>Ga0134122_10000362_pt1 | contig 29719 bp, 23 predicted proteins | sample KB302_FD_96461 | JGI IMG/M metagenome (GOLD analysis project Ga0134122, IMG submission 96461) | Terrestrial soil microbial communities without Nitrogen fertilizer from Kellogg Biological Station, Michigan, USA - KB3-0-2 | ecosystem: Environmental > Terrestrial > Soil > Unclassified ...
ACGTCGGTTCCGCACATGGCCGCGTGCTTGGCGGGACTCCCCTCGCGAGCAGCCTCCTTCTTCACGTCCAGCGTGCTGCGCTGGTAGTTGTATTCGATGGGCCCTTCGCGCTGCTGATCCTCGGTGATCGACACGTTGAAGTCGAAGTTGAAGTCGCTGCCGAGAGAGGACGCCCAGGGGAACGTCCATCCCATCCGCCGCTTGTACGCCTGCAGCTTCGCGAGCGGCGCCCGCGACACCGCAGAGAGCATCACGTCATGGTTGGCCAGGTGCACGGAGAAGCCGTTGAACCCGTCCGCGATCGCCGAGCAGGAGGGGCATCCTGCCGTGTAGTCGGGGCCGAACATGAAGTGGTAGACGAGGAGCTGCGAGCGCCCCTTGAAGAGGTCGGCCAGCGAGGCGCTTCCCTCCTCGGTCTCGAATCGATATGCCTTCTCGACCCGGACCCACGGCAGCTCCTGCCGCCGCCGCGCCAGCTCGTCGCTGCGCCGCGTCAGGTCCTTCTCCGCCTTCAGCAGCTCGAGCCGCGCGGCGAGCCACTCCTTGCGTGTTCCCGTCGTGTGCTTGGTCATGGCTGTTCTCTCCCTCCTTCGATCGGTCGTTCTTGCTGATGGGATATATTTAGCGCCGGGTATCGAACAGTGGGAGTGACAAGTGTGACGGGATTCCGATGGACTCGCTGACCGCGGCCGCGGCGCGAGCGCTCGCGGCGGGTGACCCCCTCGGCGCATTGAACCGGGTGGCCCTGCGCGACGACCCCCCGGCGCTCGCGCTCCGAGGCATCGCGATGGCGCAGCTCGGCGATCTCGTGCTCGCGAAGGCCCTCCTGCGGCGGGCCGGGCGTGCGTTCGGTCCGGAGGAGGCGGTGGCGCGCGCCCGGTGCATCGTCGCCGAGGCCGAGATCGCGCTCGTGTCGCGCGACCTGGGCTGGCCCGCGAAGGCCCTCGACGCCGCGCGGGCGACGCTCGAAGCGCACGGTGACCGGGTGAACGCGGCGCACGCGCGGTATCTCGAGGTCCGGCGCCTGCTGCTGCTCGGGCGCGTCCGCGAAGCCGAGCGGACGCTCGGCGACCCCGCGCCCCTGCCTCCCGCGTTGCGGACCGTCCACGAGCTGGTGGTCGCGGGGATCGCGATCCGGCGCCTCCGGACGAAGGCGGCGCGCGGTGCGCTCGCGCAGGCCAGACGCGCCGCGGACGACGCGCGCATCCCGGCCCTGATCGCGGAGGTCGAGAGCGCCTGCCGCATCCTGGACAAGCCGGCCGCCCGCCTGATCTCGGGCGGCGAGGAGCGGCTCCTCCGGCTGGATGAGGTCGAAGCGCTGCTGGCGTCCAAGGCATTCGTCGTGGACGCGTGCCGCCGCGTCGTGCATGACGCCGGCCGGGTGGCTTCGCTCGCCCAGCGCCCGGTGCTGTTCGCGCTGGCCCGCGCGCTGGGGGAAGCGTGGCCGGGAGACGTACCGCGGGACGCGCTCGTCGCGCGCGCCTTCGGATCGAAGGTCGCCGACGAGTCCTACCGCGCGCGGTTGCGGGTCGAGGTGGGACGGCTTCGGAGAATCCTTCGCCCGCTGGCCGACGTGAGCGCGACGAAGCGAGGGTTTGCGCTGGCGCCGCGCCGCGCCCGCGAGGTCGTCGTGCTGGCGCCGCCGGTCGAAGAGGAGCACGGGGCGGTGCTCGCCTTCCTTACCGACGGTGAGTCGTGGTCGAGCTCGGCCCTGGCGCTCGCGCTGGGAGCCAGCCAGCGCACCGTGCAACGGGCGCTCGACGCCCTGGCGGGGGCCGGCGCGGTCCACTCGGTCGGTCGCGGGCGGGCTCGGCGGTGGATGACCCCGCCCGTGCCGGGATTCACGACGACCTTGTTACTCCCCGCGCCGCTCCCGATCGGCTAGGATGGACGCGTGAGCCGAACCACCGCCGAGATCGTCCGTGAGTATGGCCCCTTTTCGGGCGCGGACAGCGTGCACGGCGTCACGTACGACGGCCAGAGCGTCTGGTTCGCGTCCGGAGACAAGCTGAACGCCTTCGACCCCGAGAGCGGGCAGATGCAGCGCGCGATCGAAGTCCCCGGGAGCGCGGGAACCGCGTACGACGGCCGGCACCTGTTTCAGCTTGCCGAGGGCCGCATCCAGAAGATCGACCCGAAGACCGGCCGGGTGCTCGCCACGATTCCGGCGCCCGGCGGGGGCGGTAACTCGGGGCTCACCTGGGCGGAAGGGACGCTCTGGGTGGGGCAGTATCGGGACCGCAGGATCCATCAGATCGATCCCGAGACCGGGGCGATCCTGCGCACGATCGAGTCCAACCGCTTCGTCACCGGGGTCACCTGGGTGGACGGAGAGCTCTGGCACGGCACCTGGGAAGATGACGTGAGCGATCTGCGACGGGTCGATCCTCGAACGGGAGACGTCCTGCAAACGCTCGAGATGCCGCCCGGCGTCAACGTGTCGGGGCTCGAGTCCGACGGTGGCGATCGGTTCTTCTGCGGCGGTGGAGGGACCGGGAAGGTGCGGGTCGTTCGCCGGCCCAGGCGAGGCGCCGCGACGGGCCGGGTCCCCGTCGGCTCCGCGCGCAAGTAATCATGCGCCGCTCGATCGGGCGGGCATGGGCCCTGCTCGCCGCCGCGTGCGCGCTGGCCACCGCGGCGCACGCCGAGCCGCGCACCACGCTGGCCGACGGCGCGACCGGCAAGGTGGAGTTCCGCACCTATACGCCCGCGTCCCAGGCCCCGCTGCTCACCCGCGCATATCTGAGCGGGCCGCCGGCGGTGGTGAGCGGCACGCTCTCCCTCCCGAAGGGGGGCGGGCCGCTGGAGCGAGACGGCAAGAGCCCGGCGGTGATCCTGGTCCACGGCTCCGGCGGCATCTCCGACGAGCGCGAGCTCGCCTGGGCCAGGCGCTTCAACTCATGGGGTATCGCGGCCTTCGTGGTGGACAGCTACACCGGGCGCGGGCTCACGCCGCCGGTGTACGCCAATTCGCCCGGCTACACGCATATGGTCGCGCACCTGGTCGATGCGTACCTCGCGCTCCAGCTCATCGGGACGCACCCGAGGGTCGACGGCAGCCGCGTCGCGATCATGGGCGGCTCGCGCGGCGGGGAGGTCTCGGTCAACGCGATCTTCGAGCGGTTCCGCCAGGGCGCGCTCGCCAATGCCCCGAACCGCTTCGCGGCCTACATTCCGTTCTACCCGTACTGCAACTTCCGGCACATGGGGAAGGATCTTGCGATCGCGCCGATGCTCATGCTGCTGGGCGGCGCCGACGACATGACGGAGCCGGCGCCCTGCGAGCACTTCGCGGCGGAGCTGAAGGAGCGCGGCGTGCCGGTGCGCGTGGTGGTCTATCCGAACGCTTCCCACGGCTTCGATCGCCAAGTGCGGGTCGCGCTCGACCGGCACTACGTCGGGATCCGCCGGTGCGAAGCGGTGTACGACCTGGATACCCGGGTGATCCGGCGGCTCGACACCGGCGCCACCCTGCCCACGAAGGAGGCCAACGAAGCCTGGGTCCGCGAATGCCGGAAGGAGGGCGCGCACTTCGGCGGCGACACCCGGGCGCGCGAGGCCTCGATCGTGGAGGTGCGGGGCTTCCTGGCCGACGTGTTCGGCCGCTGAGGCGCGCTACGCGGGGCGCGGCGTGTCGCCGCTACCCGAGCCTTCGGCCGACTTGCGGATGTCGATCATCTCGGGCAGCCCGCGGCCGGTGTGCTCGAAGAGCTGCACCCGCGTGAGGTGGTTCATGTCCACCACGATCTCCCGGATGCGCTCGGCCGCGGTGTGGGTCTGGGCGATGCGCTCGCGGACCTCCGCGCTCAGGCTCGGATCGTCCCGGAGCATGGCCAGGCGTCCCAGGACCAGCGTGAGCGGGTTGTTGATCTCGTGGGCGGCCGCGTTGGCGAGCCGGGCGATGCTGCGCAGGTCGTCGGCGGCCTTCTGCTCGGTGATGTCGATGAGGGTGGCTTCGAAGTAGGCGCCGCCCGGACGCGAGCCGCTGATCACGTTGGCGAGCACCCAGATGAGCTGCCCGTCGCGCCGGCGGAACTGCAGCTCGACGTTGACGGCGGCGCCCTCCGACTTGACCCGCTCGAGGAGCTGCTCGCGCTCCTTCGGCTCGGCGTAGAACTCGCTCGCGTTCGCGGCCAGCATGTCGGCCGGATGCTCGAAGCCGAGCATCCGCGCGAGGGCCTCGTTGCAGTCCACGATGCGTCCGTCCGCCAGGCTCAGGGCCATGCCGGCCGGGTTGCGCTCGAACAGGGTGCGGTAGCGCTGTTCCGATTCCCGGAGCTCCGCCGTCCGCGTCTGCATGAGCGCCATGGCCTCGCCCAGGGCCCCGCTCACCCCCGCGAGCTCGGCCAGGTGGAACACCGGGAGCTCCGGCACCGTCTCGCCCCGGCCGAAGGCGCTGAACGCGCCCATCAGCCGGCGCAGGCGGCCGGTGAAGCGCCGCCCGGCCAGGTGTGCGAGCCCGAGCGAGAGCACCAGGGCGCCGACCGCACCCGCGGAGAGCAGCACGAGCGACCGGCGGAGCGGGCCATCGAGCTGCTCGCTCGGGACCGCGATGCCCACCGTGAACTGGGACCGCGGGGCGCGGCTGAAGGCGGTGTAGGTGGTCGGCCCCTCGAGCGTGGGATCGGTGAACACGGCCTCCGCGCGCTCGCGGGCGCGCGAGACGAAGCCGGCCGGCGCGGGCTGACCCACCCTGAGCGAAGGCCCCTGGGTCGTGGCCACCACGACGCCCTGACGATCCACGATGGTCCCGACGACCCCGCCGTCGATGTGGGCCGCGGCCAGCACCGACGCGAAGCTCTCCGGCGTCATGACCGCGACCAGGACGTGGCGGATCTTGCCCTCACGGAGTAAGGGCAGCGTGATCGCGATCACCCGACGGCCGGCGGTCGGGCCCATGACCAGATCCGAGACCTGCGGCTCGCCGGTCTTGAGCGTTCGCTGGAACGTCTCGAGGTCGGCCACGCTCGGCAGCGGACTCCCGAGCGGACGCAGGAGGTTCAGCACCTGGCGGCCCGAGGGATCCACGAGGGCCACGGTCAGCCAGCGCCGGTAGGCCTCGCGGGCCAGTCGTGCCTGCTCGTAGAACCGGCCCAGATTTGCCGGGTCGAGGTCGCCCGAGGTCGCGAGCCCCTTGAGGCCCGCGAGCGTGGTCTCGACCTCGCGATCCACCGCCACGGTCAGGGAGCGGGCGTGGTAGAGCAGCGCCTGCTCCATGGCGCGGCGCTCGTCCTGGTGCGCCCACCAGATCGCGATGGCGGCGACCCCCAGCAGAGGGACCAGGGTCAGGCCGACGACCACGAGGAGAAACGTCCGAAGCTTCATCGCTCCGCCGAGAATAGGCAAAGCGTGCCGGAACGGCAAGTTTTGCTATGCTCCCGGGGCGAGCCATGTATGACGCCATCGTCATCGGCGCCGGGATCTCCGGCATGTACCAGCTCCACCGGCTGCGCGGGCTGGGCCTCCGCGTGCGGGTGTTCGAGGCCGGCGACGGGGTCGGCGGCACCTGGTACTGGAACCGCTACCCGGGGGCCCGGTTCGATTCCGAGAGCTGGACCTACGGCTACTCCTTCTCCGAGGAGATCCTGCGCGAGTGGGAGTGGAGCGAGCACTTCGCGGCGCAGCCGGAGACCCTGCGCTACTGCAACTTCGTGGCCGACAAGCTCGACCTCCGCCGCGACATCGAGTTCAGCTGCCGGATCAAGGCGGCGGTCTACGACGAGGCCGCGAACGAGTGGGAGATCGAGACCGAGGACGGCCGGCGGGCGCGGGCGCGGTTCCTGATCACCGCGATCGGGCCGCTGTCCGCGCCGACCATGCCGACCATCCCGGGCGTGGAGAGCTTCCGGGGCGAGGCCTACCACACCGGCCGGTGGCCGCACGAGCCGGTCAGCTTCGCGGACAAGCGCGTGGGCGTGATCGGCACCGGGGCCACCGCGGTGCAGGCCATCACCGAGATCGCCAAGACGGTCGGCCACCTCACCGTGTTCCAGCGCACCCCGAACTGGTGCGCGCCGCTGCACAACCGCCCGATCGATGCGGCCACCCAGGCCCGCATCAAGGCGACCTATCCCGAGACCTTCGCGCTCTGCCGAGAGTCCTTCGGCTGTTTCATCCACCAGGCCGACCCGCGCAACGCGCTCGAGGTGAGCCCGGAGGAGCGGGAGGCGTTCTTCGAGAAGCTCTACGGCGAGCCCGGCTTCGGGATCTGGATGGGCAACTTCCGCGACGTGCTGATCAACCAGGAGGCCAACGCCACCATCACCGAGTTCATGCGCGGGAAGATCCGCGGCCGCGTGAAGGACCCGAGGGTGGCGGAGAAGCTGATCCCGACCAACCACGGCTTCGGCACGCGGCGGGTGCCGCTCGAGAGCGGCTACTACGAGGTCTACAACCAGCCGAACGTGCGTCTGGTGGACATCCGCGAGACGCCGATCGAGCGCATCACGCCCAGCGGGATCGAGACCAGCACCGCCGAGCACCCGCTCGACATGATCATCTATGCGACCGGCTTCGACGCGATCACCGGGGCGTTCGACCGCATCGACGTGCGGGGGGTGGGCGGCCGGCGGCTGCGGGAGGCGTGGGCGGACGGGCCGCGGACCTATCTCGGCCTGCAGATCGTGGGCTTTCCCAACCTGTTCACGCTGGTCGGGCCGCACAACGCGGCCACCTTCTGCAACATCCCGCGCTGCATCGAGCAGAACGTGGACTGGGTGACCGCGCTCCTCGCCCACATGCGCGAGCGGGGCCGCACCCGGGTGGAGGCCACCGCGGAGGCCGAGCGCGACTGGACCCAGCATGTGCACGACAGCGGGCGCCGCATGCTGTTCACCCAGGTGGACTCGTGGATGATGGGCATCAACTCCAACGTGGCCGGCAAGCAGAAGCGCACCTTCATCGTCTACGCGGGCGGCGCGCCGAAGTACCGCGAGAAGTGCGACGAGGTCGCCGCCCGCGGCTACGTCGGGTTCACGTTCCGGTAGGTCCTCGGGAGGAGCGCATGGCGGGCGAGCGGGACTACGACGTGGTGGTGGTCGGGGCGGGCAACGCGGCGCTGGCCGCGGCGGTCTCCGCGCGCGAGCGGGGCGCACGCCGGGTCATAGCGCTCGAGAAGGCGCCGCGCGAGCTGCGCGGCGGCAACACCCACTACAGCGGGGGGCTCTTCCGCTTTGCCTACGACCGCCCCGAGGACCTGCTGCCGCTGGTGCCCGACACGCGCGCCGAGGTGCCCGATTTCCCGGCCGGCGTCGAGCCCTATCCGGCCAAGCGGTTCCGCGCCGACCTCGATCGCGTCACCGAGGGGCGGAGCGATCCGGAGCTGTCCGAGCTCCTGATCGGCCGCTCGTTCGACACGGTGCGCTGGATGGTGCAGCAGGGGATCGTGATGGAGCCGGCGCTCTCGCTGAGCGGCGTGCGGGTCGGGAACACGATCAAGTGGTCGCCCGGCGCGATCATCCGGGCGCGCCACGAGGGCGTCGGCCTCTCGTCCATGTGGTTCAAGGCCGCGCAGGCCCGCGAGGTCGAGATCCGCTACGAGACCAGCGCGATCCGCCTCCTCCAGGACTCCCGCGGCCGGGTGACCGGGGTGGCGGTGCGCGACGCGGATGGGTTCCGCGAGATCAGCGCCGGCGCGGTGGTGCTGGGCTGCGGCGGCTTCGAGGCGAATCCCGAGTGGCGGGCGCGCTACCTCGGGCGCCCGTGGGATCACGCCAAGGTGCGCGGCACGCGCTACAACACCGGCGACGGCCTGCGCATGGCGATCGAGATCGGCGCCCTGCCGTGCGGGCAGTGGACGGGCTGTCACTCGACCCCGATCGACGCCGAGGCCCCGCCCCACGGCGACCGCGCGCTGACCGACAAGACGAATCGGCTGTCCTATCCGTTCGGCGTGCTCGTGGATGCGAACGGCCGGCGCTTCTTCGACGAGGGCGAGGATTTCCAGTTCTACACGTACGCCAAGCTGGGCGGGATCATCCTCAACCAGACCCGCGGGGTCGCCTACCAGATCTTCGACGACAAGGTCTCGGGGCTGCTGGAGGGACGCTACAAGACCGGGCGCCCGGCCGTCGCCGACTCGCTCGCCGCCCTGGTCGCGCAGCTCCCGGTGGACCAGGCCCGCTGCCTCGAAACCCTGGAGGCGTACAACGCCGCGGTCGGGCCGGGCGTCTTCGATCCCACCGTCCGCGACGGACTCGGCACCAAGGGGCTGGCGCTGCCGAAATCGAACTGGGCGCAGCGGCTCGACACGCCGCCCTTCACCGCGTGGCCGGTCACCGGCGGGATCACCTTCACCTTCGGCGGCGTGCGGGTGAACGAGCACGCGCAGGTGCAGAGCACGAGCTGGGCGTCGATCCCCGGGCTCTTCGCGTGCGGCGAGATGGTCGGCGGACTCTTCCACACCAACTACCCGGGCGGGACGGGCCTGATGTCGGGCGCGGTGTTCGGCCGCCTCGCGGGCGCGAGCGCCGCCGGGGCCTGACCGGCCTCTCGCTAGACCACGCCGCGGGCGCGAAGGCCGGCGATGTCCGGGCCGTTGTAGCCCAGCTCGGCGAGGATCGCCTCGGTATGCTCGCCGAGCTGCGGCGCCCGGTGGCGGAAGCGTCCCGGGGTCTCGGAGAGGTCGACCGGCGTGGGCGCGAGCGGCACCGGCCGCGGCAGCCCCGGATAGCCCGTATCGGCCAGCAGCCCGGCGGCCCGGATGTGCGCGTCCTCGAGCGCCTGCCGGGGTGAATACAGCGGCCCGGCCGGGACCCTGGCTTTCTCGAGCTCGGCCAGCGCCTCGGCGGTCGTGCGCTCGGCGGTCCACTCCGACATTCGCTTGGAGATCACCTCGCCGTTGTCGCCACGGGCCGGATCGTCCTTGAAACGCGGGTCGGTCAGCCAGTGCCCCTCGCCCATCAGCTTCGCCCAGCGCGCGAACATGGGACCGCCGATCGCGTAGGCGATGATCCAGCCGTCCTTCGTGCGGAACAGATCGGACGGCGCCGAGGTCTGTCCCCGATTGACCGTGGCGACCCGGTCCGGGTGCACGACCTGCTGCTCGACGAGAGTGGGGTTGTTGAACGCGACCGCGGTGCGCAGCAAGGCGGCCTCGACCTTCTGGCCGCGGCCCGTCTTCTCGCGCGCCATGAGCGCGGCCAGCGTGCCGAACGCCGAGACCGACGCCGTCCCGAAGTCGACCCAGGCTACCGAGGCGCGCAGCGGTTGCTCCGGGGTTCCGGTCAGGTACGCGCCGCCCGCCATCACCTGGCCGATGCCGTCGAAGCCATGCTTGTGGCTCCACGGACCCCCGGCGCCGAATGCGGTCACGGTGGTGAGGATGATGTCGGGCTTCACCGCGCGGAGGCTGTCGAGGTCGAGCGCCAGGGCCCGCAGCACCTCGGGCGGCAGGTTGGCGACCACCACGTCGGCGGTGGCCACCAGCTTGCGGACGATCTCACGCCCCTCGGGACAGGCGGGATCGAGGGTCATCGCTCGCTTGTTGCGATTCATCACCAGGTACATGGCCCCGACGCCGTCCTCGCCCACCGGCGCCACCCAGCGATCCTCGCCGCCGCCGATCCGCTCGATCCGGATGACGTCGGCCCCGAGATCGGCCAGCAGCGCCGCGCAGTATGGCCCGGCGATGTAGCGTCCGAAGTCGAGGACCCGGACCCCACTCAGAACACCGTCCAGCTCTCCCTCACGCTCGCTCATGTCGAGGCTCCCTTGAGTACGACCGTGACCTGGAGCCTGCACCGGCGGCCGCGCGGCGTCAAGACGTCCCGGCGCCTCGGCCGGGCGGCGTCTCGCTTGCGCCCCGGCGGAGGGGTATGCGAGAGTCCCGCCATGCGCCGGGGCGCCGACTATCTCGCGAGCCTTCGCGACGGGCGCGCCGTGTTCCTGGACGGCGAGCGCGTGGACGACGTGACGCGCCATCCTGCCTTCGCCGAGCCGGTCCGGCGCATCGCGGAGCGGTACGACGCGGCCGCGGAGTCGCCCGACGTCACCACCTGCCTCGATCCGGCCACCGGCAAGCGGATCGGCGCGATGTGGCTGATTCCGCGCTCCGCGGAGGATCTGGGGCGCCGGCGGGCCGTCCACCGGTTCTGGGCCGAGGGCTCCTACGGCCTCATGGGGCGCACGCCCGACCACGTGGCGTCGGTGCTCACCGGCTTCGCGGGCTGGCGCCAGCTCTTCGACCGCGGGGGCCGACAGTACGGCGACAACGTGGTGCGGTTCCACGAGAAGGCGCGGGACGAGGACCTGTACCTCGCCTACGCGATCGTGCCGCCCCAGATCGACCGCGGCACGCCGGCCCACCAGCACCCGGAGCCGTTCCTCCACCCGGGGGTCGTGAAGGAGACGGACGCGGGCATCGTCATCCGCGGCGCGCACTCGATCGCCACGTCGGTGACCATGGCCGACTGGCTCTACGTGAGCTACATCACGCCGCTCGCCCCCGGCGACGTCGACTACGCGATCTCGCTCGTGCTGCCGGTGAACGCGGCGGGCCTCCGGCTGCTGCCGCGCCGGCCCTACGCGACGCTCGCCACCAGCGTCTACGACTACCCGCTCTCCGCGCGCTTCGACGAGGTGGACACCACCGTCGTCTTCGACGACGTGCTCGTGCCCTGGGAGCAGGTCTTCGTCCACAAGAACGTGGAGCTGGTGACGGCCCAGTTCCACGAATCGCCCGCGCACGTCACCGCGAACTTCCAGTCGCTGGTGCGCTTCGGGGTCAAGCTCGAGCTGCTGGCCGGCCTCGCCCTCAAGCTGGTCGAGGTCGGGCGCGGGGAGGGCGACGCCACCACCCAGGCGATCCTCGGGGGCGACATCGCCGCCTTCTGCGCCGCCTTCGACGCGCTGGTGCAGGCGGCCGAGCACCGCCCGCTCGTGAGCCAGGGCTACGCGCGCCCGCACCCGCAGTACATCTACGCGGGGATGAGCCTCCAGCGCCGGCTCATCGTGGACATGTACCGCACGGTGCGCGAGCTGGCGGGGGGCGCCTTCCAGAACCTGCCGTCATCGGAAGCGAGCTTCCTCTCGCCGGAGACGGCCGCCCACACCGCTCGCTACTACCGGTCCGCCGCGGCGGGCGCCCGCGACCGGGTAAAGCTGCTCAAGCTGATCTGGGATTTCATCGGCACCGAGTACGGGGGCCGCCAGCTCCAGTACGAGATGTTCTACTCGGCGGCGCAGCCGGTCGTCAATCGCCGCATGTTCCGCTCCTACGACTGGGACGGGGCCAAGGCGATGGTGGATCGCCTGATGTCGGAGTACTGAGCGATGGGACGCACACGCGGGCGACTGGGCGGGTTGATGCTCCTGGGGTGCGTGGCGGCCTGCGCGTCACCGGCGACCACGCCGCGGCACACGCCGGCGGCAGCGGTGGAGCCGCTGCCGCGCTTCGCCGCCGGCGGTCCCGACGCGGAGGAGTTCGGGGCCGGTCTCGGCTACCCGCCCGGCGATCGTACGACGTTCTTCCGCGTCGGGTGGCTGGTCGGCTCCCACAGTCATCTCGACGAGATCTTTCCCTCCCGTCTCGCCCACAAGGCGCCGGCCCCCTCGCGCCTCGTCCGCGTCGCCGAGCCGCCCATCACCTGGCAATACCAGGCCCGCGAGCTGACGCTCGACGACTACCTGGCGCGCACCCCGACGACCGGCCTGCTGATCGCGCGCGGGGACACCATCCTGGTCGAGCGCTACCAGTACGGCCGCACGGACCGCGATCGCTTCACGTCGTGGTCGATGGCCAAGACCGTGACGTCGATGCTGGTCGGCATCGCGATCGCCGAGGGCCACATCCGCTCCGTGGACGATCTCGCGGCCGCCTACGTGCCCGAGCTCGCCGGCACCGAGTACGGGAAGTCGTCGCTCCGGCACCTCCTGCAGATGTCCTCGGGCGTTCGCTTCAGCGAGCAGTACACCGGCACCGACGACGTCTCGCGGCTCGCCGCGAACACGTTCCTGCTGCGCGGCGCCGGCGGCCCGAGCGCGGTGACCGAGTTCAACCAGCGGGCGGCCGCGGTCGGGACGAAGTTTTCCTACGCATCGGTCGAGACCCAGGTGCTGGGCCTGGTGCTGCGGGCGGCCACCGGCCGCCCGCCCGCCGAGTACCTCGAGTCGAGGATCTGGCAGCCCATCGGCGCCGAGGCCGACGCGACGTGGCTCGTCGATCAATCCGGGCAGGAGGCGACGTTCTGCTGCCTCAACGCGGTCCTGCGCGACTACGCGCGCCTCGGTCTGCTGCTGGCCCACGACGGTAACTGGCGCGGCCGGCAGATCATCCCGACGACGTGGGTGAGGGAGGCGACGACGACGCGTCCGGATCAGCCGCATCTCTGGCCCGGCGTGGCGACGCCGTTCTTCGGCTACGGCTATCAGACGTGGATCGTGCCCTCTTGGATCCTGCCCGGCGACCGCCGGATGTTCGCGTTCATGGGCGTGCGCGGGCAGCGCATCTACGTCGACTCGCAGAGCAAGCTGGTCATGGTGAACACCGCGGTGCACAAGCAGCCCGTCGATCTCCCGCAGGCGCGGGAGACGGGCGCGCTCTGGACCGCGCTGGTGCGTCAGCTCGGCGACTGACCACGGCCCACCGCCACCGTGACGCGCGCCTCGTCGAGGTCCACCTCTCGCGTCAGCCAGCCATCGGGCGGGGCGCCGCTGCGCAGCTCCACCGCGAGCGTCTCGGCCCGGATGTAGCGCGAGTGCTCCTCGATCGCTCCGGCGACGTCGCCGTGGGCGTCCACCGAGACGCGGATGCGATCGTCGACGTTGAACCGGGCTTCCTTGCGCATCAGCTGGATCTGGTGGACCAGATGGCGCGCGAGCGCCTTCCGCCGGAGATCGGGCGTCATCGTGGTATCCAAAGCGACGATCACCTCCCGGTCGGCCGCCGCCGCGAAGCCGGCCCGGCCCTCGACGCGAACCGCGAGATCCGCCCACCCGAGCATGACCTCCACGTCGCCCACCGGGAGGACGACGTGGCCGGCGGCAAGCAACGCGTCGCGGACCGTGACGCCCGGGCGCGCCGCCAGCGCCGCGCGGAGCGCGGGCACGGAATTCGGCGGTAGGGCCGAGGTGTCGTCCATGTCGAGCTCGACCGAGACGGCGACCCGGTCGTCGAGGCTCGGCACGGTCTCGATGCGCTCGACGTTCAGCTCGTCGAGGATATCGGGCTCGAAGGCCCGGACCGCGTGCTCCACGTCGGGGGGCGCCACCAGGAGGGCCCGCCCGAGCGGCTTCCGGACCTTGAGGCCGGCGGCGTTGCGGGCCGCGAGGCCCGCTCGCAATACCCGTCGCGCGGCGGCCACGTCGGCTTCCAGGGCGGGCTGCGCGCGCGCGGGATCGGGTTCCGGGAAACCGGTGAGATGGAGGCTGACCGGCGCGTCCGGGAACACCGCGCGGACCAGGTTCTGGTAGACGTGCTCCGTGAGGAACGGCATGACCGGGGCGAGAAGCTGGCAGATCCGCACGAGCACGTGATAGAGGACCTGGAACGCGGCCTGCTTCTCGGGGTCGAGCGTTCCCTTCCAGAACTCGCGCCGGCGTCGCCGCACGTACCAGTTCGACAGATCGTCGTGGACGAACGCATCGACGGCGGTGACCGCGCGGCGGATCTGATACGTGTCGAGGGCCAGCCGCACCTCGGCGATCGTGCCCTGCAGCCGGCTCAGCAGCCATTGCTCGAGCGGCGCCACCCGCGCGGGAAGGACGTCCGGCTCCTCGAGGGGCGGCCGGTCCAGGTTCGCGTAGGTGACGAACAGGGTGTAGACGTTCCAGAACGTCAGGAACCGCCGCTTGACGTCGCGCGCCGCCTCGAAGCCGAAGCGGATCGGCTCGGTGATGGTCTGCGACGCGAACATGTAGCGGATCACGTCGGGCCCCATCTTCTCCAGCGCGTCGTCGAGCCAGACCGCGTTGCCCCAGCTCTTGTGCATCTCGCGACCGTCGCCGGCCAAGACCCGCTCGTGCGCCAGTACGGTCTTGTAGGGACTCGTGCCCTCCAGGGCCGTGGACATGAACAGCATGGCGTAGAACCACCCCCGGAGCTGTCCGACGGCCTCGACGATGAAGTCGGCCGGGAACCAGCGCTCCCACTGCGCGCGATCCTCGAGGTAGCCCAGGGTCGAGAACGGGACGATGCCCGCGTCGAGCCAGCAGTCGCCGACCTCGAGGATGCGCCGGGCGGGGCGGGCGCAGCCGGGGCAGCGGATGAGGACGTCATCGAGCCACGGCCGGTGCAGCTCCGGCAACGCGTCCACCGCCGCGGGATCGACGGCCCGCGCCCGGAGCTCGGCGCGCGAGCCGACGACGGTGAGGCGCCCGCAGGCGCACGGATAGAAGGGCAGGGGGAGGCCCCAGTAGCGCTTGCGCGAGATGCACCAGTCGCCCATGTTGACGAGCCAGTCGTCCATGCGCCGCTGCATGTGGCCGGGGAGCCACGTGACGCGCTCGTTGGCGGCACGGGCGAGCGGCCGGATCTCGGCGGCGCTGAGGAACCACTCGTCCGCCACCCGGAAGATCAGCTCCTGGCCACACCGCCAGCAGGTGGGATAGCGGTGGCGATGCGAGGCGCGCGCGAAGAGCAGCCCGCGCGCCTTCAGCAGGCGGGTGACCGCTCCGGCGGCGTCCGTGACCGGGGTCCCCGCGAGCGCGCCCAGGCCATCGAGGTAGCGTCCTTCCGGATCCACCGGCGCGATGACGGGAAGGCCGTGCCGGCGGCCGAGCTCGAAGTCCTCGAGGCCGCAGCCGGGCGCGATGTGGACGATCCCGGTGCCTTCCTCGGCCGAGACGTCCTCCCAGGGGACCACGCGGTGCTCGACGCCCCGCTGGACGGGCAGGTCGTCGAACGGCCCAGCGTAGCGCAGGCCCACGAGCTCGGCGCCCTTGACGGTGCGCCGCGGCCGGCCGAGCGCCGGGTAGCGGCTGGCGAGGGCGGCCGCGACGTAGTGGACGGTGCCCGCGTGCTCGCACTCGGCGTAGTCGAGCTCGGGGTGAACGGCCACCGCCACGTTGGCGGGCAGCGTCCACGGCGTCGTCGTCCACACGAGCAGCCGGTGGCCGGGCCGATCTGGGAGCGGAAGGGCGACGGTCACCGACTCGTGCGTGAGGTCGGCGTAGGCGTCGAGCATCTCGTGCTGCGAGATCGAGGTGCCGCAGCGCGTGCACCACGGCATCGGGCGGTGGCCGGCATAGAGCCAGCCCCGCTCGTGGCACCGCTGGAGGAACGTCCAGTTGTACTCGACGTTGGTGTCGGACATCGTGAAGTACGAATTGGGCCAGTCCATCCACTGCCCGAGCTTCTTCGATTGCTCGGTCTGGACCTGGGCGAAGTGCACCACCCGGTCGCGGCAGGCGCGTGAGAAGCGCTCAAGGCCGAACGATTCGATCTCCCGCTTCGAGTCGAATCCCAGGGTCTTCTCGACCTCGACCTCCACCCACAGCCCCTGGCAGTCGAAGCCGTTCTGGAACCGCTGGTCGTAGCCGCACAGGGCCCGGTAGCGCTGGACCACGTCCTTGAACGTGCGGCCCCAGGCGTGGTGGATGCCCATGGGGTTGTTCGCGGTGATGGGGCCGTCGAGGAAGGAGAAGCGGCGCCCGCCCCGGTTCTTGTCCACGAGACGCGAGAAGACGCGCTCGCGCTCCCAGAACTGCAGCGTGGCGGTCGCGACGGCGACGAAGTCCAGCGGCCCCGGTGTGGCAAACATGCTCGCCTCCCCCTGTCTGGTGTGGAGCGACCCGGGTTCCCGCGCTGCCTTCCGCGACTACCTGCCGTTGCTGGGAAGCGAAACGGCCGCCAGGAACCCTGACGGCCGTCGGATACGTGAACGCGATGGGTCGACCGTCAGCTCGGAGAAATCTCCCCGCTCATGGCTGGCCGACTAATTCGAAACATGGATAGAGAATAGCACAGCTCAGGCGATCCCACCGGGCCCGCGGCGAAGCACGCGCCCCGGCAGGGCGCCGGTGTGCTGGCCCGCGTCCGCGACCACGACGCCATTCACGAGCACCGTCCCGATGCCGGCCGGGTAGCGGTGCGGGTCGTCATAGGTGGCGCGGTCGATGATCGTGGCCGGGTCGAACGTGGTGGCGTCGGCCCGGTAGCCCTCGCGCAGGAGTCCGCGGTCGGCGAGGCCGAGGATCCGGGCCGGCGCCCCGGTCATCTTGTGCACCGCCTCGGGGAGCGAGAGCAGCCCCAGGTCCCGGGCGTAGTGGCCGAGGACGCGCGGGAACGTCCCGTAGAACCGCGGATGCGGCCGGCCCTGGCCGGCGACGCTGTCCGGCGAGACCGAGCGGCCGTCCGAGCCGACGAGCACCGCGGGCGAGCGCAGGAGGGCCTGCACGTCCGCCTCGTCGATGGAGCAGACGACGACGAAGGTGGCGCCCGCGTCCGCCTCCAGCAGGTCGCACACCAGGTCGATCGGCTCCGCGCCGGCGTCCCGGGCCAGCTCGGCGATGCGGCGCCCCGCGTCGCCCGATCGCGTCCGCGACGTGCTGATGGACACCGCGTCCCAGGAGGCGATGCGCCCGAAGCTCGTGAGGCCGCGCTCGTCGATCTCGCGGTTCACGCGCCGGCGGACGGCGGGGTCGCGGAGGCGCCCGCGCATCGCCGCGAGACCGCCCTCCTGGACCCACAGCGGGAGCAGATTCCTGAGCGGATTCGCGGCGCAGGTGTACGGGTAGGCGTCGCAGCTCACCCGAACGCCGCGGCGTCGCGCGGCCTCGATCTCCTCGAGGAGCTGTCCGGCCCGGCCGCGATTGTCGAGGCCGGACAGCTTCATGTGGACGATCTGGACGTCCACGCCCGACGTCTCGGACGCATCGATCGCCTCGCGCACCGCTTCGAAGATTCCCTCCGCTTCGCTGCGCAGGTGGGTCGCGTACGCGCCGCCGTGCCGGCGGACCGTGCCCAGCAGGGCGTGCAGCTCGTCCGCCCGCGCGAACGAGCCCGGCGCGGTGAACAGGCCGGACGAGAGCCCGCGCGCCTCCGCCGCGAGCCCCTCGGCCAGGAGCCGCTGCATGACGGCCATCTCGTCCGCGGTCGGTGCGCGGTCGTCCATGCCGACCGTCATCAGGCGGAGCGTGTTGTGCCCGACCTGCATGATGGTGTTGACCGCGGTGGCCGGGAAGCCGTCCAGGTACTCGGCGAACGTGGTCTCGCGCGTCTCGATCCAGGGGGCGAAGCCGGCGAGGTATTCCTGGAGCAGGCGCGCGCGGCCCGGCACGACCGGGGCCAGCGAGAACCCGCAATGCCCGACCACCTCGGTCGTCACGCCCTGGAGGATCTTGCTCTCCGCGCGCGGCGCGTAGGGCAGCGTGAAGTCGGAGTGCGTCTTGATGTCGATGAACCCCGGCGCGACCATCAATCCCCGCGCGTCCACCACGCGCCGGGCCGGGCCCGAGTGGTGTGGCGTGATGGCCGCGATCCGGCCCTCGCGCACCGCCAGATCGGCGCGCACGGGCTCCGATCCCGTGCCGTCCAGGATCATGCCGCCGCGGATGACCAGTTCGTCCATGTTCGAGTGGGCGCGCCGAAGCGCGGCGGAGTGTATCATCCGCTCACGGTGGTTGTCAGCGGGCCCGAGGACCTCGCTCCCGATCAGCTCACCGAGCGCCTGCGCGGTGTCCTGCCGGTCGGCCGTGTCACCGCGGTCCATGCGGGGGAGCGGCCCCCGACGATCGTGTCCACCGTCGTGCCCCTGCGCGTGGAGTACTCGGCCGACGCGCCGAGCGAGGCCCCGACCCGCTTGCTCCTGAAGGTCACGCGACCCGGGCTCGTGGCCGACCTTCGGTCAATCGGCGAGCGCGAGGTCACCTTCTATAACCGGGCCGCCCCGCTCATGCCGCACGGCCCGCTGGCGCGCTGTTACGACGCGGAATATTCGGCGGGCCGCTTCCACCTGCTGCTCGAGGACCTGTCGGAGACGCACAAGGCCATCACCGAGTGGCCGATACCGCCGACCGTCGAGGCCTGCGAGCGGATCATCGACACGTGGGCGGCTTTCCATGCGTTCTGGTGGCGACACTCGACCCTCGGACGGGACGTCGGCACCTTCCTCGACGAGACGGCGCTCGCGACGATCGGGGCGGACTATCGTGGGCGCTACGAGCGTTTCGCGGAGGCCCTCGGCGACCGTCTCTCCTCGTCGGCCCGAACGGTCTACGCACGCACGTTCGACGCGCGAGAACGCCTCTACACGCCCGCGCGCCTCTATGCGACCTATACCCTCGCCCACGGCGATGCCCACGTCTGGAACCTCCTCTATCCCCGTGACGGGGTCGGGTCCGGCATCCGCCTCATCGACTGGGACAGCTGGCGCGTGGGACGGGCGGCGGCCGACCTGGCCAACATGATGGCGCTCCACTGGTATCCGGAGCGCCGCGCGCGGCTTGAGGCCGCGCTCCTCGAGCGCTACCACGGCGGGCTTCGCGCCCACGGGGTCACCGGCTACCGCCTCGAGCGCCTGTGGGAGGACTATCGGCTCTCGATCATCGGGCACCTGGCCATCCCGGTGTGGCAGCAGTCATTCGGGTTCCACCCGGTCATCTGGTGGCCCCACCTGCAGCGCATCCTCGCCGCATTCGAGGACCTCGACTGCGCCGCGCTCCTTTGAACCGCTCGTGCGCACGAAGGTCGGAGACTTTGCGTACACTGGCGCCATGAATCGGGCTTGGGCCCGTCTGCTGCCGCTGTGCCTACTGACCACCACGCTGGCCGGCTGTGCCGGCGAGCTCCCCTCGGCCGGGGGCGGCGAAGCCCGCGAGCCCGTCGCGCTGGACGTGATCTTCGTCGCGAGCGACCTCGCGATCGTGAAGGCCATGCTCACCCTGGCCGCGGTCACCCGCGACGACGTCGTCTACGACCTCGGGTGCGGCGATGGGCGCATCGTCATCGCCGCGGCCAAGGAGTTCGGGGCGCGAGGGGTGGGCGTGGACCTCGATCCCGCGCGCATCCGGGAGGCCCAGGCGTACGCGGCCCGCGTCGGCGTCGGCGACCGGGTGACCTTCCGCGTGCAGGACCTGTTCGAGACCGATATCCGGGACGCGACCGTGGTGGCGCTCTTCCTGTCGCCCGAGCTCAACTCGCGGCTGCGGCCGAAGCTCGTGAGCCAGCTCCGGCCGGGCGCCCGGATCGTGTCGCACCGCTACGGCATCGGCGACTGGATCCCCGAGCGGAGCGTCACCGTCTCGGTGAACGAGACCCGCAACCACGTCTTCCTGTGGCGGGTGCCGGAGCGACCCTAGGCGCGGAAGGCGGGCATGACCTCTCGCGCGAAGCGGGTGAGCTGCTCGACCATGAGGGCCCGCGGGGTGCCGATCGCCCAGCCGATCATGACGTGGTCCAGCCCCGGATACCGGCGCTCCACCTCCTTCAGATAGGCGACGATGTCGCCGGGCGGCCCGCAGAGCCAGGAGCGATTGCGCACGCCGTTCTCCAGCGTGGCCGAGGTCGGTGATTGCGGCTGCCGGGCGGCCACCGCTCGCGCGTGCTCCTCGCTGTAGCGCAGCATCCCGAGCGGGGCCATGACCTTGGCGTGCTCCTCGAAGTACGGGCGCGCGCGCTCGATCGCGCCTTCCACCGTGTTGTCGATGCACATGCGGAAGCCGAGGATCAGCTCCTCCCCGAGCTGGAGCTCGCGGCCGTGGCGGCGCGCGGTCTGCTGATAGTCGCCGACCCAGCGCTGGACGAGCTCCTCGGCGGTGGCGGAGATGACCCCCTTGATGCCGTTCCGGGCCATGAAGTCGAGGCCGCGCGCGCTGCCGCTCACGATGGGCTGCCACACCTCCACGGGATGCCGGGGACGCGGCACCAGCGTGATCTCCCTCAGCGGATGGCCGCGATAGGGGACCTCGGGAGGCAGGGTGTAGTGCTTGCCCCGGTGCGAGAAGGATTCCTCGCGAAACGCCTTGAGGATGACCTCCACCTGCTCCTCGAAGAGCTCGCGGTTGGCCTCGGCGTCCAGCATCGGGTTGCCGAAGGTCTCGACCTCGCGAGTGTGGTAGCCGCGCCCCACCCCGAACACGACGCGCCCCCGGGTCAGGATGTCCGCGACCGCGTAGTCCTCCGCGAGACGGAGGGGATGCCACGTGGGGACGACGTTGAAGGCGCAGCCGATCTTGACGCGCTCGGTGCGGTGGGCCAGGTCCACCGCGAGCATCGGGATGCTCGGGATGCACTCGTAGCCCTCGTGCTGGAAGTGATGCTCGGCCAGCCACAGGGTCTCGTACCCCAGCGTGTCGGCCGCGCGGGCCAGGGCCGTCGCGGTCTCGAACGCCTCGGCGAGGCGCTCGTTGGGATAGCGGCGGTCGTCGGCGGGCACGCCGGACAGGCCACAGCGCTCCAGCTCGATGTGGCCGACGTACAGCGTCGAGAAGCGCGTGATCATCGCGGCCGCCTCAGTAGTACACCGACCGGCCGGCCCCGCCGGTCGCCACGATGAGCTCGCCCGAGATCGCCCAGGCCTTGTCGGAGGCGAGGAACGCGGTGACGTAGGCGATCTCCGCCGCGTCCACCATGCGGCAGATCGCGTTGCCGCGCGGGGAGTCGGGCGCGAAATCGCCCTTCTCCACCTCGGCCGCGTCCACGCCCAGCTCCCGGGCGCGGGCCGCGAGCAGGCGCGGGGTGCGCTCGGTGCGGGTGATGCCGGGATGCACGCAGTTGACGGTGATGCCGAAGCGGCCGAGCTGCACGGCCAGGGTCTTGCTGAGGTGCACGAGCGAGGTGTTGCGCGCCCCGCCGCTCAGGTTGCCCGCGTTCCGGGCATTGGTCCCGCTGATATTGATGATGCGGCCCCAGCCCTGCTCCTTGAGGTACGGGATCGCGGCGCGGGCACAGCGGAGGGCGCCCACGTACTTCACGTTGAAGTCCTGCAGCAGGTCCTCGTCCACGATGGTCTCGATGGGGCCGGTGGCGGTAGCGGAGCCGCCCGGCGCGGAGCCGCTGTTGACGAGGATGTGCAGCCCGCCGAGCTGCGCGGCGGCCTGGGCCACCATCGCGTCCACCTGGGCCCGGCTCGTCACGTCGGCGGCCAGCGGGATGACGCGGCGCCCGGTCTCGGCGGCCAGCTCGCGCGCCGCCGCCTCGAGCGTGTCCTTCGTCCGTGCCACGATGACGACGTCGGCGCCTTCGCGGGCCAGCTCCCGGGCGATCGCCTTGCCAATGCCGAGGCTGCCGCCGGTGACGATCGCGCGCTTGCCCTCGAGTCCCAGATCCATCGCGTGGCCTCCTGGAGTGTGATAGCGTCCCGCGCAGCAGGTTCCGCGCGTCGGCGCTACTTCTATCACGGTTCGTGCTCCCATGGAGGACTCCATGAGGCGATTCACCCGCCGTGTCCTCGGGCTTCTCGCCGCCACGTTGGTCTCCGGGCTTGCGGTCTCGGCGACCGCCGCCCCCGAAGGGACCATGACGTGGGGCGTCCACATCACGCTGGCCTCCCGCTGGCTCGACCCCGCCGAGACGGAGGGGATCATCACCCCCTTCATGGTGCTCTACGCCCTCCACGACGCCCTGGTGAAGCCCATGCCGGGCAATATCAACACCCCGAGCCTGGCCGAATCGTGGACCCAGTCGAAGGATGGGCTCACCTACGAGTTCGTCCTGCGCAGGGGCGTCAAGTTTCACAACGGCGAGCCGGTCACCGCGGCGGACGTCAAGTTCTCCTTCGAGCGCTACCGCGGCGCGGGCGCGAAGCTGCTCAAGGAGCGCGTGCGTGAGGTGCAGATCGTCGACCCGGGCCGTGTCCGCTTCGTCTTGAAGGAGCCGTGGCCGGACTTCATGACGTTCTATGGCACGTCGGCCACCGGCTCCGGCTGGATCGTGCCCAAGGCCTATATCGAGAAGGTGGGCGACGACGGCTTCAAGCGGGCCCCGATCGGCGCGGGCCCGTACAAGTTCGTGAGCTTCGATCCGGGCGTCGAGCTGGTGATGGAAGCCTACGAGGGATACTGGCGAAAGGTCCCGAACCTCAAGCGGCTGGTCTACCGCAGCCTGCCCGAGGAGACCACGCGCGCCGCCGCGCTCAAGAAGGGTGAGGTGGACATCGCTTACCTGCTCACCGGGCCGGTGGCCGAGGACGTCCAGCGCACGCCGGGGTTCAAGCTCGTCGCCCCCCGGGAGTCGCAAGGGACCTTCTGGCTCGACCTGCCCGACCAGTGGGACCCGAAGTCGCCCTGGCACGATCGGCGGGTGCGCCAGGCGGCCAGCCACGCCATCGACCGCCAGGCCCTCAATCAGGCGGAGACCCTGGGCTTCTCGAAGCCGACGGGCTCGCTCATCCCGGGCGCGCTCGAGTTCTCACGCTTCTTCGAGCCGGATCCCTTCGATCCCGGGAAGGCCAGGCGCCTCCTCGCGGAGGCGGGCTACCCGAACGGCTTCGACGCGGGGGAGCTCTACCCGTGGCCTCCCTACTTCTCGATGGGGGAGGCCCTGGCCCAGTACCTGGGCGCCGTCGGGATCCGGACGAGGATCCGGACCATGGAGCGCGCGGCCATGACCATGGCGTGGCGCGAGCGAAAGCTGAAGAACGTGATCGTCGGCATCACCGGGGCGGGCGGCAACGCGGCCACGCGACTCGACGCCTACGTCAGCAAGAACGGCATCTACACCGCGGGGGTCATGCCCGACGTCGAGGATCTCTTCCAGCGCCAGGCGCGCGAGACCGACGTGAAGAAGCGCGAGGCGCTCGTTCACCAGATCCAGCAGATCCTCCGCGACCGGGTCACCCACGTCCCGATCTACGAGCTGGCGTTCATCTGGGGCGTGGGCCCGCGCGTCGAGGAGCCGGGCATCAATCTGATCCGGAGCTTCGCCTACTCCGGGCCCCTGGAGGACCTCAAGCTGAAGCGGCCGTAGGGACGAGACCCTAGAAGAAGAAGGTCAGGTTCTTGGCCAGCAGCACGCTCTGGTCGAGGATGATCTTGCGCCGGGCGATCCGCCAGCCTTCGTTCACGCGCCGAAGGAAGTCCTCCCGCTTGCCGACCAGGAGGTCGGTCTCCGTCTCGACGCGGTTGCGGTAGATCAGGAACCGGCTCCTGATCGAGACCTCGGCGGTCGGCGAGCCGTCGCCGGCCTCGCTCAGGATCTGGACGTTCGAGACCATGTGGCAGATGCGCGAGGGCGGTTGCTCCGCCCAGTGCACCCCGGTGCGGATCTGCTTCACGCGGCGCGTGAGCGTGTCCTTGCCCTCGTCGAACCAGTTGACGTCCATGCCCTCACGCGTGAACTCGCGCGCGGGCTGCTCGGCGGGCACGTTGCGGCGCATCGGCATCCAGTAGCGGGTGTCCTCGGTGAAGAGGTCGAGCCATTCCTCGTAGCGGCGCGCGTCGAGGAGCTCGGCTTCCCGGTAGAGGAACTGCTCGATCTCCTCCTTGAGGAGGAGCCGGGCGAGCGCGGGGGACTCGAGGCTCACCGGGGACCGAGCTCCTTCCAGCTCGCGGCTTCCATGAATTGACGCCAGCGCGTGTAGAAGGCTCGCTGGTTGTTCTCGCTCGCATTGCCCGTCACCACGCTGATGCGGCCGGGGAGCGCGAGGCCGTGGTCCTCGAAGCCGTCGGTGGCGCGGCCCAGGCCCATCTCGTAGTTGTAGGGATACCGACGGGCGATGGTCCCGCGGCTCGCCGCGTGCGCGTAGTTCCAGTTCTCCATGTCGTCCTGCTCGGTCAGCCCCGCGGGTCCCGAGTACCGGATGTAGTAGTGCCGGAGGAAGTCCTTGACCTCCGCGGGCGCATCCGCGTCGACGAGATACCAGCGCCATACCTCGGTCTGGTGCGCCCCGCGTGGATGCCACGCGGCGATCGTCCGCGGCTGCCGGGCGAGGGGAGACGCATTCGGAAAGACGGTGCCGGGCCCGCCGAACAGTCGCCACCCGGCGCCCCGCCGGCGCTTGCGCTCCTCCTCGCAGCGGCGGAAGTAGTCGGCCACCTCCGGCGCCTCCTGGTAGGCGGGCGCCACCACCGCGTCGGGCGGGCGGAGAAACGCGATCATCGAGTGGCCAAGGTCCGGGAAGGACACGTCGAGCCAGCGCGACTCGTTTCGCTCCTGGTTGTCCCTCCGCCCCTTGCCGCTCGGGCCGATGCCCACCATGTCGACCGAGCGATGGCTGACGCCGTGGTACCGATCGCCGGAGAAGTTCTCGGCCGGGAATTTCCAGTTGCACGGGATCAGCCACTTGTGGACGCCGCCGATCACCTCGGTGCCGCCCTCGCGCCCGTCCCAGGCGTCGAGCAGGAGATCGAGATAGAGCTTGTAGCCGCCGATGTAGTCGGCGAACGAGGGGGCGTCGGGGTCCCAGGTTGCCCAGATCGTGCCCTTGTAGTTCTCCAGGTGGGGCACCTCGATGAGGCCCCAGCGGGACCGATCGAGCTGCGGCCCGTACGCATCCCTCGCGGAAGGAACGCCGACCAGCGCCCCATCCGTGCCGTAGCTCCAGCCGTGATAGGGACACAGGAACTCGACGGTATTGCCTTCGTCGTAGCGGCACACCTTCATGCCGCGGTGCCGGCACGAGTTGAGATACACCCGGATCCGCCCGGCCGCGTCCCGGCAGAGGATGACCGACTCCTCGCCCATGGAGGTGACGAAGAAATCCCCGGGGCGCGGTATCTGGCTCTCGTGACCGAGCAGGAGCCAGGCGCGGGCGAACACGCGCTCCAGCTCCTGACGATAGATTTCTTCGCTGACGAAGATCTCCCGGCTGATGATGCCCCGGTCGACATCCACCAGGCCGGCCAGACTTCCGCACTTCGCATCGATCATTGCTGGCCCTCCCCGCCGGGGCGCGCGCCCTCCGGCTCGGCGACGATAGCGCCGGCCGGGCGGGGCCGCAAGGCGCCTTTGGCGAACCCGGTCAGCGGCGGGAACGGGTCCGGCGCGAGCCGGACGGGCCCATCGCGGTCACCCCGCTCAGGCGATGTCGTCCCGCGCGAACCCGGTGACGCGCTTGTATTCGTCCGACAGGCGCTCCAGCTCGGCGCGGGTGATGTGGCGGTCGAGGTCCTCGAACGGGACGTCGCCCACCAGCTCCTCGACTCGGCGAATGAGATAGTCCGGCGGGTGCTCGCGGTTGGTGCGCACGACGCGGGCGGTGGGCGCCGACCGGGCGGCCTCGTAGGCGGCGAGCGCGGCCGGCGGGTCGCCGCCCGCGGCCCGCCGGTCGGCGAGAGCGCGCGCGTCGAGAATGGCCTGGGCCCCGCCGTTGGAGCCGCGGGGGTACATGGGGTGCGCGGCGTCGCCCAGCAGGGTGACCCGGCCGAACGTCCAGCGATCGATCGGGTCCCGGTCCACCATGGGGTACTCGAAGATGACGTCGGAGCGGCGCAGCAGGTCGGGGATGTCGAGCCAGTCGAACGTCCAGCTCGCGAACATGGGGAGGAAGTCCTCCAGGCGGCCCGGCTTGTTCCAGTCGTTGCGGTCGTAGCCGGGCTGCGCGACCTGGACGGTCCAGTTGATGAGCTGCCGGCCCTGGCCGTCCACGTCGTCGATGATCGGGTAGATCACGAGATTGCCGCGCTGGATCGAGCCGACCCGCACGTAGCTGCGGCCGGTCAGGAAGGGCTTCGCGCGGGTGACCCCGCGCCACGTGTTGATGCCGCCGAAGCAGAGCTCCTCGCCCGGGTAGAACTGGCGGCGGATCACCGAGTTCACTCCGTCGCAGGCGATGACGAGGTCGGCGCTGACGGGCGTCCGCGCGGCGCCGGTCGCGGTCGAGCGGAAGTGCAGGGCCACGCGCCGGTCGCTCTGCTCGAGCCCCACGCACTGGTGATCGGTGAGGAGACTGGCCGCGCCGAGCCGTTCGATCGCGGCGCGCCACAGGGTGAGATGCACCCGGCCGCGATGGATCCCGACCTCGGGGACCGGGTAGCCGGCGGCCCGGCCGCGCGGCTCCGAATAGATGAGCTGGCCGAACCGGTTGAAGAAGCAGCTCTCGCGGTTCTCGATGCCCTGGGCGGCCAGCGCCTCCCCGAGCCCGAGCGCGGTCAGCTCGCGCATGCCGTGGGGCAGCAGCGTGATGCCGACGCCCAGCTCCCGCACCTCGGGGGCGCTCTCGTAGACGCGGCAGGCGATGCCGCGCTGATGCAGGGCGAGCGCGAGGGTGAGCCCGCCGATGCCGCCGCCGACGATCGCGATGTCCATGGGTCCGATCCGCTCCGGGGTGGGCGGGGTGTGGCGGCGCCTCAGCCTTGGAGCAGGACGGGAGGCAGCGCGGTCTCGATGGCGCGGACCATCACGGGCAGGTCCATGCTCGCCTCCTCGAGGTTGTGCGCGCTCACCATCGAGGGCAGGAACGGCAGGTGGACGAAGCCGGCGGGCGTGGAGCGCCCGCGCCGCGCGAGGGCGTGGAGCGTCGTGTAGGAGATGTCGTTGCACAGATAGGTGCCGGCGGTGTTCGAGATCGCGGCCGGGATACCCTCGGCGGTCAGGGCGGCCAGCATGTCCCGCAGGGGCAGCGTGCTGAAGTAGGCGGCGGGCCCGCCCTCCACGCACGCCACGTCGCGCAGCACCTGGCCGTGCGCGTCCGGCCGCGAGTAGTCCATCACGTTGACCGCCACGCGCTCGAGCGAGATGCGCGCGCGCCCGCCCGCGAGGCCCAGATGCACCACCGCGGCCAGCCCCGGGGCCTCCAGCCGCGGCGCCACCACCGCGCGCGCCGCCTCGTGCTGCACCGGCAGGATCACGCTGCGCACCACGTAGTCGCCGATCACGCGGCCGTCGAGCTGCTTGGCCACTTCGCCCGACGGGTTGACGGCGTCGCCGTCGAAGGGGTCGAAGCCGGTGAGCAGGATGTGGCGCGGGTCGGCGGTCACGCGGGTTGCACTCCCTTGCGGTGGCGCTGGGCGAGGGCCTGGTAGCCGGCCGGGTTCATCTGCACCCAGCGCTCGGCCGCGGTCCCCGCGAGCGGGCCCTTCACCTTGCAGGGAGCGCCCATCGCGAGTACGCCGTCGGGGATCTCGGTGCCCGGCGTGACCAGGGAGCCGGCGGCCACCATCGCCCGCACCCCGATCTTGACCCCGTCCAGGAGCGTGGAGGAATTGCCGACCAGGGCCTCCTCGCCGACGGTGGCGGCGTGGACGAGGCAGAGATGCCCGACGGTGGCGCCGGGGCCGATCTCGACGCCGCCGGCCGGGGTGACGTGGATTACCGCGCAGTCCTGCACGTTGGCGCCCTTGCGGATCACGATCGGATTGAAGTCGGCGCGGAGGACGGTGTTGTACCAGACCGAAGCGTTCTCCTCCACGGAGACGTCGCCGATCAGGTTCGCGGTGGGCGCGATGAACGCGGTCGGGTGCACGCGCGGGGACTTGCCTTCGAACGAGAAGAGCGGCATCCGCGGCTCCTTGACGACGAGGGGATGACAGCGCGAACGATATTGCGCTCCTCGCCTGGACAAGGCAAGGGGCCGGGGTGTAGCCTCCGATTCATGGCCGCGCCGAAGATCGCCGCCGTCGCGACCGCGACTCCCCCCTGGCGCTACGATCAGGCCACCGTCCTCCGCATGTCGGGCTACGACGATCCGCGCCGCATGGGCTTCTTCAGCAACAGCCTGATCGAGACCCGCCACCTCTACCTGGACCCGGAGACGTTCACCCCCGACGAGGACGTGGACCAGCTCAACGAGCGCTGGCGCCGCGGGGCCATCGAGGTCGGCGCCAGCGCGGTGGCGCGGGCGATCGAGCGGGCGGGCTGGCGGCGGGAGGACGTGGACTTCCTCGCCACCACCACCTGCACCGGGCGCGTGTGCCCGAGCCTCGACTCGCAGATCATCAACGCGCTCGGGCTCAAGTCGACCATCCAGCGCGTGCACGTGGGTGACACCGGCTGCGCGAGCGCGATGGTGGCGATGCAGCAGGTGTCCAACCACCTGCGCGCGTTCCCGAATCACCGCGCGGTGATGGTGGCGGCGGAGATCTGCTCGGCGGCCTACTTCCTCGACGACCGGCTCGAGAGCGCGGTGGCGCACGCCATCTTCGCGGACGGGGCGGGCGCGATCGCCCTGAGCTCGGACGGGCCGGGGCCGGAGATCGTCGAGCACCGGACGATGTTCCGCTCCGAGCATCTCGGCGCGATGGGCTTCGAGTACCCGGGCGGGCGGCCGCGGGTGGTCCTGTCCAAGGACGTGCGGCGCATCGGGGCGGGCATGATGAAGGAGATGGCCGACCTGCTGCTCGAGTCGCACGGTCTCAAGAAGGAAGAGATCGCGCACTTCGTGCTGCACTCGGCGGGCCGGCGGGTGATCGAGCAGGTGGGCAAGCTGATGGAGCTCGACGAGACCCGTCTCGCGCACTCGCGCAACGTCCTCCAGCAGTACGGGAACATGTCCTCCGCCACCGTGGTCTTCGTGCTCGACGACCTCCTGCGCTCGCGCGAGCCCGCGCCGGGGGACTGGGGCCTCATGATCGCGCTCGGGCCGGGATTCGCGGCCGAGGGCGCGCTGCTCCGCTGGTAGCATGCCGTTCTTCCCGCCGCTGGCCCGCGCCGCGGGCGTGCTCGAGATCATCGACGGGCCGCCCGTCCCCTTCAAGGACATGGCGTGCTGCATGATGGACATCTCGCGGGTCAACGCGCTGTTCGGCGGCCGCATGGTCACGATGGTCCACGTCAAGCACCTGCTCGCCGCGCTCCCGGCCGACCGGCTCATCACCGTGCTCGACGTGGGCACCGGGGCGGGAGACATCCCGCGCGAGCTGGCGCGGTGGGCGCGGCGGCAGGGCCGGCGCATCCGCATCTTCGCGCTGGACCGCGACGCGGCCACGCTCCAGATCGCGGCGCAGCTGGTCCGAGACTACCCGGAGATCACCTTCCTCCGCGGGGACGCGCTCTGCCTGCCGATTCGCGCGGGCGGGGTGGATCTCACGATGTCCGCGATGACGCTCCACCACCTCGAGCCGGACGCGGGCGTGCGGTACCTGGCCGAGATGGATCGGGCCGCGCGCGTGGGCTTCGTGGTCAACGACCTGGTCCGGAGCCGTCTCGCGCACTGGGTGGTATGGGTGATCACGCGCTTCATCACCCGCGGGGCCATCTCGCGCCACGACGGGCCGCTGTCGGTGCGGCGGTCGTACACCCCGCGGGAGGTGAGCGGGCTCTGCGAGCAGGCCGGGCTCGTGGGCGTGGACGTGGTGCACTACCGGCCGTACTTCCGCTTCTGCGCGGTGCGGGCCAAGTCGTGACGCGCGGGTCGTGATCCCCGGACATGACGCCCAGGCCATGACGGATATCGTCGTCGTCGGCGGCGGGCCCGCGGGCAGCGCGGCCGCGATCCTGCTGGCCGAGCGCGGGTGGTCGGTCACTCTGCTCGACAAGGCCGCGTTTCCGCGCCCGAAGATCTGCGGGGAGTACCTCTCGCCCGAGGCCGCCCGGGTGCTCGATCGCCTGGGCGTGTTGAAGGCGGTGGACGCGGCCGGCGCGCAGCCGCTCCACGGCATGCGCATCGTGGCGCCCGACGGCACCGTGCTCGACGGCGCGTATCCGACCAGCGGCCGGTGGCGCGGCTACCGCGACCACGCGCTCGCGATCCGGCGCGAGGTGTTCGATCGCATCCTGCTGGAACGGGCGCGGGCGCTGCCGGTGGATGTGCGGGAGCGGCATCGGGTGACCGGGCTGATCGTGGAGGGCGGCTTCGTGCGGGGCGTGAAGGCGGAGGACGCCGAGGGAGCGCCGGTCGAGCTGCGCAGCCGGCTGGTGGTGGGCGCCGACGGCCGCGCCTCAGTGGTGGCCCGCGCGCTCGGGCTC
>Ga0134122_10000363_pt1 | contig 29704 bp, 23 predicted proteins | sample KB302_FD_96461 | JGI IMG/M metagenome (GOLD analysis project Ga0134122, IMG submission 96461) | Terrestrial soil microbial communities without Nitrogen fertilizer from Kellogg Biological Station, Michigan, USA - KB3-0-2 | ecosystem: Environmental > Terrestrial > Soil > Unclassified ...
CGAGCACGGCGGCCGCTTCGAGGTTACAGACGAAAGGATCGAGGACGAAACCCCACTGAGCGGCGCCACCGAGCCTCATTTCTACTACCGATTCCAGCAAGGACATCCGGTACTGAACGAGCTGTCCAAACCTCGGCGAGATTTGAAGCGAGATAGTTTGAAGCCTGAGGAGTCGATCCTCTCGCAGCTGCGGGATCCCGAGGCCTACCCCGTGCTGAGCTGGCTGCAGGACCAGTACGAAGGTATCCGCCTGTATCGCAACTGGGCGTTCGGACCGGGCGCCGCCTGGCGCCGCGAGCAAAGCGCTCAGGGCCGGAGCGACCATCTGAACGACGGCGGCGAAAACCTCGTCTTGGTGCTTTCGAAGTTCCGTTCTCAGGCCAAAATTGATCTGCTCGAGTCGCTACGCAAGCTATTTGACGGAATCGTCAACCTGAACCTTTCGGTCGATGGCGGCAACGTCCACCTATTCCTGGAAGAGAGCGGCGGCCGCGAGATTCAGGCCTCCCGCCTCTCCGACGGAACATTGCGTTACCTGAGCCTCCTGGCCATTCTTCTCCATCCCGACCCGCCCCCGTTGATCGCGATCGAAGAGCCTGAGCTCGGCCTCCACCCGGACGTGATTCCCCACGTCGCCGAGCTACTGGTCCGCGCCGCAGAGCGCACCCAGCTCGTAGTGACCACCCACTCTCGCATGCTGGTCGATGCCCTTTCCGATCGCCCTTCCAGCGTCGTGGTCTGCGAAAAGGTGGACGGCGAATCCCGCTTCGAAAGGCTCGACCGAGCGGCGCTCGCCGATTGGCTGAAAAAGTACACCCTCGGCGATCTCTGGAGCATGGGCGAGCTGGGAGCGAATCGCTGGTGACCGCGAAGATCTACGCCGAAGGGGGCGGCGAAGGTCAGCTCCTGGACACGTTGTTTCGCCAGGCCTGGACCGAGTTCTTCAAGTCGGCGGGCCTGGCCGGGCGTATGCCGAGGATCGTCCGAGGAAAAGGGCGCCTCCGCACGTTCGATCTCTTTGCCACAGCGGTTCGCAACCCACGGCCGGGAGAATTGCCGCTGCTCCTCGTAGACAGCGAAGGCCCGGTCGCGCCGACCCACTCGGTATGGCAACACTTGAAGGCCCGAGACGACTGGGAGAGGCCGGGCGGTTCATCGGACGACCAAGCGTTCCTGATGGTCCAGATCATGGAGACCTGGTTCCTGGCTGATCGCGCGTCGCTTCGCCGGTATTTTGGCGCGTCCCTGCGTGAGGAACATCTCCGCGCATGGCCTACCCCGGAAGCTGTCCCCAAAGCGGACGTTCTGAGCGCTCTCGAAAAGGCCACGGCCGGATGCTCAAGGCACTACGCCAAAGGCAAGGTCTCGTTCGAGCTGCTCGGCCAACTGAATCCGGCTCTCGTCGAGGCGGCTTGCCCTCACGCCAACAGGCTGCTCGATCGGCTGCGCCGGCTGTAACCGCCCTCCCCCCTCCGGCAAAGTACCTCACGGTAGCGAACGGCCCGCTCGATCCGTTCGCCCGGTCCGTGCCGTACACTTGGAAGAGCGGCGGCGAAATTTGGCGCGCCGCATTTAGATCCGAAGGAGAACCGATGAGAATCATCCTGCTCGCGAGCGCGCTCGCCTTGGCCCTTGGTGTTGCGATCTTTGCCTGGCCGAAGACGTCTTCCGCGGCGGCGGAAAAGCCCGCGGTTCCGCCCGGCGGCTTGGCGGTCGCCACGTTTGCCGGCGGCTGTTTCTGGTGCATGGAGCCGGCGTTCGACAAGGTCGAGGGGGTCGTCGATACGACTTCCGGCTATACCGGCGGCACGAAGAAAAATCCCACGTACGAGGAAGTCTCTTCGGGCGAGACCGGCCACGCCGAGTCGCTGCAGGTCCGCTACGACCCGAAGAAGGTCACCTACGAGAAGTTGCTCGACGTCTTTTGGCACAACGTCGATCCGGTGACAGCGAACGCCCAGTTCTGCGACCACGGGACGCAGTATCGCTCGGCGATCTTCTACCACGACGAGGCGCAGCATCAGGCCGCCGAGGCGTCGAAGCGGGCGCTCGAAGCGGGCAAGAAGCTGCCGGGACCGATCGTCACACAGATCGTCGCCGCCTCGGTCTTCTGGCCCGCCGAGGAGTACCACCAGGACTATTACAAGAAGAACCCGATCCGCTACAACTACTATCGCTCGGGCTGCGGCCGGGATCGGCGCCTCCAACAGATCTGGGGCGACGCGGCCGGCGGGCATTGACCTCGAAGGGCCGTGCGGGCCACAAGGTGGGCGCCCTGTCTACCTCTTCTTGAGCAGCGGCCCGATCTGGGTCGCGAGCGTCCCCGCCGCGAACAGGTTGGCCGCGAGCAGACCGTAGCTCGCGAGACGCGACGGGGCGCCCACCAGGACGAGGCCCAGCGGCACGTAGAAGACCACTTTCGGCATGTGGACCCAGAAGCCGGCGGCCGGCTCCGCCTCGGAGCCGGCGCGGTCGATGCGATCGAGCAGGCCGAGCAGCAGGCTCGCGGACGACGACCAGACCGCAAACAGCGCGCCCCCCGGCCCGATCGCACCGGCCAGCAGCGTCCCGGCGATCAGCGCGGCATAGGCGGCGGAATCGCAGAAATGATCGAGCCGCTTGCCGCGATGGCTGCTCGTCCCCGAGCGGCGGGCGACCGCCCCGTCCGTCATGTCGCAGAGGTGCGCGGCGAAAAACGCCGCGACGGCCCAAGCGGAACCGCGCGGGAAGGTCGGCACGAAGGCGAGCGCCGAGGCCACTCCGAGCAGGCTGACCGCGGCCGGCGGAACCTTCCAAGCGACGAGCAGGGCGGCGATCGGGGCGAGCGCCCGGTCGCGCCCGCGGCGGATCGAAAAGTAGGCGCGCTCATGCCAGGTTGACCGCGCGGGAGCCGTCGGCCGACAATCGCCCGCCTTCCCCTCAAGAGGAAGGCTCAAATCGCCTTCCCGCCGATGCCCGACCTTGCACCCACCCTGGACGAGACCGCGCGATGGATCGCCTCGCTGGGCCTTTGGGCGTATCCCGCGTTCATCGCCCTGTTTGCGCTCGGCACCGTGCTCGCGATTCCGGCGACGCTGCTGCTCGCCCTCGGCGCCCTGCTGTTCGGACTCTGGGGAGGATTTTGGACCGGCGCCGTCGGGGCAACGCTCGGCGCGACGCTCGCTTTCTGCCTCGCCCGGGGCGCCGGCCGGCCTAACGTCGAGGCGCGGCTGGCGAAGCATCCGCGCTGGCGGCGGATCGACGCCGATCTCGGCCGCCACGGGGCGATCGCGGTGCTGCTGCTGCGGTTGCTTCCCATCTTGCCGTTCACCGTGCTCAATTATGTCTGCGGACTGTCGTCGATTCGACTCCGCGACTATGTCGGGGCGACCGCTTTCGGTATCCTTCCCGGAGCTTTCGTCTATGTCTACGCGGCCGCGACGCTCAAAGACTCCGGCGATCCGGGATTTTCCTGGAGCCGCTGGGTCCTCCCCGCGGTCCTGCTCGCGCTGTTTCTGATCGCCTTGCCGCTGGCCGTTCGCGCCGCCGACCGCCGCTCGGGAGGCCGCCTGCTCTCGCTTCTCGCCCGGCGCTTCTCGCGCGGGCGGGTCGAGGGTATCGTTCGTGAACCTTAGGAGGAGTCCGTGGAAATCGCCGTTCGCCGGAAGGAAGCCCGAGTCCCGTTCGCCCTTCTCTCCCTTTTGACCCTCCTGGCCGCTACGATGGGCGGCGCCTGCGCGAAAAGCGAAGCGCCCAAAGAAGAGGCCCCCACCGCCTCGAACGCCGCCAAGGAAATGCCGGATCACCCGCCCGAGATCGAATGCCTACTCGCTCCGCCGCAGTCGGTCGGCGTCGGCGAGCCGATCGAGCTCACGTTCGTGCTGCGCAACGTCGGTCCGGCGCCGATCTGGGTGCTGCGTTGGCAGACGCCGCTCGAAGACCTTCGCGGCGATGTCCTCCAGATCGTCGGCGCGGACGGCAAGCCGCTCTCCTACCAAGGTCCGATGATCAAGCGCGGCGATCCGACACCCGAAGAATACGTGCGCCTGGAACCGGGTGCCGGGACCGAGCGGGTGGTCGATGCCGGCGCCGCGTATCCGATCGCGACGCCGGGGACCTACAGCGTGTCGTTCACCCGCGGCCTGGCCGACGTGGCGAACCGCGAACGCGACGTGCCGCGGCGCCGCGATCTGCTGCGGCCGTTCCCCCTCACCTGCGGTCCGGCTAAATTTCAGGTCGTCGCGGGGGACGCAGGGGCGGCCCGGGGAGGCCGCCGACCTACTTAGAACGCGAAGATCAGCCCCGCCGACGCTTCGCCCTGGTAGAGCGCCTGATTGATATCGCGGTCGCGGCGCCGGTCGTCATCGTCATCACGGAAGCGGGCGTCCAGATCGGTCCAGTAGCCGCGTCCTTCGAGTCGCAGCCCGAGGTTGCGGTTGAAGAAGATCTTCACGCCGCCGCCCAGTGAGGCGGAGGCGCGGTCTTCGGCCTCCAGGTCGCTGAACTTGGGATCGATCCGGGTGACGCCGCCGGTCGCCGAGATGAACGGCACGACCTGGCCGCCCCCCCATTCGTAGTAGATGCCACCGTGCAGGTAGCTGATCTCGACGTCGCCGAGTTGCTCGGAGGGCTCGAAGATACCGGGATCGAGGGTGAACGCGCTCTCCTGCCGGTTGGCCAGCACCTCGAAACCGAAACCGCTCTGGCCGAACGGGATATCGACGATCACGCCGAACACCGAGCTTTTGTCCACCTCGATGTCGGCGTCGTTCAGGAAATCGCGGTTCGTCGCGGTGAGCTGGCCGCTGGTGCGATAGCCCGCGGTCGGGGTGATCTGGAACTGGCCTTGCGCGGAAGCCGCCTGGGCCGAACCGACGAACCCGGCGGCGGCGAGGGAGAGTACGGCGAGGCGGAGGGTATAGGCAGATTTGGTCATGGAAGGTCTCCTGGAAGTAAATCCACTACTTGGCGAAACGGTCTCTTTGTACCACACGCCGTTTACGCCTTGAGCAGGGACATGTTTCGGGGAACTGATTCGAGTGCCGGCGCCCCCTGCTACCATGGCCCCATGCCGTCGAGTCCCGAACCGATCCTCACCGAAGCCCGCCGCCTGCCCGAATCGAACGCCCTGCGCCTCACCTGGAGCGACGGCCACGCCGCCGACTACCCCTACGATTACCTGCGCGGCTGGTGCCCCTGCGCGGCCTGCCAAGGGCATTCGAACCTGAAAATCCACTTCCGGCCCGCGGGCGTGCCGGTCGTCGCCGGCAGCATCCAACCGGTCGGCAACTACGCGATCTCGATCGCCTGGTCCGACGGCCACGGCACGGGGATCTACCGCTACGGCTTCCTACGCGACCTCTGCCCCTGCCCCGTCTGCGGCGGCCCGGGAGAGGCGATCGACGTTTAAATCTCCCCACCGCCGCTGGTCCGTAGGATGAAGCCGCTGGTCCCGGAGGAGGAAGAAACCGCTCCCCCTCCGTGAAAGGATCTCCGAAGAACGATTCTTCGGGGAGATTCACCACATGCGCGCCATTCGATGGCTGGTCGTCGCGGGGCTCTGCGGCACTCTTGCCCCCCTTGCCGGTTTCGCGGCCCCGGCCTGGGTCCCGGCCTCGCCGCAGGGCGGCGCCCTGATTGCGGTCACCTACTCCCCCTCTTCGCCGCGGATCGCCTACGCCGCGGACGCTTTCGGCGGACTCATTTTCCGGAGCGAGGACGACGCGGTCACCTGGCGGCGCGTCGGTCGGCTTACGGGAGCCCCGGTCGTCGATCTGCTGGTCGCCTCGGACGACCCCGCGATCGTCTACGCCCGGAACCGGCAAAATCAGCTCCTCCGCTCGACGGACGGCGGAGCAACCTGGACCGCCCTCGGGGCCGACCTGTTCGTCACCGAGCTGGTGGCCGAAGCGCACCATCCCGGCTCCCTTCTCGCGGCGGCACCGTCCCAAGGGGTGCTGCGCTCGACGGACCGGGGGGATACCTGGAGCGTGGCCGCTCTCCCCGGCGCTTTCGTGCTTTCGATCGCCTCCTCCCCCTTTGCCGAGGGGACCTGGTTCGCGGTCCTCGGCCGCGACGAGCTGAGCGACGCGCAAAGCGCGCTTCGGAGCACGGACGGCGGCCTCACCTGGACGGCGATGCCGCTGCTCGACGTTCCCACCGGATTCGCCGAAGACCAGCCGCATTTCGTCTTCGACCCGGCGCACCCCGGCACGGTCTTCGTGTTCTACGATCGTTTCGGCGAGGAAGACTACGCCGGACCGGTCTTGCGCTCTTTCGACGGCGGCGACACCTGGACTCAACCCTCGGAGATCACCCTCCGGGACTTGGTCGCCGCCTCCGACGGCACGCTGTACGGGACCACCTTCTTCGGCGTCCTGATCAGCCGCGACCAGGGCGACACCTGGGGTCCCATGGCGCCCACGGCTCCCGCGGCACCGATCGACATCATCGTCCGCGTCGCGGCCTCGCCGGTTTCTCCCGGCACGGTTCTCGCGGCAGGGACTCAAGGCCTCTGGAAGTCCACCGATGTCGGCGGCCATTGGCGCAACCCGAGCCGCGGCATCCCGGTCCCTTACCCTGCCGCGATCGCCGTCACGCCGGTCGGCCCGGCCAAGGTGCTGACGCTGGCCGGAGGCCGCGTGTTCGAGAGCACCAACGAGGGGCACACCTGGCGGCGTCTGCACTCCGAGTACATCGGCCCGGAGCCCTATACGCTCACCTTCGACCCGCGCTCTGCCGACCGGATCTACGGCCCGACCTACAACTACATCTCGAACTTCCTGGTGCGCAGCGACACCGGCGGGCGCACCTGGCGCCAGCTGCCGTTCCCGTACAGCTGCGGCGGATCTCTTTGTTCCGTCGATTTCGACGCGTTCACGCTCGATCCCTCCCGCCCCGACACCCTCTACGCCTCGGGCACCTTCTTCATCCATTTCGTGGGCGAAGGCTCGTTCTTCGTGCGCAGCCGCGACGGCGGCCTGACCTGGAAAAATCTCACCGAACCGGAGGACCTGATCGGCCTGGCCGTCGATCCCGGGCGTTCGAACGTGGTGTACGGCCTCGCGAAGAAGCGCCTCTACAAAAGCGAAGACGAAGCCCGGACTTGGGTTCGCGTCGGGCGCGGCCTGCCCTTGACCGGCCAGCGCACCTTGGCGATCGACCCGCGCGACTCCCGGCGCCTCTACGTCGGAACCACCCGCGGAATCTTCGCGAGCGAAGACGCGGGGAAGACGTTCCACCCCTTGGGCGAAGAGCTTCGAGGACGGGAGGTGGACACCATCCTGATCGACCCGCTCCGCCCGGACCGGCTCTACGCCGCGGGCGCGGGCATCGGGGTCTACCGCTGGGACGGGCGCGAACGCCGCTTCACCCCGCTCAACGACGGCCTCCCGCTCCCGCAGTACGGCCCCTTCCCTCTGGCCCTCGATCCCCGAGAGCCCGCGACCCTCTACGCCGGAAGCGCCGAAAGAGGGCTGCTCCGGCTCGATCTGGAGGAAAGCGCGAGCGAACTCGATCCACCGAGGTGACCCGGGCAAGAATAGACGTGCAGAATCCGGCCTCCGGGGGGCACTCCCCCCTGGGGGCGCCGAGCTCCAGCTCGGCTGTTTTGGCGCTCGCGCCGCTTCGGTGCCGAGCTGGAGCTCGGCGCCCCCAGGGAAAAGCCGAACAGCCCTTCTCAGTGCCCTCAGGGTTCCCGTCTTCGGCGGCATATAATTCGGACGCCATGTCGCGATCCCTCGCCGAACAAATCGAGCTCGTCCAGGCGTTTCTCGCGGGAGAGGTTCCTCGCGCCCGAATGGCCGAGGAGATCGGTGCGGACCGGCTGCGAGAGATCGAGCAGCGGAGGGACGCTTTCGAGAAAGATCTCGCTTGGGGCCTGAAAAGGTACGAAGCACTCCCGCGGTAGGACCCATCATGGAGAACGACGACGCGATCCTCGGGATCTCGGATCACGGAGGTTGGGCGATCCTGGTAACGGTCGCGGGCGACGGGAAGATTCTCGATCGTCGCCGGGTCGAGCTGGTGGACGCGGACCTGCCGAAAATTCCTCATCACAGCGAAGGGCAGGGGCTGCCGCTCGATGAGGCGGTGGCGCTGGTCGGGCGCGTCCAGGAGTCGGCGGAGCGGCACGCGAAGCTCGAACTGGACGCCGTCGCGAGGACGGTGCCCGGGCGCATCCTGGGCGTTGCCCTTCGCCAATGCCCGGAGCTGCCGCCTACGATCGCCGAACGAATCAAGAACTACCGGACGAGCAACGTCGCCGACTGGATGATGTATAGGAAAGCGCTGGCCGCCGCGGCCGAGGCGCGCGGTTGGGCTGTCCACTGGTACGACGCGAAGAAGGTTTTCGCGGCGGCGAGCCAGGCGCTGGGCATCCAGGACTTCGATGCCCATTTCCTCCAGCTGAGGAGATCCCTCGGGCCGCCGTGGAACAACGATCACAAGCTCGCGATGGCGGCGGCGATCGTCGCGGCTCGGGCTCGGTAGGTACTCCTCCTCGGCGCCCCCAGGAGAGACCTCGATCGGTGGTGCCGAGAGCCGGTGGAGCGTTCCTCGCGTATGGAGGAATACTTCTGAGGTTCAGAGGAATGCTCCTGAGCCTGATAGGAATACTCCCGAGATCCCAAGGAACGTTACTGATATCTAGAGGAATATTCCTGGCTCATGGAGGAATGCTCCTGAGATTCAGCGGAATACTCCTGAGAACTAGAGGAAAGCTCCTGGAATCTAGCGGAATGTTCCTGCTGGCTAGAGGAATACTCCTGAGATTTAACGGAATGTTCCTGAGGTTCAGAGGAGCATTTTTGAGGCTCAGAGGAATGTTCCTGAGGTCTAGAGGAAAATTCCTGAGAGGCTCAGAAATCTTCCGGATCTTCTCAGGAACATTCCGTCGTCAACGAGGAAGATTCCGGGGCAACTACGGAGCATTCCCGGAGATGCCAGGAGTTTTCCTAGGAACCCCCGGATTCCTCCGGCGCCTGGGCGGATCGATCCGCCAATGAGCCGGAGGAGTGTTTCCGCGCCGGTCGGTCCCGGCCGCGAGCGGGTCAGCCCTTCTCTCTTCGCGCCAACCAGCGGGCGAGATCTTCGGGGGTGTTGACGTTGGCGAAGATCTCCTGCGTGGGACCGAAGGGCGCCAGATCCGCCTCGGAGAGGGTGGCGACGTTCAATCCCGGTTCCTCCGCGAGGTCGTAGAGGGCGTAGTTTCCCGCGGCGACGCGGCGGTCGAGGGCGGCGAGGGCCTTCGGGGCGTAGAGGGCGGAGAGCGGCTCGGCGCCTTCCTCCCAGCGCGGCAGGACGAGGTCGAAGTCTCCCCCGGCCGCGGTCTGCGCGATCTTGGCGAGCAGCCGGGCCGGCACGGCGGGCAGATCGCAGGCGAGGACCAGGAGCGAACGTGCCGGAAAGGCACGGGCGGCACCGAGCAGGCCGGCGGCCGGGCCCCGCCCCGGGCCGTCGGCGAGGGTGGAGGCTCCCGCCAGCACGCCGCGCCCTCCATCCGCCACCGCCACCTCTCCGCAGACCTCCGCGAGGCGCCGGAAAGCCCATCCCGCCAGGGTTTCCACGCCGTCGCCCCGGGCGATTTCGAGCCTCGCCTTGTCGGTGCCGAAGCGCCGGCTGGCGCCCCCGGCGAGCACGATGCCGACCGGCCGCGAGTCTCTCCCCGAGGCCGGAGCGCCGGTTGGCACCGTGCTAGCATCCTCCGCTTCAGACGATTCAAAAGGAGACATTGCGCATGACCCTCAAAACCCTAGCCCTCGCCTCGGTGGTCTTCCTCGGTTTCACGGCGGCCGCTTCCGCCGCGGCCCCGGCTCCCGCCGCGCCGGCCAAGAATCCGCGCGTGGCGTTGGAGACCAGCAAAGGCAAAATCGTGATCGAGCTCGACGCCACGAAAGCGCCCAAGAGCACCGAGAACTTCCTCTCCTATGTGCGCAGCGGGTTCTACGATGGCACGATCTTCCATCGCGTGATCGATAGTTTCATGATCCAGGGGGGCGGATTCACCGCCGACATGACCCAGAAGGCGCCCAAGGCGTCGATCCGCAACGAAGCGGACAACGGCCTGAAGAACGACAAATACACGGTCGCGATGGCGCGCACCAACGATCCGCACAGCGCCAGCTCGCAGTTCTTCATCAACACGAAGGACAACGCGTTCTTGAACTTCACCGCCCAGAGCTTGCAGGGATGGGGCTACGCGGTGTTCGGCAAGGTCGTCGAAGGCTTCGACGTGGTCGATGCGATCGGCAAAACCCCGACCACGACCAAGAAGGGTTTCCAGGATGTGCCGGTGGACGCCGTGACGGTCAAGAAGGCGACGGTCGTCAAGTAACCGCCCTCACCCCCAACCCCTCTCCCAAAGGGAGAGGGGAGCAAAGCAAAAGACGCCGCCCGCGGTCTCCCCTCTCCCTTTGGGAGAGGGGCCGGGGGTGAGGGCTGAGGCGGCGAGCGCCTATCGGCAGATCCTCAGTGCTCGCGCAGCACGTTCTTCGCCTGGTACCCCTTCGGTCCCTCGATCATCTCGAACGTCACGCGCTCCCCTTGGGTGAGCGTGCGATAGCCGTCGGCGACGATCGCGGTGTGATGGACGAAGATGTCGGTTCCTTCCGGTTCCGGCAGGATGAATCCGAACCCCTTGGCGTTGTTGAACCACTTGACCGTTCCTTGCTGCGGCATGGAGGCTCCTTTCTCGGCAACCGGAAGCTGGGATTCGCACGATCGAGCCGGCTCGCGCGCCAAAAGGCGAGCCGCAGAATTCGAATACCGACTTCCGTTATATTTGGCGCGATCTTGCCATCGTGCGATTGCCGAAATCAAGCGCCGCGTCGAGCAGGCGTCCGGCGAGCCGGTCGATCGGCACCACTTCGCCGACCGCCCCCTGAGAGAGCGCCTCCCGCGGCATGCCGTACACCACCGAGCTCGCCTCGTCCTGCGCGAGGGTGCTCGCCCCCGCCTGGCGCATCGCGAGCAGCCCGGCGGCGCCGTCCGCTCCCATGCCCGTGAGCAGCACCCCCACGGCCCCGGCGCCCGCAACTTCCGCCACCGAAGCGAACAGCACGTCCACGCTCGGCCGGTGGTGGTTGACCAGCGGCTCGGCCGACAGGCGGACCGCGAGCCGGCCCCCCTCGCGGACCAGCACGAGATGACGGTCGCCGGGGGCGATCAGCGCCCGGCCGGGCCGCACCTCGGCGCCGTCCGTCGCCTCTTCCACCTCGATCGCGCAGATCTGGTCCAGCCGGCGGGCGAAAGCGCCGGTGAACGCGCGCGGCATGTGCTGCACGATCAAAAGGGCCGGCGAATCCGCGGGCAGCGCGCCGAGCAGGGTGCGCAGCGCCTCCGGCCCGCCGGTGGAGGCGCCGATCGCCACCAGCCGGGGCCAGGGCGGCGAGCCGGGCGGCCGAGCCGGAATCGGCTGCGTTGTCCGATTCGCGACAGGGCCGACCGCCGCCTCCCGGGAAGCCCGCGCGGCCGGCCGGATCGCCCCCGTTCCCAGCCCCGGAGCGTCCCGCCGCCGCCCGGGCAGCCGCGCCTGGCTCGCGCCGCGCAGGGTTTCGAGCAGGCTCTCGGCCGATTCTTCGAGAAACGCGCGCAGGCCGAAGGCGGGCTTGGCCACCACTTCGAGCGCCCCTTCGTCGAGCGCGGCGAACGCGGCGGCCGTGCCGCTCTGGGCGTGGCTCGAACAGACGACGACCGGGATTGGATCGTCGCGCATCAGCTGGCGCAGGAACGCCAGGCCGTCCATGCGCGGCATTTCGAGGTCGAGCAGGATCACGTCCGGCCGCTCGCGTTCGATCTTCGCGAGCGCGAGGATCGGATCGGCGGCGGTGGTGGCGACCAGGTCCGGCTGCGAGCCGACCAGGGCGGCCATGAATTGACGCATCACCGCCGAGTCGTCGACCACCAGCACGCGGGTCGGCCGTCCCAAGGTGCCGGCGTCCGGGCGCAGCCGGGAGGAAGGCTTCGCGGTCACGGCGTTTCCGGCGTTCTCGGGGTGGGCGGCGCGGTGGGGGCGCGGGTCTCGGCTCGGCGGTAGACGTTCGGCGCCTCGGGGCGAAAGTCCGGCCCCGCCGCCCCCGCCAGGTTTTCGGCGTGGCCGAGGAAGAGCAAGCCCCCCGGGCGCAGGTGGCGCGCCAGGCGCGAGATCACCCCGGCCCTCGTCGGGGGATCGAAATAGATCAGGACGTTGCGGCAGAAGATCAGATCGAGACCGGCCTCTACCGGATACCGCAGCGCGGCGAGGTTGATCCGCTCGAAGCGCACCAGCCGCTGGATCTCGGGCGCCGCCTTGACCTTCCCTTCCTGGTGATTCAAGCCGCGAAGGAGGAACCGCTTGCGGAAGCTTTCCGGAATCCCGGTCGCGCGCTCGGCCGGCCAGACCGCCTCGCGGGCGAGCGCCAGGACCCGGGTCGAAAGATCCGAGGCGAGGATCTCGATTTTCCATCCCGCCTCGGCCGGCAGGGCGGAGGCGAGCAGCATCGCGAGCGAGAACGGCTCCTCGCCGGTCGAGCAGGCGGCGCTCCAGGCGCTCACCCGCCGCGGCCGGATGCCCGCATCGGCCTCGCCCGCCCAGGCGGGCAGGATCTGCGTCGCCAGCAGCTCGAACTGCTTGGCCTCGCGGAAGAACGAGGTCTCGTGGGTGCACAGGCAGTCGATCATCCGCACCGTTTCGCTCTCGCCCAGCTCCTTGGCCCGGTGGTAGTAGGCCGAGAACGAATCGAGGCCGAGATCGGCGATCCGGCGGCCGAGCCGGCGGATCAGCAGCGTCCGCTTCGACTCGGGCAGGTAGATCCCCGACTCGCGCTGAATCCAGGCCTGGAACCGGGCGAAGCCAGCGACGCCGATCGACCGCGGCGGCTCGATCGCCGCGCTCATCCGCCCGCTCCGCCCGCCCCGCCCCCTCCGCCCGCTCCGGACACCGCCAGGGACAGATCGAGCACCGGCACGAACCGGTCGCCCAATCCCACCAGCCCGCCGAGCAGATCGGAAGAGATCGCGCCGTCGAAGCGCGGCGCCGGGGAAAGCGCGCTCTCCCCCACCTCGACGAAACCGAGGACACTCGAAACCCAGACCCCGAGCCGGGCCGCGGCGTCGGTCGGACGGAAGATCAGAATCGCCGGCCGTCCGGCCGTGGTTTCCTGGGCCTCCTTGCTCCTTCGGGCGCCTTCGGCGAGGCCGAGCTTGGAAGCGAGATCGATCACCGGCAGGGCGAGGCCGCGCAGGTTGAGCGCGCCGAGCACCCAGCGCGGGGCGCCCGGCGCGCGGGTGATCGGCCCCGGCTCGACGATCTCTTCGAGCCGGGAGAGCTCGATCGCCAGCTCCACCTCGGCGAGCGCGAACAGCAGGAAGCGCCGCTCCTCGCCGAACGGGGCCGCATCTTCCAGGTCGAAAAACTCGCCGTCGTTCACCTTAGAACCGCTCGAAATCCGGGTCCGGCCGGCCGGAGCGCGAGACCGGTCCGCGCGCGGCCGTCCGTCGGCTCGGCGCCGCGGGGGAAGCAAACGCCGCGGGGGATAGGGCCGGCCCGGCCGCGCGCGGCTCGGGGACGCTTTCGCCGTCGGCGAGGCGGAAGATGTCCAGCTCCTGGCGCAGCGATTCGGATTGCGCCGCCATCTCCTGCGCCGTGCTCGCGAGCTGCTCGGCGGCCGAGGCGTTCCTTTGCGCCACGTCGTCCACCTGGCCCATCGCGCGGTTGATCTGCTCGACGCCGGTCGCCTGCTCGTCGGACGCCGCGGCGACCTCCTGGACCAACTCGGCGGTCTTTTTGATCGCCGGCACCAGCTCGACCAGCAGCCGGCCGGAGCGCTCGGCGACGCCGACGCTCGACCCGGCCATGCCGCGGATCTCCTTGGCCGCCGCCTGGCTCCGTTCGGCGAGGCGGCGGATCTCCGCCGCGACGACCGAGAAGCCGCGGCCGTGCTCCCCCGCGCGCGCCGCTTCGATCGCCGCGTTCAAGGCGAGCAGGTTGGTCTGGTAGGCGATCTCTTCGACGATCGAGATCCGCTCGGCGATCGAGCGCATCGCGGAGAGCGTTTCGGCCACCGCGGCGGCGCTCGCCTCGGCGTCCTCCGAACCGCGGATCGCCATCTTTTCCATCTGCCGGCTGCTGCTCGCGTTCTGGGCGATCGAGGCGGTCATCTCTTCGAGCGACGAGGTCGCCTCTTCGACCGACGCCGCCTGATCGCCGGTGCCATTCGACAGGCTCTGCGAGGTCGAGGCGACCTGCGAGGAGGCCGCCGAGAGCAGCCGGATGCCGGTGCGCACCTCGCGGATCGTCCGGCGCAGGTTCTCGGTCATCCGCTTGAACGCGTTGCCCAGCGAATCATTCCCCGAGCGCGGCGCCACCTCGGCGCGCAGGTCGCCGTTCGAGATCCCGTCGGCGAGATCGGCCATCGCGCGCAGGTAGGCGATCATCCGCCCGAGCGCGGTCTGCAGCTGGCCGATCTCGTCGCGCGAGCTGACCTCGACCTGAAGGTCGAGATCGCCTTCGGCCAGCCGGTCGAACGCTTTGGCCGCGGCGCGGATCGGCGCCACCAGCGAGCGCACCAGGTACCAGGAGAGGCCGACCAGCAGGAGCAGGCAGGCGATCGAGACGAAAGTGATCGCGACCAGCACCCGCCCGGCGTTTTTCTGATGGTCGCGCGCGGTTTCGAACGCGCCGGAAATGCCGTCTTTCGCCCGCTTCATCGCCGCGGCCAGCCGCTGCTGGATGCCGACGTAGCGGGCGCGCATCGCTTCGAGGTCGCGGGTCACCGCCTCGCCCGTGTCCGCCGCGATCAGCCGCTCCGTCGCGTGGCGCGCCAGATCGTAATAGGCCGCGAAATCGGCCTCCAGGCTCGTCATCTCGCGCGGATTGAGATTCGGGATCTTCTCGCCATCCTTCATCCGGGCGAGCATCTCGTCGCGCGAATGATCGGCGTCGGCCAGGAATTCCGCGTCCTTGGCCGCCGCGGCGTCCTGCAGCTGGCGCTGGATCGAGGCGAGCTTTTCGCCCAGGTCGCGGTGCAGCTCCCAGGCCGGGAAGTAGCCGGTCTCGATCGACGAGAACACCTCGTCGTTCTTGATCACCGCCCGCGGAATTGCGATCAGGATGATCAAAAACGCGGCCGCCGCGACGGCGGGGAGCAGCATGACCTTGTGGACGACCTTCAAGCGCGAGACCAGGTCGGAGCGCAGTTTCATGGCGCCCTAGCCTCCGATCCGGAGCGCCTTGACGCCCGCTTGAAGATCCGCGCCGGCCGCGACGTAGCCGATCCCCCCGGCGGATTTGGCGACGAAGTCCATCACGTCGCGATCGGAATCGAGCTCGGCGGGCGGCGTCTCTTTGCCCGAGAACAGCAGCCGCTGCCAATAGCTCTTGACCGCGGCGACGTCTTTGCCCAGGACGCTCTTGGAAAACGCCGCGCGCACCGCGGCGCCCGGCGCGCGATCGACCACCGAGACCTTCGAGCCGTCGCTCCACCGCGTCTCTTTCTTGAGGAAATAGGCGGCGAGCTTTTCTTTCGACAACGAGGCCGTGGGATTGCCCGCGTTGACCACGACCTGGTACGGCTCGTCGGCGCGGCTCGCGGGCACGGTTCCGCCGAAAAGTCCGAGGCCGATCAACGCCGGGAGGAGGCTGGAGCGGAAAACTTTTCGCATTCGCATCTCGTCTGCTCCCCTAGAAACTGAACTGCACGCCGAAGAGAAGGAGGTCGGTCCGTTCGTCCAGCTGTTCGCTCGCCACCGCCTCGGCGAGCGCCTCGGCATTCGGATGGGCGAACAGGTTCCCATCCACCCGGTGGTAGGAACCGCGCAAGACCAGGTTCTCGTTGTACCAGTAGCTGACGCCGAGCGACAGCTCGTCGTGGCGCTGGAGGGAGTCGAAGCTGTCGGGCAGCGGATCGACGAATTTCGCGCGCACCCGGTCCGTCCGCAGCGCCCCCTGCCAGTGCGGACCGAAGCGACGGGAGACCTCGACGTACCCGGCATCGGTGTCGAACAGGTCCTCCCGGTGGCGCGCGATCTCGGCGCGCACCAGCCAGGGCGTCCGGTCGAATTCGACGTGCGCGTCATAGGAGGCGAAATCGCCCCAGTCGTCGCGCCGCGGATCGGCGTCCTCCAGTTTTCCCGCGTACGAAGAGAGGCCCACGGCCAGGCCATCCACCGGCGTCTGAAAAACCAGGCGCCCGCCGAGCAGCCGATCGACCTGGTCCGCCTCGGTCTCTTCCGGCAAGGCTTCCTGGGCCTGCTCGAACGGAACCTCGACCGTAAAGGAAGCTCCGCCGCCGTAGACGTCGTAGCTTCCCTCCCAGCCGCCGGCCGAAAACAGGGTGCCGCTCGAACCGATGCCGTCGTAGAACTCGGTGATCAGCCCGGTCGGTCCGTAGACCGACTGCGCCAGGTTGAACAGCGGCCGGAGGGTCCCGATGTCGAAGATGTCGGTATAGATCCCGAACGGCAGGCGCGAGCGGCCGAAGTGGAGCTTCGTCCGATCGGCGACGTCCCAGGTCACCGCGGCGACGTCCAGATCGACCGACTCCTCGGCGTCGGAGACGTCCCAGACCGGCACGACGGTGAAGCGGATCTTGTCGGTCGGGGTGAAGTCGAAATGGAGCGCGGCGACCGCGTTGTGGGTCTCCGGGTCGCTCCTCTCGTCCCCCTGGAGATAGGTGTAGGAATTCGAGCTGCCCGCCGCCCACCCGCCGTAGCCATGGATCGAAATCTTCTCTCCCAGGTCCACGGCGCCGGCCGGCGCGCCGATCAGGAGAGCCAGGCCGCAGATCGCGCCCCATCGTAGTCTTTCAAACATCGGGAAATCCCCCTCCAATGCGCGCAGCAGCAAGCCCGCGCCGAAATGAAACATCAAACCGCCACCGCGCCCGCCCCGCGCGCGCCGGGCCGCAGCAGAGACGCCAGGTCCAAGACGAACGCCACTTCCCCCGAGCCGAGGATGGTCGAGCCGGCGAGGCCCGGCAGCCCTTCGAACAGCGGCGCGAGCGGCCGGATGACGATCTGCTCGCGGCCGAGCAGGGCATCCACCCCGAGCCCGACTTTGCCGCCGCTGCGCTCCGTCTGCGGCGACACCACCAGCAGCTGCTCGCGCTCCGGGCTCTCTCCCGGCACCGCCAGCAGGTCGCGCAAGCGAACGTAGGAAAGCGCCTCGCCGCGCAGCGCCACCACGCCGGCCGCCGAACCCTCGCCGGCCGGCCGGTCGATCACCTCATCGACCGCTTCGAGCGGCACGATGTAGGTCTCGCCCCCCACCGCCACCGCCAGGCCGTCGAGCAGGCCGAGCGCGAGCGGCAGGCGCAGCCGGATCGTCGTGCCCTGGCCCTTGCGGCTGATCAGATCGACCCGGCCGCGCAGCGATTCGATCGTCCGGCGGACGACGTCCAGCCCGACGCCGCGCCCCGACGACTCGTCGATCGCCTCGGCGGTCGAAAATCCCGGCAGCAGCACCAGCCGGTCGATCTCCTCTTCGTCGGGCCCGGTCGTGGTTTCGTTGGCCTCCTCGCTCCTTCGGGCGCCTTCGGCAGCGGCCAGTCGCTGCGGGGCCAACGAAACCACGACCTCTGGTTCGGCATTCGACGCCGGCAGCAGGCCGGCCTCCCGCGCCTTGGCGAGGATCTTCCGGCGATCGAGCCCGCGGCCGTCGTCGGCCAGCTCGACCACCAGGGAGTTGCCGTCGCGAAACGCCGAAAGGAGAATCGTGCCGGCCGGCTCTTTGCCCTTCATGCGCCGCTCGGCGGGCACCTCGATGCCATGATCGACGGCGTTCCTCGCCATGTGCGCGAGCGGCGCCCGCAAGTGCTCGGCAAGCCCGGCATCGACCTCCACCTCTTCGCCGACGAAACCCAGGCGGACCTCCTTGCCGCGCCGCGCCGAGAGGTCGCGCACGATCCGCTCCAGGCCGCGGAACACCGGTCCGATCGGCACCATCCGCAGCTCCAGGACGAGATCCTGAAGCTCGGCGTGCAAACGGTCGTGCTCGCGATGAAGCTCCAGGACCTCCGCCTTGGACACCTCCTCGCGGGCGAGCAGATTGGCGATCCGGCCACGCGCGATCCCCAGCTCGCCCACCCGATCGACCAGCACGTCGAGCCGTTCGATCGCCACCCTCAAGGTCGGCAGGAGCGCCTTCGCCTCGGGCGGCGAGGGGGCTCCGAAGATCGGCCAGCGGCCGGTCGCCGGGTTGGGTCCCGCGGCCGGCTCGACCGTCCGCGAGCCCGCCGGAGGGGCCGGCGCGGTCCGGTCGGCCGGAACGTCCAGGCCGTCGTGATCGATCAGCCGGGTGAGCCGCGAGATCCCGGCTTCGTCCTCGGTCCGCTCCTCTTCCGCCCCCGCGGCCGCCCGGGCGAGCATGCCGCGCAAGCTGTCCACCGCCAGGAGCAGCATGGTGATCGATTCGGCCGTGAGCTGCGTCTTGCCCGCCCGCACCGCTTCGAGATAGTCCTCCATCCGGTGGGCGTAGCGCGACAGGTGCGGAAAGCCGAGCGACGCCGCGTCCCCTTTGAGCGTGTGGGCGAGGCGAAAGACGTCGTGCAGGCGATCGCGGTCGTCCGGCGCATGCTCCAAAAAGAGCAGGTCGCTCTCCATCGTCTCCAGGTTGTCGCGCGCCTCGGCGAGGAAGGTCTGGAGCAGGGCCTCGAAATCGATCGGCATCGCTTCTGAAGCCCCTAGAGCAGCTTGACCCAGGCGCTGCCGTCGTCGGTATGGAAGATCAGCTTCCGGCCGCGCTTGCCGCCCACCGCCTCAGCGACGATCGGAATCGCCCGTCGCTTGAGCGTCTGCTGCGCCACCTCGACGTTGCGTCCGCCCAAGTGGCCCGCGCCGCCGTGGTTTCCATTGCCGGCGAACGCCGCGAGCACCCGCGCCCCGCCGAAGACTTTCGCCTGCAGGTTCGCCTCGCGCGCGCCGCTAGCCACCACCGCGTCGATCAGCCCGTCGATCGCCGCGTTGCCGTAGCGCCAGGAGGCGCCGCCCCCCTCCGCCCAGTGGGGCAACAGGAAATGATTCAGCCCGCCGATCTGCGCCTCGGCGTCCCACAGGCAGACCGAAACGCACGAACCGAGAATCGTCGAGATCGCGGTCGGCGTCCGGGCGATGGAAAATCCGCCCGGCGGCACGTAGATCCGTTCCCGGGTCCGGACCTGCGGCGCGCCGTCTTCGGCTTCGAAATCCCGCTCGCTCAAGGCTCGAATTCCCCTGGCCTAGCGCTCGAAGGTGGAGCAATACACCGCCGGCGCGGCCTGGGCCGCGAGCAGGTCGAACAGCTCGGTGTCGATCGGCGCGAAGCGGCCGCCTTTTTGCGGCAGCAGGCGGAACACCGCGATCAGTCCGGCGACACGGCCGTCGAGCCGCAGCGGCACGCAGGCCGAAAGATGCTGCTCCCCCTCCCGGCGCTCCTCTTCGGGCGCCGAACCGGTGAAGTAGGCGCTGCCCGAAGCGGCCGAGCGGCCGATCCATCCCTGGCCCAGGTTCACCCGCTCGAAGCCGTCCGCTTCGAGCCCGAACGACGAGATGCGCAGCAGCTCGTCCGCCCCGGGGGCCAGCTCGTAGATGCCGAACTCCTCGCAGCCGATCAGGTTGATCACGATCTCCTGGATCGCCTGGAGCACCTCTTCGCGGTCGAGCGTCGAATGCAGCCGGTAGGTCGCGACGTACAGGTTCGCGAGGTCGTTGTTGCGCTGTTCGAGCTCGGTGAACCGGTTCGAGAAACCGTGATTCTCGCGCTCGATCTGCGACAGCTGAAGCTCCAGCCGCTCGCGGTCCTGGCGGAACGAATCGAGCTCGCGCGCCAACCCCGAGGCCTGGTCGCGCCAGCGCGCCGCCTCGTCCTCCAGCCGGCGGCGCTCGCCATCGACTTCTGCGGTCAGGCGGCGCAGCTTCTCGTTTTCGGCCAACAGGTCCTGAATGTAGCGCTGGGTGTCCTCGCGCACCTTCTGCACGTACTGGCCGGGTTCGCCGCCGCCGGCCGACTTCTCGATCGGTTGATCGCTCATTGGGCGGCCATCCCGACCGACTCCGGGGCCGGACCGGCCGACGCGAGCTGATTGTCGACCTTGGTCAACAGCTCCAGGCCGTTGATCGGTTTGGTCACGTAATCGTTGCAGCCCGCCTCGAAGCCGCGCTCGACGTTTTCCTCTTCGCCGCGGGTGGTGACCATGATGATCGGCGTCGTCCGCGTCCCCTCCTCGGCGCGCAACGCGCGGCAGACCGCAAAGCCGTCCATCTTCGGCATGATCACGTCGAGCAGGATCAAATCGGGCCGCTCGGCCCGCGCCTTGACGAGCGCGTCCTCGCCGTTGGTGGCTTTGACCACCTGGTAGCGGCCGTTCAGGATCATCTCCTCCATGAACAGCGTGGTCATCGAGTCATCGACCAGCAAGACCTTTCGTTTGAGCATGTCACCTCCAGCATTGTAAAATGATCACAAAAACGCAGGCGCTCGATCGGCGCCGCGCCTTACGACCCCCAAAGCCCCCCTCCGGGTTCGCAGGTTCGGTGATTCCCATCGGCTTGCACGATCGAGGCCCGGTCGTTGGGTATGTACGGATGGACCGACGCCAACGGTTTGACCGCCCCGCCGCACCTCTTTTTTCAATCGCACGCGAGGCGGCGCAGACACTTTTTCAGCAGCGCGATTGACCAGTTGTAGATGTTCTGGCTTGGACGGAAAAGGTCTCAGGGAGAAACCACAGCCCGCGAATGCGGCTCGTCAAATCGTCCGAGGCGGCCCGGAACGCCTGAAGCTTCGTCGCCTCGTCCCCCTCGACGGCCGAAGGGTCGGGGATGCTCCAGTGAAGCCGCTCCCCCGCGCCGGGAAAGATCGGGCACGAATCGCGGGCGTTGTCGCAGACGGTGATCACATAGTCGAACCGCTCGCCGGACAGCTCGTCCAGGTGCTTGGAACGCTGGCCGCGAAGGTCGATCTCATTCTCCGCCGTCGCGGCGATCGCGAGCGGGTGGACCCGGGTCGCCACGGTTCCCGCGCTATGGACCTCGAACCGATCGCCGCCGAGGTGGCGCAGGATGCCTTCCGCCATCTGGGAGCGGGCGCTGTTGTGGGTGCAGAGGAAGAGGACGCGCAAGGAAGGAGGCCCGAGGTCAACCACCCGCGCCATCACTCCTCCCCTTCTCGAAGGTCCTTCATCCAGTTCTCGGTCCGACGGGTGGCCCTGAACTTTCGGGCAAAGCCGCGCATCGCCATCGCTGCCTGAAGCTCTACGCCGGATAGCACAACCTGCGCCGTAATCGAGACTTGAAATCGCTCGGTGATCACAGAAACCCTTGGGGGGATTGCCATAGCGGGAGTTTATCCTGAGCCTCTATCGAGTGTGAGCTGGGCGGATGGACCCTGGTCGCCACGATTTCCCCTGAACGGTTCTTCCCTGGGAACGCCGCCGTCTCGGCGGCCTTCTTTGCGCCGACGCTCGCGCCTCGTCAGGGCCGAGCTGGGGCTCGGCGCCCCCAGGTTTCATGGCTCACCGGCAAATTTGTCCTGAGGGTTTGAGGTTCTCCTTCTGACGGGGGGCGGCAGCTACTTTGCAGCTCCGACCAATCCCGAGGGCGAGGGTTTGATTCGAGCCGGCGAGCGCCGGACGGATATAGGCATATATTCGTCATGCCGTAGGCCGTCGTTCCGGACCTCTACGATGACGACGACCGCCTCCTACTCACCCGACCCTTCCTCTCGCCCCGACCGGTTCGACGAGCCGATCCGCGGCGAGATCCTGGGCGCCGAGCAGCTCGAGCAGCGCGCCGAGGAGCTGGGCTCCGCGCAGGTCGGGGCGCGCGCCCGCCGCGGCAAGGCTCTTCTGCCCCGCCTGCAGGCCAATCGCACGGCCCTCCGTGCGGCGCGGACGGCGCTCGAACGGGCGGTCGGCGAGCAGCGGGCGATCACCCTCGGGGCCGCCTGGCTGGTCGACAATTTCTACCTGGTCGAAGAGCAGGAGCGGCAGATCCGCCAGGACCTCTCGCCGCAGTTCTACCGCGAGCTGCCGAAGCTCGACGGACCTCCCTGGGAGGGGCTGCCGCGGGTCTATTCGCTCGCCTGGAGCTTCGTCGCCCACACCGACAGCCGATTCGATCCGGACCTGCTGCTGCGCTTCGTGCGCGGCTACCAGCGCGGCGCCCCGTTGCGCATCGGCGAGCTGTGGGCGATCGGCATCCATCTGCGCATCGCGCTGATCGAAAATCTCCGCCGCCTGGCCGACGGGGTGGTGGCGCGCCTCGCGGCGCGCGCCCGGGCGGACGAGATCGCCGACGGCGTGCTCGGCCTCGGGCCGCGGCAGGACGAGAACCTGCGCCGGATTTTGGATCTCTCTCCCCAGAGCTCCGAGCTGGCGTTCGCCGTGCAGCTCCTGCAGCGCCTGCGCGAGCAGGACCCGAACGACACCCCCCTGCTCGCCGGCCTCTACGCGCAGATCGAAGCGCACGGCGCCGCAGAGGAGGAGGTCATCCACCTCGAACACCAGCGCCAGGCCGCGACCCAGGTGAGCGTCGCCAACGTGATCTACAGCATGCGCCGGATCGCGGCCTTCGACTGGGCGCGCTTCGTAGAGGAAGCCTCCAGGGTGGACGACGTGCTCCGCCGCGATCCGGCCGGCGTCTACGCGCTCCAGGACTTCGAGAGCCGCGACCTCTACCGCCATGCGATCGAGGAGCTGGCGCGCGGCGCGCGGCTGCCGGAGATCGAGGTGGCCGTCCGCGCGATCGACAGCTCCCGGTCCTCCGCCGAGGGCCGAGGCGCCGACCCGGAACGGCGCGTGGACGGGCCGACGGAGCGGCCGGAGACGGAGCACGTCGGCTACGTCCTGGTCGGCGACGGGCGCCGCGGGTTCGAACGGGCCATCGGCTTTCGCCCCACGCCGCGCCAGCGGCTGACCCGCGCGCTGATCGCCGCGGGGCTTCCCGGCTACCTCGGCGGGGCGGCGCTGCTCACCGCGCTCCTGCTGGCGCCCGCCCTCTTTCTGCTGCGCGAGGCCGGAGTCTCCGGCTGGCGGTTCTTCCTGATCGCCCTGTCCGCGCTCATCCCGGTGTCGGATCTGAGCTTCGCGATCGTCAACCGCTGCGTCGCGGCTTGGGTTCCGGCGCGGCGGCTGCCCAAGCTCGCGCTTGAACCCGGGCCGCCTCCCGAGATGCGCACGCTGGTCGTCGTGCCCACGCTGCTCGAAGCGTCGGCGATCGACGAGCAGGTGGAGCGGCTGGAGGTTCACCACCTGGCGAACCCGGAAGGCTCGGTCGGTTTCGCCCTGCTCGCCGACTTCGCCGACGCGGCGAGCGAGCGGACGCCGGAGGACGCCGCGCTGCTCGCCGCCGCCGCGGAGGGCATCGCCCGATTGAACGAGCGCTACGGGCCGCTCGAGGATCCCGGCGATCCCGCGGGCGCCGGGCCGCGCTTTTTCCTGCTCCATCGCCGCCGGCTGTGGAATCCGGGCGAGGGGCGTTGGATGGGCTGGGAGCGCAAGCGCGGCAAGCTGCACGAGCTGAACCGCTTGCTGCGCGGCGCCTCCGATACCAGTTTCGAAGGGGACGCCGGCCCGGTGGAGGTGCCACCGGGGGTCCGATACGTGATCACGCTCGACGCCGACACACGGCTGCCGCCCGGCGCGGTCCGCGACTTGGTCGGCGCGCTCGCCCATCCGCTCCATCGGCCGCGGTTCGATTCCGAAACCCGGCGGGTGATCTCCGGGTACGGCATCCTCCAGCCGCGGGTCGTCTCGCTGCTGCCGGCCTACGGCGAGGACTCGCTCTACCAGATGAGCTTCTCCGGGCCGACCGGCGTCGATCCGTACGTCGCGGCGATCTCCGACGTCTACCAGGATCTGTTCGGCGAGGGGTCGTACGTCGGCAAGGGGATCTACGACGTCGATGCGTTCGAGACCGCGCTCTCCGACCGGGCGCCGGAAAACTCCCTGCTCTCGCACGATCTGTTCGAGGGGGGATTCGCCCGCGCGGGCCTCGCGAGCGACATCGTCCTGTTCGACGAGTTCCCGTCGCACCTGCTGGCCGGCGCGTCGCGCCAATCGCGCTGGGTGCGCGGCGACTGGCAGCTGCTTCCCTGGCTGCTGCCCACGGCGCCGACCGCTTCCGGCCGGCGCGAGAAGAACCCGCTCTCAGCGCTCACCCGCTGGAAGATGCTCGACAACCTGCGGCGCTCGCTCGCCGCGCCCGCCACGTTCCTGCTGCTGCTCCTGGGCTGGCTGCTGGTGCCGACGAGCGCCTTCGGCGCGGGCGCCTGGGACCTTGCGGTGATCGCCCTGATGGTCCTGCCGAGCCTGCTCTCGACGATCGTCGGCCTGCTGCCGAGCCGGCGCGGCATCGCCAAGCGCACTCACGTGGGAGCCCTGCTCGGCGATCTGCGAACCATCCTCACGCAGGGGGAGGTGAGCGTCGCGCTGCTGCCCGCCCGGGCGGCGCTGCGCCTCGATTCGATCTGCCGCACCCTCTACCGCCTGATCGTCCGCCGCCGGATGCTCGAATGGGTGACCGCGGCGCAAGCCGGAGCGGGAGCGACCTTGGACCGGTCCGGCTTCTACCTTCGGCTGATCGGCGCGCCGATCGCCGCGGTCCTCGCCCCGAGCCTGGTGGCGATCGTGCGCCCCGCCGCGTTCCCCGCGACCTTGCCGTTTGCCGCCCTGTGGCTCCTGGCCCCTCTCTTTGCGCGCACGTTGAGCCTGCCTACGGTGTTCGCGTCGCGCGAATCGCTCGAACCGGCGCATGAGCTCTACCTGCGCCGGCTCGGCCGCCAATGCTTCGGTTTTTTCGAGCGCTTCGCCGACGCGGCGGAGAACTTCCTTCCGCCCGACAACTTCCAGGAAGATCCGCTGCCGGTGATCGCGCACCGCACCTCGCCCACCAACATCGGGCTCGGCCTGCTCTCGGTGGTCACCGCCCACGACCTCGGATGGGCGGGTCGGATCGAGACGCTCGAACGGTTGGAGGCGATGTTTGGGACCCTCGACCGGATGGAGCGCTACAACGGCCATCTGTTCAATTGGTACGACACCCGGACGCTTCGGACGCTCGAACCGCGCTACGTCTCGACGGTGGATAGCGGCAACCTCTGCGGCCACTTGATCGCTCTGTCTACCGCCTGCACGGAGCTGGCGGCCCGGTCCGCGGCGGACCTCAAATCGCCGGCCGCGCGCCTCACCGTCTACCGGGGTTTCGCCGACGCGCTCGCCCTGGCCCGCGACGCGGCGGCGCGCGCTCCGGCGGCCGGCAAAGGAGGGACGGTCGGCGCGCGCGATCTGGCCGAGGCGTTCGACGGTCTCGATCGGGCGCTCCGTCCGGTGCTCGACGCGGCGCCGGGCCTCGCGCAGAGCGGGGAGGCCGCCCGCGCGGAGACCGCCGCCATCCGCCGCCGCGCCCGAGGGCTCACCGACATCGCGGGCGCGCTCGCCGCGGCGAATCCGGGCGGAGCGGCGGCGGAGACCCTCGGCTGGGCCGAAGCGCTGGAACGCGCGGCGGCGGCCCACGCGCGCGATCTCGACGCGGGCGAAGACCCCGAGCTGAGCGCCCGGCTGGCCGCGCGGTTTACCGCGCTCGCCGAGCGCGCCGAGCGCTTCGCGCGCGAGATGGATTTCGCGTTCCTGCTCGATCCCGTGCGCAAGCTGCTGGTGATCGGCTTCCGCGCCGACGAACGGCAGCCGGACAGCTCCTACTACGACCTGCTCGCCTCCGAAGCGCGCCTGACGAGCCTGGTGGCGATCGCCAAAGGCGACGTGCCGCACGAGCACTGGTTCCGGCTCGGCCGGCCGCTCGCGCCGATCGGCCGCGGGTCGGCCCTGCTCTCCTGGTCGGGGTCGATGTTCGAGTACCTGATGCCCAGCCTGGTGCTGCTCGAACCGGTGCGCAGCCTGCTCGGGACGACGGTCCGGCTGGCGGTCGCCGAGCAGATCCGCTACGCCGCGGAGCGCGGGGTGCCCTGGGGAATCTCCGAAAGCGCCTACAACGAGCGCGACCTGGAGCTCAACTTCCAGTACGGGCCGTTCGGCGTGCCGCGCCTCGGCCTGCGCCGCGCGCCGGCCGACGAATTGGTGATCGCCCCTTACGCCACCGGCCTCGCTACGCTCTTTGCGCCGGAGGCCGCGATCGTGAATTTCAAGCGCTTCGACAAGCTCGGCGCGCGCGGCCGCTACGGCTTTTACGAGGCGCTCGATTTCACCCGCCGCCGGGTGCCGGGCGAGGAACCGTTCGCGATCATCCGCTGCTTCATGGCGCACCACCAGGGAATGACCCTCCTGGCGCTCGCCGACCTGCTCGCCGACGGCGCGCTGCGGCGGCGTTTCCACGGCCATCCGCTCGGCCGGGCGGCCGAGCTGCTGCTCCAGGAGCGGACGCCGCGCGACGTCGTTGTGGCGCGTCCGGTGGCCGAGGAAAAACCGGCGGCCCGCGTCCACTCCGGGGCGCACTCCGGCCTGCGGCTGTTCGACACGCCGCACCTCGCAACACCCCGCGTGCACCTGCTCGCCAACCGCGATTACGCCGTTCTGGTCACCAGCTCGGGTTCCGGCTGGAGCCGCTTCCGCGGTCTCGCGGTGACCCGCTTCCGCGAGGACGCCACGCGCGACGACAGCGGCACGTTCTTTTATCTGCGCGATCTTTCCTCCGGCAAGGTCTGGTCCGCCGGCTACCAGCCGACCGCGGTCGAGCCCACCAGCTACCGGGTGCAGCTGTCGGCCGAGAAGGTCGAGATCCGCCGCACCGACGGCGCGGTCTCCTGCCAGCTGGAAGTGATCGTCTCGACCGAGGAAAACGCCGAGCTGCGGCGGCTGACGCTCACCAACTCGGGCGACGAGCCGCGCTCGATCGAGATCACCTCCTATGCCGAGGTGGTGCTCGCGGCGCAGGGGGCCGACGAGGCGCACCCGGCGTTCGCCAAGCTGTTCGTCGCGACCGAAGCGCTGCGCTGGCCGCACGCCCTGCTCGCCCATCGGCGCGCGACCGCTCCGGGCTCCGAGCCGGCGCCGTGGGCGGTCCACGTGCTGGCGATCGACGGAGAGACCGCGGGACCGCCGGAGCACGAAACCGATCGCGCGCGTTTTCTCGGCCGGGGTTTCGGCCTGCGCCGGCCGCTCGCGATCGTCGAAGGGCGGCCGCTTTCCGGCACCGTCGGCTCGGTGCTCGATCCGGTGTTCAGCCTGCGGCGGACGGTGATCGTGCCGCCGGGCGGCCGGGTCCGTGCCCTGTTCGTCACCGGGATGGCCGCCAGCCGCGAGGAGGCCGTCCGGCTGGCCGAAAAACACTCCGAGGCGAGCGCGTACGGACGGGCGGCGAGCCTCGCCTGGACGCTCGCCCAGGTCGAGCAGCGGCATTTCGGCATCCAGCCCGACGAGGCGCATCTCTACCTGCGGCTCGCCGCCGACCTGGTGTTCGCCAACCCGGACCTGCGCTCCCCCCCCGCGGTGCTCGCGCGCAACCGGCTGGGCGTGAGCGCCCTGTGGGGCCACGGCATCTCGGGCGACCTGCCGGTGGTCCTGCTGCGCATCGCTCAGATCGAGGACCGCGAGATCGCCCGCCAGCTCGTGCTCGCCCACCAGTTCTGGCGCACCAAGGGGCTTGCCACCGACCTGGTGATCCTGAACGAGCAGCCGAGCGCCTACGTCCAGGAACTGCAGGCCGAGCTGCTCGCCATCGTGCGCACCGCGCAGACGCAGGGCGGGGCGACCTTCGCCCATTCCGCCGCCCCGGCGGGCGCGGTGTTCGTGCTGCGCGCCGACCAGATGCCTGAGGATCACCGCGACCTGCTGCGCACGGTCGCCCGGGCCTTGCTCGTGGCGCGCCAGGGGTCGCTGCCCGAGCAGCTCCAACGCCTCACCTCGGCACGCATCGATCCGCCGCCGACGCTCCCCAGAGGCCCGCAGATCCGCGAGGTCCCCGCCCTTCCGGCCCTCCCGGCGGCCGCCGACCGCGACCTGGAGCAATGGAACGGCCTGGGCGGCTTCGCCCGCGGCGGCCGCGAGTACGTGATCGTCCTGGGACCCGGCCAGCGCACGCCGCTGCCCTGGCTCAACGTGATCGCCAATCCGCAATTCGGCTGCCAGATCTCGGAGTCGGGCGCGGGCTACACCTGGGCCGGCAACGCGCGCGAGAACCGCCTCTCCCCTTGGTCGAACGATTCCGTCTCCGATCCGCCCGGCGAGGCGCTCTACGTCCGCGACGAGGAGACCGGCGAGCTGTGGGGACCGACCGCCCTGCCGATCCGCGACGAGGCGGGAACCTACGTCTGCCGCCATGGCCAGGGCTGGAGCCGCTTCGAGCACGCCGGGCACGGCGTGGCGCTCGACCTCGCGGTCTTCGTGGCGCCGCACGACCCGGTGCGGATCGCGCGCCTCACGTTGAAAAACCTTTCCAATCGGCGGCGCGTCCTGTCGGTCGCCGCCTATGTCGAGTGGGTGCTCGGAAACTCGCGCGCGGCCGGGGCGCCGTTCGTGGTCACCGAGCGCGACGAGGCGACCGGCGCCCTGCTCGCCGGAAACGCCTGGAACGAAGATTTCGCCGCGCGGGTGAGCTTCGCCTGGCTTTCCGGCGGGAATTCCGGCGGAAAGGTCGCCGCGACCGCGGACCGGCGCGAGTTCCTCGGCCGGCACGGCACGCTCGCGGCACCCTCCGCGCTGCTCCGGCGCGCCCCCTGGTCCGGCCGCACGGGAGCCGGGCTCGATCCCTGCGCCGCCCTGCTCACCCGCGTCGATCTGCTGCCCGGCGGCAGCGCCGAGGTGGTCTTCCTGCTCGGCCAGGGGGCGGACCGCGCCGAGGCGCTCGATCTCGTCGCCCGCCACCGCGACGCGGACCTCGACGCGCTGTTCGCGCAGGTCGAGGCCGGCTGGGACGACGTCCTCGGCGCGCTCACCGTGCACACCCCCGACCCGGCGTTCAACCTGCTGGTCGATCGCTGGCTGCTCTACCAGTCGCTCTCCAGTCGGATCTGGGGGCGCACCGCGTTCTACCAATCGAGCGGCGCGTTCGGTTTCCGCGACCAGCTCCAGGACTCGATGGCGCTCGCCGTCGCCAAGCCCGAGATCGCCCGAGAGCAGCTGCTGCGCGCGGCGTCGCGCCAGTTCGTCGAGGGGGACGTCCAGCACTGGTGGCACGTGCCGAGCGGCAAGGGCGTCCGGACGCTCTGTTCGGACGATCTGCTCTGGTTGCCCTTGGCCGCGGCGCATTTCATCGCGGCGACGGGCAAGCGCGACGTGCTCGACGAGGTCGTGCCGTTCCTGAACCAGCCGCCGCTCGGCGCCGGGCAACACGAGGACTACCGGCTGCCGGAGATCTCGGCCGAAAGCGCGTCGCTCTATGAGCACTGCGCCCGGGCGATCGATCGCGCCCTCACCGCCGGCCCGCACGGTCTGCCGCTGATCGGCTCCTGCGACTGGAACGACGGCTTTTCCCGGGTGGGCCTCGAAGGCAAGGGCGAGAGCATCTGGCTCGGCTGGTTCCTGCTCTCCGTGATCGACGCCTTCGCGCCGATCGCCGAGACGCGGCTTCAATCCAACCGGGCCGCCGCTTGGCGAGCCCGCTCCGGAACGCTCCGCGCGGCGCTCGAAGACGCGGGCTGGGACGGCGGCTGGTACCGCCGGGCCTATTACGACGACGGCACGACGATCGGCTCGGCGGCGGACGCCGAATGCCGGATCGACTCGATCGCCCAATCCTGGGCGGTGATCTCCCACGCCGCCCATCCGGGCCGCGCGCAGCGCGCGATGATGGCGGTGGACGCCCACCTGGTTGAACGAGGCAA
>Ga0134122_10000365_pt1 | contig 29672 bp, 29 predicted proteins | sample KB302_FD_96461 | JGI IMG/M metagenome (GOLD analysis project Ga0134122, IMG submission 96461) | Terrestrial soil microbial communities without Nitrogen fertilizer from Kellogg Biological Station, Michigan, USA - KB3-0-2 | ecosystem: Environmental > Terrestrial > Soil > Unclassified ...
GATGGAGAAGGCGGTCATCTACCCCGGCAGCCACTACGTCACCGAGACCGAGCAGCGCATCGCCGCCATGCAGAGCATCCGCCAGGAGCTGCTGGAGCGGCTGCAGCTGTTGCGCCAGGAGAACAAGCTGCTGGAGGCGCAGCGGCTGGAGCAGCGGACGATGTTCGACCTGGAGATGATGGAGCAGGTCGGCTACTGCAACGGCATCGAGAACTACTCCCGGCACCTCTCCGGGCGCGCGCCGGGCGAGGCGCCGCCCTGCCTCATCGACTACTTCCCCAAGAACCTGCTGGTGATGATCGACGAGTGCCACCAGACCGTCCCGCAGATCGGCGCCATGTTCCGCGGCGACCGGTCGCGCAAGGAGGTGCTGGTGGAGTACGGGTTCCGGCTCCCCTCCGCGCTGGACAACCGGCCGCTGAAGTTCGGCGAGTTCGAGCAGATGGTCCAGCAGGCGGTCTACGTCTCCGCCACCCCCGCCGAGTACGAGCTGCAGAAGGCGGGCGGCGTGGTGGTGGAGCAGATCATCCGCCCCACCGGCCTGATGGACCCCCAGGTGGAGGTCCGGCCCGTGGGCAACCAGGTGGAGGACCTGCTGGAGGAGATCCGGCGGCGCGCGGAGAAGAGCCAGCGCGTGCTGGTGACCACCCTCACCAAGCGGATGGCGGAGGACCTCACCGAGTACTACACGGACGTGGGCGTCAAGGTCCGCTACCTCCACTCGGACATCGACGCCATCGAGCGCACCGCCATCATCCGCGACCTGCGCAAGGGCGAGTTCGACGTGCTGGTGGGCATCAACCTCCTGCGCGAGGGCCTGGACATCCCCGAGGTCTCGCTGGTGGCGATCCTCGACGCCGACAAGGAAGGCTTCCTCCGCTCGCACGTGTCGCTGATCCAGACCATCGGCCGCGCGGCCCGCCACCTCGAAGGGCGGGTGATCATGTACGCGGACCAGGTCACCGCCTCGATGAAGAAGGCGCTGGACGAGACCGACCGCCGCCGCGAGGCGCAGCGGCAGTTCAACCAGGACCACGGCATCACCCCCCAGGCGGTCAAGAAGAACATCACCGACCTCTCGCAGTTCCTCTACGACGGGGGCCCGGCGCCGCTGGGCGAGGCCGCGGAGGGCGGGGACGAGCTGCTCACCAAGGAGCAGATCCAGGAGCTGATCGAGGAGTACGGCAAGCGGATGCAGGAGGCGGCGGACCAGATGGAGTTCGAGTCCGCGGCCGACTTCCGCGACAAGCTGCTGGTGCTCAAGGACATGGACCTGGGCTTGAAGCCGCCCTCGCGCGCGCTGGTGCAGGCGACGCGGGCCAAGAAGCAGGAGCAGGGGAAGGAGCTGCCGCGCTACCGGCGCGGGGCCGGGAACCGTCGCCGAAGGTGAAGAACCTCGACGAAAAGCTCGCGTCGCTGCCCACCGAGCCGGGCGTGTACCTGATGAAGGGCACCTCCGGCGAGGTGATCTACGTCGGCAAGGCCGCCAACCTCCGCAACCGGGTCCGCTCGTACTTCCAGGACCGCACCGGCGACTCGCGCGCCTTCATCCCGCTGCTCGACCGGCTCCTCGGGGACATCGAGGTGGTGCTGGTGGGCACGGAGAAGGAGGCGCTCCTCCTCGAGAACGAGCTGATCAAGAAGCACCAGCCGCGCTTCAACGTGAAGCTGCGGGACGACAAGAACTTCATCTGCCTGCGGCTGGACGAGCGGCACCCGTACCCGCGCCTGGAGGTGGTGCGGCGGTTCAAGAACGACGGGGCGCGGTACTTCGGGCCCTACGCCTCCGCGGCCTCCATCCGCGAGTCGATGCGGATCATCAACCGCTTCTTCGGGCTGCGGACCTGCTCCGACCACGTGCTGGAGACGCGCAGGCGGCCGTGCCTGCTCTACCAGATCGGCCGCTGCCCGGCGCCGTGCGTCTTCCCCATCCCGTCCGAGCAGTACCACCGGTCGGTGGAGGAGGTGCTGCTGTTCCTGGAGGGGCGCGCGGACGAGCTGACCGGGGCGCTGAAGGCGCGGATGAAGTCGGCGGCGGCGGGGCTGCGCTTCGAGGAGGCGGCGAGGGTGCGCGACCAGCTCTACGCCATCGAGCGCAGCCTGGAGCGGCAGAAGATCGCCCACACCGACCCGGTGGACCAGGACGTGTTCGGGCTCTACCGCGAGGGGGACCGGCTGCTCTTCTACGCGCTCTACGTGCGGCGCGGGCGCATCACCGGCGGGCAGGCGTTCCCGCTCACCGGGCAGGAGTTCCCCACCGAGGAGCTGCTGCTCTCCTTCGTGAACCTCTACTACGACAACGACAACCTCGTGCCCAAGGAGGTGCTGCTGCCCCTGGGAGCGGAGGAGGCGGCGCTGGAGGCGCTGGCGGAGGTGCTCACCGAGAAGCGCGGGGACAAGGTGCGGGTGCTGGTCCCCCGGCGCGGCGAGAAGGTGGAGCTGGTGCAGATGGCGGGGCGGAACGCCGAGGCCGCCTTCCAGGACCGCAAGCGGAGCAAGGAGGAGGTGGACGCCATCCTGGAGAAGCTGAAGGACCGGCTCCACCTGGCGCGGCCGCCGCGGCGGATCGAGTGCTACGACATCTCGCACTTCCAGGGCGCCACCATCGTCGCCTCGCAGGTGGCCAGCGCCGACGGCGAGCTGGACAAGGCGCGCTACCGGCGGTTCCGGATCAAGTCGGTGGCCTCGCAGGACGACTTCGCCAGCATGTACGAGGTGATCACCCGGCGGCTCAGGCGCGGGCTCAAGGAGGGCGACCTGCCGGACCTGCTCGTCATCGACGGCGGCAAGGGGCAGCTGGCGTCGGCGCACGCGGCGATGAAGGACCTGAAGGTCGAGAAGGTGGACGTGGTGGGCCTGGCGAAGAGCCGCGAGCTGGAGGCGGAGGTCGCCGCCCCGCTGGTGGGCCCTTCCGACGCGCCGGCCGAGCGCAGCCCGGAGCGGATCTTCCTGGTCGGCAAGCGCGACCCCATCGTGCTGGCTCAGAACTCGGCGGAGCTGTTCATGCTCACCCGGCTGCGGGACGAGGCGCACCGCTTCGCCATCACCTACCAGCAGAAGCTGATGCGCCGGCGGAACTTCAAGTCGGTGCTGGAGGACATCCCCGGGGTCGGGGATGGGCGCAAGAAGGCGCTCCTCCGGCACTTCGGGTCGCTCAAGCGGGTGCGGCAGGCGAGCATCGAGGAGTTGGCGGCCGTGGAGGGGGTCGGCGCGTCGGTGGCGGAGCGCATCCACGGGTTCCTCCACCCCGAGGGCGAGGAGGAGGGCGCCGAGCGGGACCCGGTGCGCGAGGCGTCGCTGGAGGACGCGGCGCTCGTGGAGGTCAACGAACTTCGAGAGGAAGGTCGCGAGGAACCCTCGTGATCTTTCCGACGTAGCTGGGCTTTTTCATTGCGGCGCCCCTTGTCGCTGATTTATAGCGGACACAGGTTTCTGCGCGGCGCGCCGGGAATACTCCCCTCCGCCTCGCAGTGAGGGCAACTCGATGAGGCTTTATCCGAAGGTGATCCCCATCATCTCGCGGGAATGCATCCAGATCATGATGCAGGACGGGGACATCGAGGTTGAGCCGATGCGGGTGGCGGACGCGGAGATGGACATGTCCGCCATCATGCGCGAGTACCTCGCCAACGAGGAGCGCGTGAACCAGGCCACCCGCGAGGCGCTGGAGCGGCGGGGGTACGACTTCTCCAAGTTCAACCAGGTGAAGCGCGAGATGGCAGACGTCCGCGGCTTCAAGATGGGGGACGAGGGGATCGAGTACGTCATCAACCAGATGATCGAGTTCCTCCTCATCAGCCGGAACGTGGAGGAGGTCTACTCGGCGGACAACGTCCTGCGGCAGAAGATCTTCGCCGTGATGAAGAAGCACCTGGACGTGGACGACGAGATCGACAGGGAGGCGCGGTCCCGGTTGAAGCACCTGCAGGAAGGGACCTCGGCCTTCGACATCGAGTACAACAAGACGGTCGAGCAGATCCGCCGCGCCCGCGGCCTGATCTGAGAGGGAGCGGGCGAGCGCCCGCTCCGCCCCTGACGCACCTCGCCTCGCTGCCTACCTTTCTGGCGGAGGTGCACCATGGGAGCAGTGTCCGCGCTGCTTGTGGCGGCCGCGTTCGCCGCCGCCCCGGCGCCTGATGCGTTCCGGTTCGATGGGCCGTCCTCGTCCGCCACGGTGAACGGGAAGGCGGCCGCGCTGCGGATCGGCGGCGCTGTGCGCGAAGGGACGGGCTCCGCGTTCCTGCGCGGGGAGGACCGGGTCCGCGGGCGCGAGATGACGTACGGGGACGCGGGCGAGCTGTGGGTGCGGGCACAGGCGGGCGGGGACGTCTACCGGGTGGAGCTGGACGCGGTGGGGTTCCCGCCGGAGGCCGCGCTCCCCAGGGGCGCGAACGCGAAGCGGTGGTGGCGGAAGCCGGAGGCGGCGCCGCGGTCGCCCGAGGGCGGCGTGGAGGGTGGGGTGGTGCTGGGGCGGGTGGTGAACGGTGGGTCCGGGCTGGGCGTGAGGGACATGCCTGCCCGGCGGGCGGCCGTGGCGCTGTGGGGGAGCGGCCGGCTGTACCGGAACGATGAGCTGGTGGCGCCTCGGGCGCGGATCCTGGCGCAGGCGATGCCAGGCGAGCGGCCGGAGCTGGACGTGTTCATCGACCACGTGCCGGCGGAGGTGGCGCCAGGCGGGTTCGTCCACTTCGTGCTGGAGGGGGCGGCGATCTCCGAGGCGCCTCGGGCCGCGGCGGTGGCGCGGAGGGGTGAGCCGGCGCCGAGGGAGACGCGGGAGGAGCGACTCTCCAGGCGGCCGACGGCGGACGAGATGTGGAATTCCGGTGGACCGATGCTGGTGTGGAGGGATGAGCGCGCGCCCGCGACGAGCGGTTCGGCGGCGACCGTGTCGCGAGGGAACGACGCAGCGGGGCAGGGTGGGACCCCGAGCGCGCCGTCCGGCACCGTCACGAATTCCGCTGGCGCATCGAGCTCCGGACCTGGCGCGAGCTCCGCGCCGCCGGCGGCGAGCGCGCCATCCGGCGCCGCCGCGTACGCGCCGTCCCCAGGCTCGATGGGCTCCGCAACAGGTCCGAACGGGTCACCGCTCGCGGCGAGCGCGCCGTCTGGCGCCGGAGGCGCAACGGGCTCCACCGCGGGGGCGGCCACGCCGGGTTCCGCGCCGGCATCCAGCGCGTCATCGGGCGCCGCAGGCGCCACGACCGGTGCTCGATCCACGGGTTCGGCACCGCTCGCCGCGGGCGCGCCGCCCGGCCCCGGAGGCGCAACAGATTCCACCGTGGGGGCAACCACGCCAGGTTCCACGCCGGCATCCAGCGCGTCATCGGGCGCCGCAGGCGCGGCGGGCGGGTTGACCGCGTATGGGTCCCCACCCGTCGTGGGTGCCGGCGCGCCATCCGATGTCGCGGGTGCGGCGACGAGCAGCGCGGGCCCGAGCGCCGGCGCCGCTCCAAGCTCCGCAAGCGCGGGGTACGGCTCGGTTCCAGCGGCCGGCACCTCCGGCGCGTCCGGCCCGGCCATGGCGAACGCGCAGCCTTATCCGGACACGCGCCCCGGCACGCAGACGGTGATGGTCCCGCCGCCGCCGCTGATGGCCGTCCCCGCTACGCCGCTCACCGCACCCATCCAGTACGAGACCGGCCAGAACGGCGGCACCATCGGCGGGGGCATGATGGGCGGCGGGTTCGGCGCGCCGCCCGCGTACGGCGGCTCCGGCACCGCCGGTTTCAGCCCGGGCACCGGCGTGTTCAACCAGACCGCGCCTCTCCCGACCGGCGCCTTCGCGCCCACCACGCCGGGGCCGACCACCGCTTCCCCGGGGATCCCGGCCACGCCGCCGGTCCTCAACGGCGTCGCTCCCGCCGTGCCAGGTGGCGCGCCGGCCGTGCTGCCGCAGACGCCTCAGCCGATCAACGCACAACCCGCGCCCATCCCGGGCGCGACCGCACCGGTCCCGACGCAGCTCCCCGCCCAGACGCAGGCACCTCCGTCCCCGGGCCGCTGATCCGCCCACGCCTGGACGTCGGCCCGACGCGACCGGCGCGTCTCACCGCCGGATCACGGGCGCGCCCGGAAAATTGACCGCGCGCGACCGGCCTGTAGCCTTGGCTCCATGTCGCCACATGCCAGCGCTCACCTCCGCGCGGTCCCTGATCCCGTGCGCGACGCGATCGACCTGCTCTCGCGGCGCCTCCCGAAAGACTCCGACACCCGAGTGGTCCTCGACTTCCTCGAGGACGACCTCCGCGAGGGCCTCTCCGCCATCGCCGACGTCGAGGCGCACTTCACCGACGTGCTGGACGCCCTCCGCGCCGACGACTGCTCCGCCCAGGAGCTCCTCGCCACCGCCGAGGACCTCGAGGTCCTCCGCCGCGTCGAGTACCTGCTGAACGTCGCCGCCCAGCTCCGCCGCCGCGTTCACCAGGCGGCGCGCCGCCTCACCACTTCAGCGCCCGTTTCGGGTCCTCGCCGCGGGCGCGTTTCTCGCCCGGCCGGCTGACCTCCCGCAGCGTCGCCCGCACCGCCCCCAGGTCGATCGTCCCCACCGCCGCCAGCGGCAGCCGCCGCGCGTCGTCCGAGATCCACAGGTGCACCTCGCGCCGCTGTTGGTTGTCCAACTGGATGGCCACCCCGGACAGGTGCCACGCCTCGAACTCCCCCAGAGGCAGCGACACGTGCTCCTTGGCCTCCACCTTGCCGACCATCCGCCACATCCTTCGCAGCGCGAACACGTCGAAGCACGTCGACGAGCCCACCTTCCACGGCAGGTTCCTCAGCAGGAACACCGCCCCCGCCACATCCAGCCCCTCGTTCCCGTACCGGAGCACCGTCTTCCCGTTCCGCGTCCCGTAGATCCACTCCAGGTCCACCGCGTGCTCCCCGGTCCGGAACACCGCCGACGACATCTTCCGCACGTCGTTCTCGGTCGCGTCCTCCAGGTACCGCACCGGCCGCAGCGTCTTCGGGTTGAGCGAGCTGGTGGCCCCCCCCGTCACCTTCCGGATCTTCGAGAACAGCGTGTTGGTGGCGGCGTCCACCCGCACCGGCATCACGCCTCCCTCCACCGGCCGCACGCTGATCCGCAGCTGCCCGGCCACCATCCCCAGCGCGTCGAGGTCGTACTCCAGCACCTCCCCCGGCGAGAACGCGAACGGCGGCTTCACCGCCGGCAGCGCGGGGCACTGCGCGTCCGGAGGCAGCTGCGGGCCGGCGACCTTCTCGGGCGCCGCGGGCGGCCCCGGCACGGTCGCCTTCACCGGCGCGCGCTTCACCTGGCTGGCCCGGGCCGGTGGCGGCGGCCCGACCGTGATCCCCGGCTCGGCGCCTGCCGCCACCCCGGCGATCGCAACGGCCACCCACGCGGTCCTCATCTCGGCCGGGTCCCCGCCCCGCCGGTGGCGGCCCTCCTGCTCAGCGCGGCGGCCACGTCCCGCCGCACGGCCTCCCACACCGCGGGGTCAGGTTCGATCTCGTATCCCGAGCGCACCAGTCTCTCCACGCTCCGGCGCGCGAGCTCCGGCTCGCTCCGCGCCAGCAGGCTCAGCATCTCATAGTCCTCCAGCCCGTCCCGGATGTGCTCCAGCCGCAGCGAGGCGATCGGCCGCTCCTCCGCCCCGTTCAGCGCGTCCCGCCGCCCCGGATAGAACAGCGTCCCGTCCCCGTTGCCGCCGAACTCGAACACGTCCTCCCATGGATCGGGCTTGGTGGAGAAGGCGTGCACGGTGTCGAAGTACAGCTCCCCGTCGATCCCCTCCCGGAACGCCAGCGCCCCCATCGCCCGGTTCAGCGTCGCCGGATGGTCGATCATGTACGACGCCCACCCCGAGTACGCGCGCTCGATCTCCGGCTTCGCCGCCGGCCCACCCCCGCACCCGTGCGAGCTGCAGCTCTGGTACCACCACACCCGCGCGCCGGGGGGCAGCCGCGCGCGGAGCTCCCGCGCCGCCAGCACCGTCTTACACGTCTGCGGCCCCGGCCGCCGGAAGAAGCAGTTCAGGTTGGGCGCCAGGATGTCCGCGGCAGGCGCCAGCAGCGCGTCCCACGGCGAGGTCACCAGCACCGGCAGGCCCGCCGCGCGCGCCTCGGCCGACTGGCGGAGCACCTCCGGCACGTCCTCCGGCTTCGGCTCGTCCTTGGCGTAGAAGAACCGCTGCGGCCCGGCGGTCCGGCCCGCGAACCGCGACGCCCACCCCTTCAAAGGCCCGCGCGCGTCGAGCGAGGTGAAGCGCGCGCCGGAGGGCAGGGCGCTGCCGTCGAGGAACGGCGTCAGCTCGCCGTCGCCGCCCCCATCATCCATCGTCAGGCCGTAGGGGCTGATGCGGTGGCGGAGCAGCTCCCGCGCGTAGGCCCACAGGAGGGGGCGGGCGCGCTCGGGCGCGAGGCGGTGTCCCTTCGCCACCGAGTACAGCGACAGCCCGAAGCTGTTGGGGAGCGAGGACGTCGCGGGGAGGACGAACGGCTGCACGCTCACCGCCACCGGCACCGCCGCCGGCGCCTTCCCGCGCGCGCGCAGGGTCACCGCGCCCTCGTAGCGACCGGGCGCGGCGCCGGACGGGACGCAGAGCTGCCCGTAGAACACCAGCGGCTTCGCCGCCGATGAGACGTGGTCCGCCGGCCGATCCACCTCCACCGGCACCAGCGGGTCCGGCCACAGCCCCGGCGCCCCCTGCGCGTTGGACGGCGTGCGCACCAGCACGAACGCCTCGCGGAAGAGCGACACCGGCAGCGCCGGGCCCGGCCCCTGCAGCGGCGCCGCCGAGATCGCCACCGCCTCCGCCGGCGGCCGCACCAGCACCTGGAACCCTTCGCACTCGCCGCGCCCGGCCAGCAGCTCCACCGCGCCCAGCGCCGGGACCTCCGCGCCGGGCCGGACCTTCACCCACGCCGAGACGGGCACCGCCCACCGCTCGCCAGCCGCCGCGAGCGACCACGCCATGAGCATCCCCAGGACCATGGCACGGGAGATGCGCACGGCGCGCCCGCCTGGCCAGTCCCCGTGCCCAGGGGCCGTCCGGCTGCTAGTGCTCCCACTCGCGCGCCAGCTCCTCCGCGTCCAGCTCGTCGATGTGGTGCCGCGACATCCGGGCGAAGTCCGTGCTGGTGATGATGCCGACCAGCGCCCCGTCAGCCTCCACCACCGGCAGGCACCCGAACCGCCGCTCCAGCAGCCGGTCCAGGGTGGCCCGCAGCGGCGTCTCCGGGGTGACGGTGAGCACCGGGTGCGTCATCAGGTCCTTGAGCACGGTCCCCGCATGCGCGCCGTTCACCCGCGCGCGCAGGCAATCCTCCCTGGTGACCAGGCCCACCAGCTTGCCGCGCTCGACGACGGGCAGGTGATGCACGGAGTGGGTCTGGAACAGCTTCACCGCCGTGGAGAGTGAATCGGTCATCCGGGCGGCGACGGGGTCGCGAGACATCATGTCGGCTGCGGTGAGCATGGGAAGGGGCTCCTCGCTGCCACACCGGAGCAAGGCCCTTGCCAGGGCCCGAGACCGCGGCCACCCACCGCCCGCGCGCAGGGGATTGCGCCGCCGGCGTCCCGCGGCGCAGGAATTACCGGGCGGCGATGACGCGGCCCTCGTGGTACTCGGTGAGCTCGGCGATGATGTTCCCCAGGAGGAACTCCGCCTCGATCCGCACCGGCACGTGCGACGGGTCCGTGGTCAGGTACGCGAACATGTCCTTCTTCGACTGGAACTTGCCGGAGAAGTCCGTCTGCGTGCGGATCTTGTAGACCTCGCGGTCGCCCACCGGCGTCTTGAGCGTCATCCGCCCCTCCACCCTGGCGCGCATGACGAAGGTCTTGGCGCCGGTGAAGATGGGCACGTTGAACTCCGCGCCGTCGTGGAGGTCCTGGCTGCGCATCAGGAACGTCGCCGCCGCCACGTCCGCCGTCCCCGGCTGGATCTCGTGGGTGGACTCCTGCGGCTCCTGCCCGTCCTTCTGCTTGGTCACCGTGGCCGACCCGGCCTGGTGGTCCAGCTTGATGCACTGGCGCCGCTTCTTGCCGTTCTCGTCCGCGAACAGGTCGCTGCCGATGGAGCGCGCCGCGGCCGGGTCCCAGTAGGTGACGAACTTGTCGCGGATGGGGAAGAAGACCAGCTTCGGATCGCTCTGGGCGACGGAGACGATGGGCAGCACGCCCTTGCCCCACTGGGTGATCTCCGTCCCCACCGTCACCCTCGCCGTCCCGGCGGTCATCCCCAGGTACTCCACCCGGTACGTCGCCTGCTCACCGGGCCCGAAGGCGAGCGCCTGCGGCTCCTCGGCGAAGGCCAGCGCCGCCGCCGCGAGTCCCACGCTCAGTACCCAACGGTTCCAGGTCATCGTGCCCTCGAATCCTAACCAGCGAGCGGTGAAACCCCCAAAACGCGGGGCTCCATTCCGCCTACAGGTGCCAGCCATTGGACGGGCGCGTTTTACACGAATTCACCCACATGAACGGAAGGCTACACTGACCTGTGCTTGCTCCACCTGGAGGGCCAGGCCGCTTGAGTGACCCCGCCGATGGAGGCGCGCCCGTCCCGGTCACCCGGGTGGAGCTGCGGCGCGCCTCGCTCGTGGAGATCTGCCGCGCGGACGAGGTGATCCGCTCCTGCGCCCTGCTGCGCTCGCTCGCGCCGGCCGAGGCGGAGCGGCTGCTCGGCGGCTCGGTGGCGCGGCGGTACCAGGACGGCGCGGCGGTGTACCGCGAGGGCGACGAGGGCTGCGCCGCGCACTTCGTCCTGCGCGGCGAGGTGCGCCTCTCCTCCGGCCGCAACGTGGTGTTCGCGGTGGCCCGCAAGGGCGACGTGTTCGGCGAGGCGGAGCTGGTGACCCAGAAGCCGGCGCGCGCCTCCACCGCCACCGCCGCCGGCGACGCGGACGTGGTGGAGCTGCCGGCCCCGCTGCTGATGGAGGTGGGCCGCGGCAACCCCCAGCTGGTGGAGCTGATCCGGCAGCTCCACTTCGGCCGCCACTCCGCCACCCGGGAGATCGCCGAGTTCATCAACCGCTGGTAGCCCCCTCAGGAGGAACCGGAGCATGGCCCCCGAGTACGAGTTCGAGGACGAGGACGCCAAGAAGGCCGACGCCGCCGCCGGCACGAACACCAGGTTCAAGGAGTTCGACTGCCCCTCCTGCAACGCCAACAACCCGGCCGACCCGCCCTTCGGCGACGGCGAGGAGCTGCTCTGCAACTACTGCGGGCAGGAGTACAAGGTGAAGGTGACGGAGGAGGGGCGGCTGAAGCTCAAGGAGATCTAGCGCCGAAGATGGCGGTGCCCACCCGCACCATCGTCGCGCCCTCCTCGATCGCCACCTCGTAGTCCGCCGTCGTCCCCATCGACCGCTGGGGCAGCCCCAGCGCGTCCGCCAGCTCGCGCAGCGCGCGGAAATGCGGCCGGACCTTCTCCGGGTCCCCTCCCAGGGGCGGCATCGCCATCAGCCCCACCAGCTTCAGCCCGGGCAGCGCGCGCAGCTGCTCCACCAGCGCGGGCGCCTCGTCCTTCGACGCGCCGCTCTTGGTCTCCTCGCCGGACCAGATCTGCACCAGCACCTCCAGCGGGGCGCCCTGCCGGCGCCTGGACAGCTCCTGGGCGATCTCCAGCCGGTCCACCGCGTGGAACACGTGCGCGGCGCGCGCGACGTACTTGGCCTTGTTGGTCTGCAAAGGGCCGATGGCGTGCCACCGGATCCCCGGCAGCGCGGAGAGGTGCTCCGACTTGTCCCGCAGCTCCTGGGCGTAGTTCTCCCCGAAGGCGCGGTGGCCCGCCTCCCAGGCCTCCCGGATCAGCGCCTCCGGCTGGAGCTTGGAGACGGCGATCAGCTCGACGGCCGACGGGTCCCGCCCCGCGCGCGCGCAGGCGGCGGCGATGCGTTCGCGCACGTTCCGCAGTCCCTCGGCGACGCTCATCGGGCGCTCCAGGGCAGCGGAAACCCCGCCTGCCGCAACAGCTCCGCCGTCTCCGCCAGCGGCAGGCCCACCACGTTGGACGCGCTGCCCTCGATGCGCTGCACCAGCACTCCTCCCGCCCCCTGGATGGCGTACGCCCCCGCCTTGTCGAGCGGCTCGCCGGTGGAGGCGTACCAGGCGATCTCCGCCTCCGACAGGGGCCGGAACCACACCGCCGTCTCCACCACCGCCGACGCCCGCGCCGCACCATCCAGCGCCACCCCGGTCAGCACCGAGTGCCGCCGGCCGGAGAGGGCGCGGACCATCTCCCTCGCCTCCGCCTCGCCCGCCGGTTTACCCAGGATCCGGTCCCCCAGCACCACCGAGGTGTCCGCGGCCAACACCAGCGCGCCGGGCCGCAGCCGGGCGCCCGCCGCCGCCTTCTCCACCGCCACCCGCAGCACGTAGTCGCGGGGCGGCTCTCCGGGGCGGACGGACTCGTCCAGCCCGGGGGCGACCGCGTCGAAGGCCACCCCCAGCCCCTGCAGCAGCGCCCGTCGCCGGGGCGACGCGGATGCCAACACCAACGTCACTTGACCCATGCGACTCGCCTTATACTGGCGCCGCGATGCCGATGAACGCCGGAGATCTCCTCGCCGCGATGAAGCGGACGGTAGGCCAGTTGGCCGCGTTCAACGACATCGCCAAGGCGCTCACCTCGTCGCTGGAGCTGCCGGACGTCCTCACGGTGGTGATGCAGAAGGTCTCCGAGCTGCTCAACCCCCGCAACTGGTCGCTCCTGCTCTACGACGAGGCCACCGACCAGCTCTACTTCGAGGTGGTGGTGGGGCAGGGCGCCGAGCGGCTGCGCACCCTGCGCATCGAGCCGGGCGAGGGCATCGCCGGCGCGGTCTTCGCCAGCGGGAAGGCGCGCCGGGTGGACGACGTGCGCGACGACCCGGACTTCTCCACCCGCTTCGACCACGCCTCGGAGTTCGAGACCCGGTCCGTGCTGGCGGTGCCGCTGCGGGTGCGCGGGCACTCGCTGGGCGTCGTCGAGCTGGTCAACGGCCCCACCGACCCGTTCTTCACCGAGGACGACCTCCAGGCGCTCTCCGGCATCGCCGAGTTCGCCGCCATCGCCATCGACAACGCGCGCAACTTCCGCAAGGTGCAGGAGCTGACGCTCACCGACGAGCACACCGGCCTGTACAACGTCCGCCACCTGCGCGTGCTGCTGGAGAAGGAGGTGGCGCGCGCGCAGCGGTTCCAGCACCCGCTCTCCGTCATCTTCCTGGACCTGGACCACTTCAAGCAGGTGAACGACACCCACGGGCACCTGGTGGGGAGCGCGCTGCTGGAGGAGGTGGCGCGGCTGCTGGCCGGCAGCATCCGCCAGGTCGACTCCGCCTTCCGCTACGGCGGCGACGAGTTCGTCGTCCTCCTCATCGAGACCGAGGCCAGCGCCACCCAGCTCATCGCCGGGCGGATCCGGGAGGCGTTCAACCGCCGCGCCTTCCTGGGCGACCGCGGGCTCTCCATCCGGATCACCGCGTCGTTCGGCGTCGCCACGTACCCGGACCACGCCACCTCGGCCACCGCGCTGCTCGGCGCGGCGGACGCGGCCATGTACGAGGCCAAGGCGGCCGGGCGCGACGCCATCCGCGCCGCCCCGTTCCTCTCCGTCGCCACGCCCACGACGACCCCGGGCGGCTAGCTGCCCTCGTCCTCGTCGGCGGGGGCGCCCGGCGCGCGCTCGCCGCTCACCAGGTCCTTGCTGATGTTGATCTTGGCGTCCTTGCGCAGCGCCTTGACGAACGCCTCCTGCGCCTCGCGCTGCTTGGCCTGGACGGCCGCGTCGCGCAGCTTGGGGAGCTCCTTGGCGAACGAGTCGTCCGAGGGGACGGTCCGGCCGTCCACCCGCGCCACCAGGAAGCCGTCGCCGGACGGGTAGACCTTGTCCAGCATCCCCTCGCCCTTCTGCGCGGCGACGTCCTTCATCAGCTCCGGCGACGGCGGCAGGGTCGGGATGGCGTCGCCGTTGACGCTGAACTCGTCGGTGGTCCTGGCCTCCGGCGCGGAGGAGGCCTCGAACTGCATCTTCTCCTTCGAGGCCGGGTACTGGTCCTCCAGCTTCTTGCCGCCCTTGGCCGCGGCGAGCGCCTTCTCCGCCGTCTCCTTCGCCAGCGCCTGCGACTTCTGGCGCGTCCACAGCTTCCTGGCGATCTCGCCCGACACCGAGTCCAGCGGCTTGCTCTCCGCCGGCTTCTTCTCCTCGACCTTGATCAGGTGGAAGCCGAACGGCGACTCCACCGGCGCGGACACCTCGCCCGCCTTGAGCGCGAAGGCGGCGGCGGAGAACTCCGGCACCCACGCGTCGCGCGCCTGGAACCCGCCCAGGTCGCCGCCGGACGCCTTGCTGCCCTCGTCCTCGGAGACCTCCTTGGCCAGCGCGGCGAAGTCCTTCCCGCCGTCCAGCTGCTTCTTGTACGACTCGATCTTCGCCCGCGCCTCGTCCTTCTTCTCCTTGGGCGCGTCCTTGCCCACCTTCACCAGGATGTGCCGCGCCTTCACCTTCTCCGGCTGCTGGTAGACGTACGCGTTGGCGGCGTAGTCGTCGGCGATCTCCTTCTGGTGGTCCTTCTTGAGCTGCTCGATGTCCGCCGGCTTCGGCTCGCCGACCTTCCCCGCGTACATGGTGGGGAGGAACCGGACGTAGGTGATCTTGGCCTTGTTGCCGTCGTGGAAGTACCGGTTCTTCACCTCGTCGTCGGAGACCTGGGCCGTCTCGCCCACCACCTTGTAGAGCTTCTGGATGGCCAGCTCGCGGCGGATGTCGGCCTCGAACTCCTGCGGCGTCTTCCGGTAGTAGTTGCGGACCGCGTCGTAGTACTTGGCCTGGTCGAACTGGCCGCCCTCGTTCTTGAACTCGGGGTGCTGCTGGAGAATCTTCACCACCTCGTCGTCCGAGGTGGAGATGCCTTGCCGCTCCGCCTCCTGGGCGATCAGCTCGGCGTTCACCATGTCGTCCAGCACCCGGCGGGGCAGGCCCATCTCCTTCGCCTTGGCCTCCGTCAGGTCCTGGCCGAAGCGGCGGTACATCTCCGAGTAGCGCCGCAGCTCATTGGTGTAGGCCTGGTTGAACTCCCGCTGGGAGATCTCCCGGCCGTTCACCTTCGCCGCGCCCATGACGGTGGTGGATGCGCCCAGGGGGTTCTCGCAGCCCTTGGCGCCCGGTCCCCACTGGACCACGAAGATGAAGGCAATCGCGATGATGATGAGGTAGTAGCCAAGCCGCTTCGGCTCGAAGTCTTCCTTGAGGGCCATGGTCGTCGTCTGGTCCGAAAGGCCCTGCGTCTCCGGGAGGCGGAATGACCGACCGGCACGTTGCTGTTAGACGCGGGCGCGCAGGTCCCCTATGATCGGGGCGCGGTAAATGCAAGCGATTTAGAGTCCTTAGCGGCCTTGGGCCGCAGCGGCGCACCCGCTCACACAAGCCACCACGACCGGCCCTCAAGACCTCACGTGCTGTCGCTGATCAAGCGCTATCGCGACCTCATCCTGGTGGCGGGTCTGCTGCTCTTCCCGTTCTTCACCTTCGTGACCCGCGGCCCGAACGGTCGCGAGCCGTACCTCGTGGACAAAGGGGTGCTGGCGGTGTCGGGGCACGTGGAGCGCGCGTTCGCGTGGGTGCTGGACGGGACCGTCTCGGTGTGGCGCGGCTACGCGGCGCTGCGCGGGGTGGAGGCGGAGAACCGGGCGCTGCGCGAGGAGAACCAGGCGCTCAAGGCCAGGGCGCTGGTGCAGGACGGGCTGCGCGGAGAGAACGAACGGCTGCGCGCGCTGATGGCCTACGCGGACAAGAACCAGGGGCACGAGGTGGTGGCCAGGGTGGTGGGGGTGGACCCCTCCAGCACCCGGCACTTCGTGCGCATCGACCGCGGCGAGTCGGACGGCGTGACCGCGGGGATGGCGGTGATCACCCCGGACGGCGTGGCCGGCTACGTGGAGCGCGCCACCTCCGGCTGGGCGGACGTCATCCTCATCACCGACGCCACCCACCGGATGGGCGTGCGCGACGAGCACACCCACGCCCGCGCCATCGCCGCCGGCATCGGCGGCAAGGCGGACCTCGAGCTGCGGCTGGACTACGCGCTGCGCAAGGACGACCTGACCGAGGGCGACGTCATCGTCACCTCGGGGACGGACGGGGTGTACCCGGCGGGGCTGCGGGTGGGGACGCTGTCGCGGGTGGAGCAGCGCGGGTCGGGGATGTTCCGGGCCGGCAGCATCCATCCGGCGGTGGACCCGTCCAAGCTGGAGGAGGTGCTGGTATTGCCGAAGGTGCCGGTGCCGCTGCCGGCGCCGGCCAAGGAGCCGCAGGGAACGGGCGCGCCGGGGACCGGCGGGGCGGGTGTGCCGTGAAGATGCTGGTGACCTGCGTGCTGGCGCTGCTCTTGCTGTCGCTGGAGTCGGTGATCGTCCACAAGCTGGGGCTGACGGTGACGCGGATCGACGTCACGGTGGCGATCATCGCCTTCCTCGCCCTGCGCGCGAACACCCTGGAGGGCGCCGCCTCCTCCTTCGTCATCGGCTACCTGCTGGACCTCACCTCCGGCCGCTACACCGGGCTGTACACCTTCCTCGGCGTGTTCCTCTTCATCCTCGGCAGGATGGTGGCGTCGCTGGTGGACGTGCGCTCCGGCTTCATGTTCGCGCTCTACGCCATGGGCGGGGACGTGGTGCACGTGCTCCTGGCGGTGCTGTTCAGCTGGCTCACCGCCAAGGAGGCCGTGGGGGCGGCGGCCATCCTCTCCGGGTTGCCGCTGCAGGTGCTACTCACGGGCGTGGCTGCTCTGGCACTCTTCCCGTTGCTGCGGCGGCTGGACCGCGGGTCTGATCGGCCGCAGCTGGGGACCTTGAGGTGACGAGCCGATGACGCTGGGCCAGAACAGCCCCGGTCGAGACCTGAAGAACCGCTACCTGGTCCTGGGCGGCCTGATGCTGCTCGGGCTCCTGGTGCTGGCGGTGCGCACCTACCGGCTGCAGGTCACCCGCTACGACGAGTACAGCCAGAAGTCCGCCGCCAACTTCTTCAAGGAGGTCCGCCTCCGCGCGGAGCGGGGGAGCATCCTCGACGCCGGCGGGAAGATCCTGGCGGAGAACCGGCCCTCCTTCGACCTCTTCCTCACCCCGGCGTTCTGCCAGAAGTGCCCGGAGGAGGTGCTGCCGCGGATGGTGGCGCTCCTCAACTGGGACCCGGCGTCGCTGCCCACGCTGATCGACCAGTACAAGACGCAGAAGAAGAACGGCACCTTCCAGGCCACCCGCCTCAAGGTGGACCTCCCCGCGGAGGAGGTGGACCTCCTCTCCGCGCACCAGCTGGAGCTCCCCGGCATCGACGTGGAGCCGGTGGCCCACCGCCAGTACAAGGACGCCCCGCAGCACGCGGTGGAGGGCGAGAAGGCCCCGCCCAGCACGTACCTCTCCCACGTGATCGGCTACATGAACGAGATCACCCAGGAGGAGCTGGACAAGCGCGCCTCCGGCGGCGACGTCACCTACCGCCTGGGCGACTACATCGGCCGGCGCGGGCTGGAGCGCTACTACGAGCAGAAGCTCCGCGGGACCGACGGCTGGCGCAAGGAGGTCGTCAACGCGCGCGGCGAGACGCTGCCGGAGCTCAGCCGCCTCCTCGGGGAGCAGGACACGCGCCTGGAGCCGGTCCGCGGCCGCGACCTGCAGCTGTCCATCGACCTGCGGCTGGAGGAGGAGGCGGAGCGCCTCTTCCCCGGCCGCGCCGGCGCGGTGGTGGTGGTGGAGGTGAACACCGGGTTCATCCTCACCATGCTGTCCCGGCCCGGCTACGACGCGAACATGATGAGCGGGCGGGTCAGCCCCCAGGAGATGGCCAAGCTGTTCAAGGACCCGCTCCAGCCCATGGTGTTCCGCCCGGTGGCGCAGCACTACTCGCCCGGCTCGACGTTCAAGGTGGTGACCGCGCTGGCGGCGCTGAGGTCCGGGCAGTTCTCCACGCACACCACGGTGAGCTGCCCGGGCGGCTACCACCTGGGGCCGCGCTTCTGGCGCTGCTGGAACGACAAGGGGCACGGGTCGGTGTTCGCCAAGACCGCGCTCCAGCACTCGTGCGACACCTACTACTACCGGGTGGCGGACGTGCTGGGCCTGGACCCCATCGCCAAGGTGGGCCAGGAGCTGGGGCTGGGCCAGCCCACCGGCATCGGCGTGGTGGCCGAGGTGCCGGGCATCATGCCCACCAGCGAGTACCACGACCGGGTCACGCCCGGCGGCTACACCAAGGGCATGGCGCTCAACGCCGCCATCGGCCAGGGCGACGACAACGTCACCCCGCTGCAGCTGGCGCTGCTGTACGCCACCATCGCCAACGGGGGCACGCTCTACAAGCCGCAGCTGGTGCGCAAGGTGATCCGCCTGGACGGCACGGTGGAGCAGGAGCTCAAGCCGGAGGTGGTGCGCCAGGTGGAGATCGACCCGGAGCAGCGCCAGGTGGTGGTGGAGGCGCTCACCGCGGTGGTGAACGAGCCGGGGGGGACCGCCTACCGCTCGCGGCTGCCGGACATCCTGGTGGCGGGGAAGACCGGCACCGCGCAGGTGCGGGCGCTGGGCGCGGTGCGCGTGAAGAAGGAGAACATGGACTACTTCGCGCGCGACCACGCCTGGTTCGCGTCCTTCGCCCCGGCGGACAAGCCGGAGATCGCGGTGGTGCTGCTCAACGAGCACGGCGGCCACGGCGCCTCCGACGCGGCGCCCATCGCCACCGCGCTGATCAAGAAGTACTTCGACCTCAAGCGGGAGGACGCGATCGCCCGCGGGGACCTGGTCGCCGCCGCCGCGGTGCCCGGCAAGCCGATGGAGGCCACCACCCCCCAGGCCGCCGCCACCCCGATGCCGCGCGACGGCTCCGTGCCGGCCGCGCCGCAGCAGGACGAGGCGCCGCCGCCGGACAAGCCCACCGCGCGCGCCTCGCCGCCGCCGCCGCGCCCGCCGGAGGCGGCCAAGCCTTCGCCCATCGTCCCGCCGCCCACCGAGCCTCCGCCGCCGGAGCCCACCGCGGACTCCGCGCCGCAGGACACCGGCGAGCCGGCCACGCCGGAGAGGCCGCGCTAGATGCAGCTGGGGATCGAGAAGCGGATGGTGCCGCACATCCCGTGGGCCCTGGTGGGCACGGTGATGGTGATCGGCCTTTTGGGCCTGTACAACCTGGCCTCCGCGTCGCGCCCGCCGAATTCGGTGTGGACGTCGCAGGCGCTCTACCTGGGGGTGAGCGTGGCGGCGGCGCTGACGGTGGCGCTGTTCGACCTCCGCTTCATCTACCGCATCACGCCCTGGGTCTACGGGCTGAACATCCTGATGCTGATCGGGCTCCACTTCCTGGGCCACACCGCCAAGGGCGCGGAGAGCTGGTTCATCATCGGCCCGTTCCGCCTCCAGCCGGCGGAGTTCATGAAGGTCGGCATCCTGATGATGCTGGCCCGCTACTTCCACGAGAGCTACCGCCCCACCGACGACACCTACGGGCTGCGGCGGCTGCTCGTCCCGGGGGCGATCATCGTCGTCCCCACCGTGCTGGTGCTGGTCCAGCCGGACCTCGGCGGGGCGCTGATGATCGCGTTCTCCTCCGCCACGGTGATCCTCTTCGCCCGGCCCAGGCGGTGGATGGTGATCACCCTGGGCGTGGCCCTGGCCGCCGGGTCGGTGGTGCTGTGGAACGACTACGTGCGCGAGCAGGGCGACAACCCGCACTACCTGGTCCGCAACCACCTCAAGAAGCACCAGAGCAACCGCATCTCGGGGTGGCTGGACCCGGAGACGGACCTGCGCGGCTTCAACTACCACGCGGCGCAGTCGCGCATCGCGGTGGGGTCCGGCGGGCTGTGGGGCAAGGGCTGGCGCAACGGCACCCAGACCATGCTCTCCTTCCTCCCCGAGCAGCACACCGACTTCATCTTCTCGGTGTGGGCGGAGGAGCACGGCTTTCTGGCCTGCCTGCTGCTGATCGTCCTCTACGGGGCGCTGCTGGTGCTCACCCTGAGCGTGGCCTTCGACTCCAAGGACCGCTACGGCGCGTTCTTCGCGGTGGGCTGCGCCGCGCTCATCTTCTGGCAGGTGTTCGAGAACATCGGGATGATCGTGGGGGTGCTGCCGGTGACGGGCATCACGCTCCCCTTGATGAGCTACGGCGGGTCGTCGCTGATGAGCATCATGCTGATGGTCGGCCTGCTGGTGAACATCAGCATGCGAAGGCATATGTTCTGACGCCGTGCTCGTCCCCCAGCTGGTGAAGCCGCTGCTCATGGAGGCGCCGTCCGGCCCCGGCCGCCCCGCCCACGTCGCCGCCGCCAGCGGCGTGGTGCGGATGGGCCGCTTCCTCTACGTGGTGGCGGACGACGAGGTCCAGCTGGCGGTCTTCGAGGAGGACGCGTCGCGCGGCAGGTGGGTGGCGCTCCTCGAGGGCCAGCTCTCCGCGGACCCGGCGGCGCGCAAGGCGGAGAAGCCGGACTTCGAGGTGCTGTGCCGGCTCCCGCCGCGCCCGGCGTGGTCGGACGGCGCGCTGGTGGCGCTGCCCTCGGGCTCGGCGGCGCCGCGGCGGTCCGGCGCGGTGGCGCCCCTGGGGCCCTCCGGCGACCTGGCCGCGCCCGCCTGGCGGTTCGACCTGGGGCCGCTCTACGACCAGCTCGCCGCCGAGCTGGAGGCGAAGGTGAACGTCGAGGGCGCGGCGCTGCTCGGGGACCGGCTGCTGCTGATGCACCGGGGCGCCGGCCAGCGGCGGAGCGCGCTGGTGGAGGTGGACCTGGAGCGCGTGGTGGAGGCGGCGGCCGAGAAGGGCGCGGTGTCCGCCAACGCCATCCGCGACCTGCACGAGGTGGCGCTGCCCGAGGTGGACGGCTGGCCGCTGGCGTTCACGGACGGGCTGGCGCTGGCGGACGGCACCATCGCCTTCACCGCGGTGGCGGAGAAGACGGCGGACCCGGTGGCGGACGCCCCCTGCGCCGGCTCCGCGGTGGGCCGGATCGACCGGCGGGGCAAGGTGGTGAGGCTGGAGATGCTGGAGGGCGCCCCCAAGGTGGAGGGCCTCACGCTCCAGGGCGAGAAGGCGTGGCTGGTGACGGACCAGGACGACCCGTCGCGCCCGGCGCAGCTGCTCTGGGTCAAGCTGCCGTAGCGGTCAGAGCAGGACGCCCTTGAGGATGAGGCTGGCGACGGTGAAGTAGATCACCAGCCCCGTCACGTCGACCAAGGTGGCCACCGCCGGCGCCGACGCGGTGGCGGGGTCCAGGCCGATCCGCCGGAGGATGAACGGGAGCATGGAGCCGGCGGTGGTGCCGAAGGTGACCACGCCGATCAGCGAGGCCGCCACCGTCGCCGCCACCAGCTTGTAGTGCTCGGTGTAGAGGGTGGACCGGTTCGGCCAGATCATGATGCGGGTGAGGCCGATGGTGCCCAGGATGAGGCCCAGGGCCAGGCCGGAGATCAGCTCGCGGGAGAGCACCTTCCACCAGTCCTTCAGCTGCATCTCCCGCAGCGCCAGCGAGCGGATGATCAGCGAGGTGGCCTGCGAGCCGGAGTTGCCGCCGGAGGAGATGATCAGCGGGATGAAGAGCGCCAGCACCGCGGCGCGCTCGATCTCGTGCTCGAAGTAGCCCATCGCGGTGGCGGTGAGCATCTCCCCCACGAAGAGGATGGCCAGCCAGCCGGCGCGCTTCTTGATCATCGCCAGAAGGCCCACGTCCATGTACGGCGCGTCGAGGGCCTCCAGGCCGCCCATGCGCTGGATGTCCTCGGTGGCCACCTGCTCCGCCACGTCGAGGACGTCGTCGGCGGTGATGATCCCCACCAGCACCCCGCGCGAGTCCGTCACCGGGAGCGCCGCCCGGTCGTACTTCTCGAACGCGCTCACCACCTCCTCCTGGGTGGCGGTGGCGGAGAGGCTCACCATCTGCACGTCCTGCAGCGTGGACACCCGGGCGCCGGGGGCCGCCAGCACCAGCGTCCCCAGCCGGATGTCGTCCAGCAGGTAGCCCTTCTCGTCGGTGACGTAGACCACCGCCAGCGTCTCGCGGTCCTTGCCGTTCTTGCGGATGTACTCCAGCGCCTCGCCGGCGGTCATGGTGGGCCGGATCGCCAGGTACTCCGGCGTCATGTACCGGCCGGCCGACTTCTCCGGGTAGCCCAGCAGCTGCCGGGCCACCTTCAGCTCCTCCGGCTTGAGCGTGGTGAGGGCGCGCTTGGTGACCTCCGCCGGGAGCTCCTCCAGCAGCCGGGTGCGGTCGTCCGGCGCCATCTCGTTGAGCAGCGTCATCAGCTGCTCGTTGCCCAGCTTGCTCACCAGCTCCGTCTGGCGGTCGAGCGGGAGGTACTCGAACGCCTCGGAGGCCATGTCGCGCGGCAGCAGGCGGAAGAGCACCGCGCTGTCCTCCGCCGGCAGGTCCTCGATCACCTCCGCCACGTCCGCCGGGTGCAGCTCCGAGAACGCGTCCCGCAGGCCCGCCCAGTCCTTCTTCTGGACCAGCTCGTCGTATTCCGGTTTGAGCAGCCTTCCCAGCATTGCCCGCGGGACCTCCGGCCGAGCGCATGCTGAAGGAATCCGCGCGCTCGCGGAACCGATTTCTTGCTAAGCAGGGCGAAGGGAGAGGGTCAGATGGTCGCGAAGAAGGTCGTGGTCACCACCACCCGGCCCGGCAGCCCGGCGCTGCCGCCGGGTCAGCCGCGCGCCGCGCCGAGGCGGCCGGGGGGCATCAGCGAAGCGGTGGCGTTCGACGCCGCGCCGTACGAGGGCGAGGAGCACCGCCAGTTCCCGCGCGCCAAGATGGCGGTGCGCTTCGACGCGTGGATCGGCGAGGGCGACGACCGCCGCTTCTCCGCCTCCTTCACCTCCGCCAACGTGAGCGTCTCCGGCGCCTTCCTGGAGTCGACCTTCTTCCTCCCCATCGGCACCGAGGTCCGCGTCACCTTCGCGCTGGAGACGGGCGCGGACCCGGTGCAGGCGCGCGCGTCCATCGTCCGCGAGGAGCGGCCGGACCCGCGCACCGGCCTGGGCCGGAGCGGCTTCGGGATCAAGTTCGTGGAGTTCTTCTCCCAGACGGAGGTCACGCTGGCCAAGCTGTTCCTCGGCGCCAAGCTCCGCGCGTTCGCCGAGGCCTACATGACGTCGCGCCGCGCCCGGTCGCTCAACAACGAGCTGGACCGGGTGGTGGACGCGCTGGCCGCCTGGGAGTTGCAGAAGGTGACGACGCCAGGGGATCCCTGGCGCCCACTGGAAGACTAGCGCCTGCGGGCTTTGCGCTCGCGGCGACGACGGCGCTTCGGACGACTCGGACCGCTACGGACTCCTGACCTTCAGGCCGACTTGCCCTTGGCGAGCAGGCGGCGGCGCTCGGCCTGGTAGTGCTTGGAGCACAGGCCCTTGGAGCGCGCCTCGTTCGGGCAGCCGTCCACCTTGCAGCGGCGCTCCGGCGGGACCGGCCCGCTGGTCTTGGCGCGGGGCGGGCGGCCGCGGCGGCGGACGCCGACCTGCAGCGGCGCGGAGGCGTAGCTGGACGAGCCCGCGGAGCCGCTGTTGGCGGAGCCCAGCCCGGCGTTGATCCCCTGGGCGACGCCGCGGCCCAGCGCCTCGCCCAGCATCCGCGCCCAGTCGGCGAGGCCGCCGATGCCGGACGAGGGTGACGGTGAAGCGGTATCGGTTTTACGGGGTCGAGCCATCGAGACGATCTCCTTATGAGGGTCAAACGCGAAGAGTGCCGGTTGGACGGCACCCCTCTATCTCCCCTCGGGGAGACCGTGTCAACATTAAATCGATGTTTCTTTGTTGTTTGAAAACGAGCCGGCCGGCCCGGCTCAGGCTGAGATGACCTTGGTGACCGCGGCCTCCAGCTTGGCCTTCGGCACCGCGCCGACGATCTGCTCGACGACCTTGCCGCCCTTGAACACCAGCAGGGTGGGGATGCTCCGGATGCCGTACTGCTGCGGAGTGTCCTGGTTGTCGTCGATGTTCATCTTCGCGACCTTGAGCGACCCCTTGTACTGCGCCGCCAGCTCCTCGACGTAGGGCGCGATGGCGCGGCAGGGCGCGCACCACGTGGCCCAGAAGTCGACCAGCACCGGCTGCGCGGACTCCAGCACCTCTCTTCGGAAATCGACGTCGCCAATCTCTTTCACGTCCGCGCTCGCCATGGTGCTTCCTCCACGAGGGGTCTTGAGCTTGAGCCGCTTGAGGCCCCGCATATGACCACCGGTCGCCCGGTGGTTTCCAGAGGAGATGCGCCAGCGGGCCCGGCGTTTCGCGCCCCAGGGGTACCCCGGGCCCAGGGGACGCTGATGTGCGGCCTCCGGCCGCTTCCGTCAGGCCCAGCGAGCAGCCCGCCAGGCGAGCGCCGAATGTGCGGCACCGCCGCCCGCTTGAGGTACAGTGCCGACGTGGCGCGACTGTTCGTACCGCAGGGCAAGCTCGAGGAGTGGGCGCTCGAGGACAAGGCGGATATCCGCGACGGGAAGCTGACCGTGGCGGCGGACAAGGCCAGCTACGCGGTGCTCCCGGCGGTCCACTTCGCCAAGCTGGTCTCCGGGACGGACGACAAGAAGCTGCTGCGGAAGGTGAAGACCCAGGAGGAGTTGCAGAAGCTGGGCGCCGAGCACCTGGCGGACTCGGTCCTCCTCGGGGACACGGCGTACGAGGTCACCGGCGGCTACCTCACCGAGGTGCCGGCGCCCTCCAAGGCCGCGGGGCCGCCCAAGAAGGGCGTCACGCCGGAGGCGGAGGCGCTGGCGGCCTTCCTCCTCGACAAGCTCTCCTGAGCTGATGACCTACCAGCTCCAGACCCTCGCGCTGCACGCGTACCTGTCCGCGGCGCTGATCCTGCTCTGGCACCTGGTGCGCCCGTTCCGGCCGGGGCCGCCCCTGGCGCGGGTGCTGGGCGTGGGCGGGGCGCTGCTCCACGGCGCGGGGCTGGGCGCGCGGCTGTGGGAGCAGGGCGGCGAACCGGTGGGCCTGGCGCAGGCGTGCTCGTCGGTGTCGCTGGCGGTGGTGGTGATCTCCCTGGTGGTGGAGCTGCGCTACCGCCAGCCGGTGCTGGGCGCGTTCCTGCTGCCTTTGGGCACCGCGGTGCTGGTGCCGGGGCTGATGGGCGATTCGGGGGCGGTGCCGGCGAGCGTGAAGGCGCCCATCCTTCCCCTGCACGTCACCGTCGCGCTGCTGGGGCTGGCGGCGGTGGCGGCGGCGGCGGGCGTGGCGCTGGTGTACCTGCTGATGGAGCGGCAGGTGAAGCTGAAGCACTTCGGCATCCTGTTCAGCCGGCTCCCGCCGCTGCAGGTCCTGGATGAGCTCAACCGCCGGCTGGTGGTGTGGGGCTTCGTCGCCATCTCGCTCACGGTGATCAGCGGCGCGTTCTTCGTCCGCGGGAGCGGGCCGGGCCTGTCGTGGTCCCCCAAGGAGGTGGCCACGCTGGCGGCGTGGGCGATGTTCGGCGCCCTGCTGATGGCGCGGCTGTTGGCGGGGTGGCGGGGGCGGCGGGTGGCGCTGCTCACCGTGGCCGGGTTCGGCGTGCTGCTGGTCTCGTTCTTCAGCGCCTTCGAGCCGGTCCTGCGGTCGGGCGGAGTGCACTAGGCCATGGAGGTGGTCTGCGCCGGGCTGTCGTACAGGAGCGCGCCGCTGGAGGTGCGGGAGCGGCTGGCGCTCTCCGGCGAGGCGCAGGACCTCCTTTTGGGGCAGCTCCGGGACCAGGGGCTGGAGGCGGTGGTGCTGTGCACCTGCAACCGGGCGGAGATCTATGCCGCCGGGCCCGCCGCGGCGGAGGCGCTGGAGGCGGCGCGGGCGGCGCTGTGCGAGCGGGGCGGCGCCCAGGCGCAACCGCACCTGTACGAGCACGGCGGCGAGGCGGCGGTGCTGCACCTGTTCCGGGTGTGCTGCTCGCTGGACTCGATGGTGCTGGGCGAGGCGCAGATCTTCGGGCAGGTGAAGGACGCCTACGAGCGCGCGCAGGCGGCCGGCTCGGCGGGCGGCGAGCTGTCGCGCGCCTGCCAGGCGGCGTTCGCCTGCGCCAAGCGCGCGCGCACCGAGACGGGCATCGGCCGGGCGGCTACTTCGATGGCGTCGGCGGCGGTGGACCTGTCCAGGCGCATCTTCGGCGACCTCCACGGGCGGCCGGCGCTGGTGGTGGGGGCGGGGGAGATCGGCGAGCTGGCGGCCCGGCACCTGTCGCAGGCGCGGTGCAAGGTGGTGATCGCCAACCGCACCCGCGAGCGGGCGGAGGCGCTGGCGGCGCAGGTGGGCGCCGCGGTCCGGCCGTTCGAGGAATTGCACGCGCTGCTGCACTCGGTGGACCTGGTGGTCAGCTCCACCGCCTCGCCGGCCCCGCTGTTCACGCGGGAGAACGTGGTCCCGGCGATGAAGGCGCGGCGGCACCGGCCGCTGCTGCTGGTGGACCTGGCGGTGCCGCGCGACGTGGCGCCGGGCGTCCACGGGTCGGCGGAGGGCGTCTACGCGTACGACGTGGACGACATCCGGCAGGTGATCGACGAGAACGTCGCCGCGCGGGCGAATGAGGCGGCGAAGGCGGAGCAGATCGTCGCCGAGGAGGTGGCCCGCTACGTGCGCGCCCGCGCGGTGCGCGACGGCGTGCCGGTGCTGGCGCAGCTGCGGCAGCGGGCGGAGCAGATCGCCCGCGCGGAGGCGGAGCGGACGCTGCAGCACCTGCCGGAGCTGAGCGAGAAGCAGCGCAAGAGCGTGGAGGCGATGGGGATGGCCATCGTCAACAAGCTGCTCCACCAGCCGACGGCGAAGCTGCGCGCGCTGGATCCGTCCGGCCAGCCCAGCCCGCTGGCGGACGCGGCGGCGGAGCTGTTCGGCCTGGAGGAGGCGCCGCCCAAGGCGGCGGGGGGAAAGTCGTGACCTTGCGCATCGCCACCCGGAAGAGCCCGCTGGCCCTCTGGCAGGCCCACCACGTCGCGGACCGGCTGCGGCAGGCGCACCCCGGGCTGGAGGTGGCGCTGGTGGAGATGTCCACCGAGGGGGACCGGTTCCTCTCCGCGCCGCTGTCGCAGATCGGCGGCAAGGGGCTGTTCGTCAAGGAGATCGAGGAGGCGCTGCTGGACGGGCGGGCGGACGTGGCGGTGCACTCGCTCAAGGACATGACGTCCGCCATCCCCCAGGGGCTGGAGCTGGCCGCGGTGGCCGAGCGCGAGGACCCCCGCGACGCGCTGGTGGGCCGGACGGTGAAGCGGTGGGTGGAGTTGCCGCGGGCGGCGAAGGTGGGGACCTCGTCGCTGCGGCGGGCCTGCCAGCTCAAGGAGAAGCGCCCGGACCTGGAGATCGTCCCGCTGCGCGGGAACGTGCAGACCAGGCTGCGGAAAGTGGAGGAATTGTCGCTGGATGCGGCGGTGCTGGCGCACGCGGGGCTGAAGCGGCTGGGCCTGGAGTGGCGCGCCACCGAGCTGCTGGAGGCGGAGGTCAGCCTGCCGGCGGTGGGGCAGGGGGTCCTGGGGATCGAGGCGCGGTCCGACGACGCGGAGACGAAGGCGAGGCTGGCGGCGCTGGAGCACGGGCCCACCCGGCAGGTGGTGGCGGCGGAGCGCGCGTTCCTGGCGAAACTGGAGGGCGGCTGCACGGTCCCGCTGGCCGCCTACGCGGTGCCCCAGGGTGGGGAGCTGTGGCTGCGAGGGCTGATCGGCCGGCCGGACGGGACGAGGGTGGTCCGCGGGGAGCGGCGCGGTCCGGCGGCCACCGGCGCCCACCTCGGCGAGGACCTGGCCGCGGAGCTGCTCCAACGGGGGGGGCGCGAGATCCTCGACGCCGTCGGCAGCCAGGGCCCGTGACATGTATCGCGGGTGTGAATTACATGTTTTCCGGGGCATGACGCCGTGCGTCAATGGCGTTGAAACATGACTGCCGGGCGCCTCCAGGACGTGCACGCGCTGGTGACCCGCCCCCGGGAGCGGGCGGAGGAGCTGTGCTTCCTTTTGGAGGACGAGGGCGCCCGGGTGACGGCGCTGCCGCTCTTGGAGCTGGTGCCCCCGGAGGACCCGCGCCCCCTCCAGGCCGCCGCCGAGCGCCTCTCCCGCTTCGACTGGGTGGCCTTCTCCAGCCCCTCGGGCGTGGCCGCGCTGGTGGACGCCGCCCGCCAGGCCGGCACCTTCGACCAGCTCCGCCGCGCCCGGCTGGCCGCCGTGGGCCCGAGGACGGCGCGGGCGCTCCAGGCCCACGGCCTCTCCGTCGAGCGCCAGGCGGGCGCCGGCGGCGGCGCCGCGCTGGCGGAGGTCATGCGCCCCTCCCTCCACCCCGGCGACCGGGTCCTCCTCCCCGCCGCCGCCGGCGGCCGCCCGGAGCTGCGCGAGGCGCTGGAGGCGCTCGGCGCGGAGGCGACCCAGGTCTGCGCCTACCGCGCCCTCGAGGTGGAGCTGGACGCCGCCCTGGTCGCCGGGCTGGAGCGGGATCCGCCCGCGCTCGCCTTCTTCGGATCGCCGCGCACGGCCGAGGCGCTGTGGGACGCCCTCGGCCCGGACCGGGCGCGCGCGCTGCTCGCCGGGGCCGCGTCCATCGCCATCGGGCCCACCACCCGCGCCGCCCTGGACGAGCTGGGCGCGCCGCGCGCCGCCACCGCCCCTCGCCCCACGCCCGAGGCGATGGTCGACGCAGCGGTGTCGGCGCTCGCCACCCGGTGAGTGGGCGCGTACACTCCGCCGCACCATGTTCCGGCTGCTCCTCACGGCCGCGGCGTGCCTCGCCGTCACCGCCTCGCCTTCCCTGCCGGAGCGGGCCGCGAGCGCCGACCGCGTGGCCCTGGTGGAGATCGGCCCCCAGCGCACCGTCGTCCCCGACGGCAACGTCCGCCGGATGCTCACCCTCACCCAGGTGGCCGTCCTCCAGGACCTCAAGGGCAAGGGCCCCGCGCTCCTCACCGTCGTCCAGGCGGGGGGCAAGTCCGGCCTGTGGGAGTCCCACGTCGCGGGCGACGCGCGGCTGGAGGCGGGCGAGCGCGCCGTGCTCTTCCTCCGCATCCCGGACGCGGCCCACCCGGACGCCTGCACGCTGAGCGGCCTGGGGCTGGGCAAGCTGGACGTCCAGGGCGACGTGGCCGTCGTCTCCGGCCAGCGCCGTCCCCTCGCCGAGGTCGTCAAGGAGATCCAGGAGGCGAAGCGATGACGCGCACTCCGGCCCTCCTCGCCGCGCTGTTCGCGACCTCCGCGGCGGCGCAGACCTTCGCGCCGTTCAAGATGGTGCACGCGCCGTACCCCATCTACATCGACGGCAACTTCTCCGCCGCGGGCCCCATCGCCAACGTCGAGGTGGACGTGCAGGCGGCGATCAACGCCTGGAACGGCGCTCCCGGCAGCTACGCGCGCTGGACCTACGCCGGCCGGGCCACCCCGCCCACCTTCCCGCCGACGATGGCGGCCACCAAGGACACCAACGACAAGTTCTCCGTCGCCGCCCTGTTCGTCACCCAGACCAACGACCCGTACTACAACTACGCGCTGGGCGGCGGGCAGCTGATCTCCTCCGCGGTGCCGCTCACCTACGCGGGCCAGCTCTACGCCTGCGACATCTTCCTCAACGCGGTGGGCATCAACTGGGTGTCCGGCAACCTCCCGGTCATCTCCACCACCGCCTCCGTGCAGACCTTCGTCGCCCACGACCTGGGCCGCTGCATGGGCATCACCGACTACCCCAACGACCTGAACGGCATCATGTGGGACCAGACGCTGGGGACGAAGAAGCTCCCCATCGCGGCGGACTTCCAGCTCCTCGCCGCCGCCTACCCGAACA
>Ga0134122_10000369_pt1 | contig 29569 bp, 28 predicted proteins | sample KB302_FD_96461 | JGI IMG/M metagenome (GOLD analysis project Ga0134122, IMG submission 96461) | Terrestrial soil microbial communities without Nitrogen fertilizer from Kellogg Biological Station, Michigan, USA - KB3-0-2 | ecosystem: Environmental > Terrestrial > Soil > Unclassified ...
GAGGCCGTGGCGCAGTTGCGATCACGGGCCATCCGTGTAGACCTCCAACGTGACTGGCTGGTGTTCGACCTCTGGCTTGAGGAGGGCGAGGAGGTTGAGGCTGCGGTAGGCAAGCTGCTCGACCGCGTTTGGCCCGCCTGGCGGCAGTGTTTGGCCGAGTAGGACCAGCCAAGCGCGAGATACTGCGCGGGCGATGTCGCAGGAGAACGTGGAGATGGTTCGGGCGGTCTACGAGCACTTCGCTCGGGGGGACTTCAGTTGGTTCGCGGATGCCGCGGATGACTTCGAGTTCGTAACCAGCCCGGAGATCCCCGACGCGGGCAGCTACCGTGGAGAGGCCGCACAACGCTGGCTGACCGAATGGGTGGACTCCTTCGAAGGGCACGCGGTCGAAATCACGGAGACCATCGGTGTCGGCAACAAGGTCTTCGTCGCAATGGTGCAACGGGGCCGCCCACGCGGAAGCCAAGCCGAAATGGACCGCAGTTGGTGGTCGGTCGTGACGCTTCGCGATGGCGTCCTCGCACGGTGCGAGGTGTTCCCCCAACGCGCTCAGGCCCTCGAAGCCGCCGGGCTTTCGGAGTAGGCGATGTCGCAGGAGAACGTGGAGGTCGTGCGCCGCGTCATGGACGCCTGGAACCGCCAGGAGGTCGAGGACATCCTCGCCCTTGCCGACCCTGAGGTTGAGTACGTCAACTCCCCGACCGCCGTTGAGCCTGGAACACGGCGAGGTCATGATGGACTGGCCGCCGTTGCCCGAACGCAGTGGGAGAGCCTGCCTGGTGGGCGTCAGGACATTGATCGCCTTCACGATCGCGGCGACGAGATCATCAGCGTGGGTCGTGTTTCGCGCCTGATGCCTGGAAGCGAGACTCGGATCGATGTCCCGATCCTCCTTTCGTGGACGATCCGCGACGGCAAGGTCGTGAGGATCGAAATGCTCGGTACTGGCTCGGAGTTCCAGAAGGCCCTCGAAGCCGCCGGGCTTTCGGAGTAGGCGATGTCGCAGGAGAACGTGGAGATCGTGCGGACCCTGTTGGATGGGTTCGCGCACCGCCAGCATGAGCGAGCGTTCGAGTTCTATGACCCGGAGATCGAATGGGATGCGTCGCGAATGGTGGTAGGCCTGCCCGATGCCGCCGGGGTCTACCACGGGCACGAGGGCGTAAGGGCTTACTGGCGGAACTGGCTTTCGGCGTGGAGCGACCTCGACTTCGAGCTTCAGGATGTGGTCGATGCGGGTGATGAGGTGGTCGCGCTGATCCGAAACCAGCGCCAATGGGGACGGCATAGCGGGATCGTCACCGAGGTACAGCCGTATGGCCTGGTGTTCACGATTCGCGGCGGGAAGGTCATTCGATGGCGTGCCTATCCCGACCAGGAATCGGCCCTCGAAGCCGCCGGCCTCTCGGAGTAGGCGATGTCGCAGGAGAATCCTCCCGTGGAGACCATCCGGGCGGGCTTCGACGCTTTCAACCGAGGCGACTACGAGCTGTGGATCTCCGGCCTTGACGAAGACGTCGTACTCCTCGACCTCGAAGAGACTCCGGACACTGGTGTCTTTCGCGGCCATGACGGGGCGCGGGCATGGCTCGCCAAGCTGCAGGAGGCTTGGGGCGAGGGGTTCCGGTTCGAGCCGAGGAGCTTCACGGAAGGCGACGGGGTGGTCGTCGTCGATACGCGAGCGAGCGGAGTCGGGGTCGGAGGCGGCGTCCCAATCGAAATGACCTTGTACATGGTCTTGCGTTTCCGTGACCAAAAGGTCGTTTGGACAAAGTCGTTCATGGACCGATCCGACGCCCTCGACGCCGCCAGGCTTTCGGAGTAGACGATGTCGCAGGAGAACGTGGCGCTTGTGCGGGCGATGTATGAGGCTTTCAATCGCGGCGATTGGGATGGGGTTCTCGCGCTGCTCTCTCCGGAGATCGAGTTCGAAACCGATCCGCGCCATCCGGAAGCGGGGGTCTATCGGGGCAAGCAACGGTTTCGCCGGCTGTGGGAGGACATCGAGACTCCGTACGAGGACACAGTCGTAGAGCCCGAGAGGTTTTTCGCACAGGGCGACCGAGTGGTCGCGTTCATCACGATTCGGCGGCGGCCGGCGGGCAGCGGAGCCGAGCTCACGATACGGATCGGCGAACTCTGGACCGTGCGGGATGGGAAGCTGGTTCGAGGGCAAGCATTCGCCGACCATCAGAAAGCCCTCAAAGCCGTCGGGCTCTCGGAGTAGGCGATCTCGCAGGAGGACGTGGGGATCGATTGCTCCACCGACTGCGGGATAGAGTCCTCTGTCACGCCAGTCAGCCACAAAGGAGGTCCCAATGCACGCCGTCGTCGTCACGGTCTCGGTCAATGACCGAGAGGCCGCCACGAGCCAATTGCGCGAGCGGGTTGTACCCGGCGTATCGCAGTCCCCAGGATTCGTCGCTGGGTACTGGACACGAAAGGACGACTCGGGAGTGAGCATGGTCGTCTTTGAGTCCGAGGACGCCGCCCAGACCATGAGCGAGAGGGTCCCGTCGATGGTCACTGACGCGGTCACGATCCAGGACATCGATGTGCGCGAGGTCGTAGCGCACGCCTGATCTGCTTGGGAAGGCCGAAGCCCTCGAAGCCGTCGAGCTTTCGGATTAGGCGATGTCTGAGGAGAACGTGGGGCTGGTCTACCGTGCCCTGGAGGCGGTCAACGGGCGCGACCTTGATGGCCTCCTGGCTCTCATGGACGAACAGGTGGAGTCCGTCTCGCGGATCGTCGCCATGGAGGGGGGATTGCACGGCCACGACGGAATCCGCCGCTGGTGGACCAGCTGGTTCGAGGCATTTCCCGACTACAAGCTCGAGATTGTCGAGGCCCGCGACCTTGGAGACGTGGCCCTCTCGACTCTCCGTGCTGTCGGTCATGGTGCGGGGAGCGAAATGCCCCTCGAAGACAACATTTGGCACGGAAGCTGCTGGCGGCATGGCAAGTGCGTGTGGTGGCAGGTCTTCAGCACGGAGGCCGAAGCCCTCGAAACCCTTGGACTGTCGGAGTAGGCGATGTCGCAGGAGAACGTCGCTGTAATACGGGCGGCCATCGAGGCGATGAACCGCCGCGACATAGAGGGCGTTCTTCGGCTCATGGACCCCGGAGTCCGATTCGAGCACCGGCTGGCGGCATTGGAGGGACACTTCGTCGGGGTCGACGGCGTGAGGGGCTGGTTCGCGGACCTGCTTGAGAACTTCGATGCCTGGCAGATCGACTGCCCGGACATCCGTGATCTGGGCGACCGGGTGCTTGCGCTGGGCACCATCGAGGCCACCGGAAGGACAAGTGGAGTCGAGACCGAGCTGCCCATCACGGTCGTGGCTCGATTCAAGGACGAACGGATAACCCAGTTCACCGACTTCGGCGACAAAGCCCAAGCCCTCGAAGCCGCCGGGCTTTCGGAGTAGGCAGGCCGACACGGGCTCGTGACCTTCGATGAGGCTCTTGCCGCGCTGCTCGCCCTGTCGGGGAGCGCGTGGAGGTCCACGTCATGGACGCCGGGGAGACCCCCTCACCTCGTGGCGACCTTCGGCGGCAGGCTCCACGCCGGTTACTCGATGACCGGTGGCGAGCCCGGCGATAACGAGGCGATCTTCGTCCGGTTCGACGCCGACGAGGAGACGGCGGCGATCAGTCTTGACCGGAGGTATTCGAGGGCGGGATCGCTCATGAGGACGGAGCCCTCACGCTTCAGCTCGGTGGAGTGGAGTTCGTGATTGCCCGACGCGAGTGATGGATACTGCGGGCGATGTCTCAGGAGAACGTGGAGGTCGTGCGTCGCGTCTACGACGCGTACCTGTCGGGCAACTTCGAAGCCGCCCTGGCAATGATCGATCCTGAGGTGGTATGGGATGCATCGAGGGCCGTTCCGGACGGCAATGTCTCCCGCGGACACGACGGAATGGTCGAGGCGCTGCGAACCTGGACGGGGACGTGGGAGGCGTTCAGAATCGACGTCGAGGAGATCATCGACGCAGGAGACCAGGTCCTCGTTGTCGAGCAACAATCGGGACGGGGCAAGGGAAGCGGCGTCCCGCTTGCCCAGCAGAACTTCTCGGTCTTCACGATCCGCGACGAGAAGATCGTCCAGGTGGTCGTCCTGCGGGCCCGTGACGAAGCCCTCGAAGCCGCCGGGCTGCGGGAGTAGGCACCCAGGCTGGCCCAGTGTGCGGACTGCGCGGACTGCACAGACCTCGCAACCTCGCACCGAATAGGCTCGCCCCAACTGGGTCTATTTAGGGAGGAACCATGCGCCGTATCCGCAAACACCTGACTTACGCCAACGTGATGGCGACGATTGCCGTATTCATCGCCATCAGCGGCGGCACCGCCGTGGCATTGAACGGCGCCAACACCGTGCAGTCCGACGACCTGGGGCCAGGTGCCCAGGTGAAGCAGGAAGACATCGCCGACAACGCCGTCAACAGCGCCGACGTCGTCAACGAGAGCCTCACCGGCGCCGACATCAAGAACCAGAGCGGGGTCGACACCTGCGTGGCGGCGACCGTCCGGTTGGGTCAGCTTTGCGTCCGAGGTGAGAACCAGGCGCTAGCGTGGTTCACGGCTGCCCAGCACTGCGCAAGCCTCGACCTGCGCTTGCCGTCCTTTGCCGAGGCCCTCGAGCTTGCGACCACCCACGACATCCCGAATGTCGATCCACACGAGTACTTCTGGACCGGAAGTCGATACTTCGAGCCGGATGGCTTCACCTATACGGACATCGTTAACGACAACGCAAGTATCGGGGATCAGGAGGTGCATTCCTCGAGGGAGACCGTCTGCGTGACGACTCCGACCAACTGACGGGACCGACAAGCTCTCCGGCTCGCCGACCGAACCCGCTCCCCGCGAGTTACTGCGCGGGCGATGTCGCAGCATCCCAGGGTCCCGGCAGGCCCGAGTAGCGCCGCGCGGGTCTACTTGACCAGTTCGTAGATGAAGTAGACGATCACGATGAGGTTGACCAGCCAAGCGTTCGTGGTCAGCCAGTCGCGGATACCGGGCATCGCGTCGCGGGCTCGGTGACCGAGGAGCAGGTAGGCGAGGATCGGCAGGGCCATCAGGAGCGTGGTGGCGGCCAGTAGCGGCCAGCCATGCACGAAGTTGTCGTGGTTGTTGTGGAGCCAGTGGACCGTGGAGATGACCGCGACGATGTCGGTCGGCATCAGGAGGATGAGCAGGAACCCCAGGCCGAACGCCCGCCTTGGCTCGGCCTGCTGCAGGGCCGTCATCCACTTCGGGACGCTGGCGTGATGGCGGCCGAGGAAGGTGTGAATGCCTGCCAGCGCCAACAAGCCCGCCACCACGTAGTCGGCCGTGCTCGGGCCCGAACCCGAGGGCGGATTGATACCCAGCGCCTCGTAGAGCCCGAACCAGATCAGGATGCTGAGGCTCGCGGCGAGCACGACGCCGATCAGCAAGGCGACGGAGTTCATGACCGGCTTCTCGCTCGTGACCAGGAAGATCGCGGACAGGATCTGGGGCCCCATCACCATGATCAGGGCCAACGGCAGGATTTGGAGTTGAGTCGAGTCCACGTAGACACGACGATCCTATGGCGTACTCGCTTCCTGTGATGACGACCGTAGGTGGCATCCGCGAGATACTGCGCGGGCGATGTCGCAGGAGAACGTGGAGATTGTCCGGCGCATTTACGAGCTTCAGCTGCAGGGCAACGCATCTCTGTTTGACGCCATCGACGACGAGATCGAGCTGCACCCGGACCCTGATGCCGATTGGGTCGGAGTCAACGACACGTACCGCGGACACGATGGTCTCCGGCGCTACATGACTCAGGTCTACGAAGCCTTCGAGGACTACCGCCCGGAGGTCCAAGAATTCCTCGACACGGGGGACAAGGTCATCACGCTCGCAATCGAGCATGGCCGCGGCAGAGCTAGCGGCGCCAAGGTCGAGTCCCGGCGCACCGCTCACGTGTGGACGTTGCGGGCAAACAAGGCGATCCGTCTGGACCTCTACCTGGATCGGGCAAAAGCCCTCGAAGCCGCCGGGCTGCGGGAGTAGGCGATGCCGGGGGAGAACGTGGAGAAGGTGCCGCGGGGCTACGACGCTTACAACCGGGGTGATCCGGAGGGTATGGTGACGGACTTCGCCCCAACCTTCGAGTGGTCTACGACCGCTACGCCGATCTCCCCCCTCAGGCTCAGGGGAGGCTTCCGCTCAGCCAGGTTTGGGTCAATGACCCTGAGGGTTCCGCCTAATCGCCTGAGGTTACGGGACTTGGTGCGCATCACTGCCGGGAGTTGCCATCTTGTTACCACCCTGGCCGACAAAGCCGGTCGGCACTGGCCCTCGCATCACCGAAATAGGCGCCTGAGCGGGCAGTTCTGTCATGCCGGAGGCAGGACTCGAACCTGCGACACGCGGATTATGATTCTGCCGCGTCGTTTACGGCTGTCCCCGATTGGCCTGCAAATCGGCTGAATCCGCGTTTCTAGGCGCCCTCGCTTTCACGGCTGTTCATGGGGCTTGGGTTGCCACCCCCTTGCCACCCTGCGGTCAGCGCACTGCGGGAGCGTGTCCGGTCTGACGGCAAGCCTGAGACCACGAGGCATCATCGATCGGACGAGGGCGTGGAATACCTACGAGAGGATGTTGAGGCGCATCGCCTCATACACCGCAGCCGCCGCACCGGAAACGCCCAGCCTCGCGTAGGCATGGGATAGGTGCTTTTTGACCGTGCTCATGCTCACCGCCAGCTCAGAGGCCACTTCCTCGGCCGATAGTCCGTCCGCCGTCAGCCTGAGGATCGTCCGCTGTCGCTCGGTCAAGGCCCCGCTGCCGCCGCGACGCCGGCCACGGATCTGCTCGGCGAGCATGTCGACAAGCTCGGGCGCGAAGACGCGCTCGCCTCTGGCGACCGAAGCGATCGCGTCGCAGATTGTCTGGGGCCCGGCGTCCTCGGGCAGGCAGCCCGCGGCGCCCGCCTCGATCGCCTGGTAGACGAGGGAGCCGTCCTGGTCGCCGGAGAGGATCAGGACGCGCGTTTCGGATTCAGCGTCGCTCAGCCTTTCCAGCAACCGCAGGCCGTCGAATCCGAGCATGTGAAGGTCGATCACGGCCATGTCGGGGGCGAGCTCGGCGATCTGCCTGCTTGTGCTAGATCCGTCACCGCCCTCCAAGACGAGCTCGAGGTTGGGCTCGCGCCGAATCGCATCGACCAAGCCCGCACGATGAGCGGGACGCGGGTCCACGAGCGCCACCCGAACGGGCGGGTCACCTCGTTGGCTGGCCAGCATCTCCCTCGCCCTTCTCCTCCTGGCCCGAAGGCCTTCGGAAAACCTACTCGGCGTCACGGACCCTCGTCAAGTTCAAACCTAGGGCCGGATCCTCCGCAATGGCCGATCGAGGTATGCCGCATGCTCCCAGGTCTGACCGATCGGCCCATGGACACAGCCCTCTTGTTGGGGGAGGCTGGCGAGGTTCGCGACCGTCAGCTCACTGACAACGATGACGGACGCCAAAAAAGGAGAGGAGGGCATGTCTCCGTCGGAGCACCCATCGCACCTTCGGGCCATCGCCTTCGCAACGGCAGCGAACGCCCTTCTGGCGGGAGTGCTGGCCTTCGCTCCCGCAGCTCAGGCGCTCAGCTCAACGCCAACCCAGACCTACGTCACCAACGCGTTGGTGCGGGCGGTCGTCCCCACGGCCAACGCGATTTACATCGGCGGATCCTTCGACCAGGTCGGGCCGCGCACCGGCCCCGGGGTCGGGATTGCCCGCTCAACCGGGCAGAGCATCGGCTTGCCCGAGGTCGCGGGCGGTAGCCAAGAAGTGGACGCGGTCGTGCGCGATGGGTCCGGCGGCTTTTACATCGGCGGCTCGTTTACCCACGTCGGCACCTTCGTCCGACGCAACCTTGCCCACATTCTCTCTGACGGGAGCGTCGATCCGAACTTCCACCCCTCGGCCAACGGCAACATCCGCGCCCTCGCTCTCTCGGGCTCGGTCCTCTACGCGGGTGGCAACTTCACCTCGATCGGTGGCAAGGTCCGCAGCCGGATCGCCGCGCTCAACACGACCAACGGCGGTGTGACGAACTGGAACCCGAACGCCGCCAACGCTACCCAAGGTTTCGGCGTGCGTGCCCTAGCAGTCTCCGGTTCGACCGTCTATGTCGGGGGCGACTTCACTCAAATTGGCGGCAAGGTCCGCAACCAGATCGCCGCCCTCAACGCCAGTACCGGCGCCGCGACGAACTGGAACCCGAACGCCAATTCCGGCACCGGCGGCTACACGTTGGTCGACGCCCTCGTCGTCTCTGGCTCGACCGTCTATGCCGGGGGCCACTTCAGCGCGATTGGCGGCCAGGCCCGCAAGAACATCGCCGCCCTCAATACGACGAGCGGCGCAGCGACTGGCTGGCATCCACAGGCCGCCGGCGGTAATGAACTGGTCACAGCTCTCGTCGTCTCCAACTCGACCGTTTACGCCGGCGGCAACTTCACCGTAATCGGCGGCCAGACCCGTCACGGCCTCGCCGCTCTCAACACCACCAGCGGAGCGGCGACGAGCTGGAATCCCAACGCGAATACTTACTGGGTAGACGCCCTCGCCGTCTCCGGCTCGACCGTATACGCCGGCGGCCACTTTACCCAGATCGGCGGCCAGTCCAGAAACTACCTCGCTGCCCTCAATGCGACGACCGGTGCCGCGACGAGCTGGAACCCGAACGCTAACTCGGTCGTCACCGCGCTTGCCGTTTCCGGCTCGACCGTCTACGCCGGCGGCATCCTCACCTCGATCGGTGGCCAGACCCGTCATGGCCTTGCCGCACTCGATCCGACCACGGGTGCCGTGACGAGCTGGAACCCTAACCCCAGTGGGGGTTCGGGCCCCACCAACAAGCCCCAAGTCGGCGCCCTCGCCGTCTCCGGCTCGACCGTATACGCCGGCGGCATATTCAACTCGATAGGCGGCCAGGTGCGCCACAACATCGCCGCCCTGGACGCCACCACCGGGACGGCGACGAGCTGGAACCCGAACGCCACCGGCGGCCAGGCCTATCTCGGCCCAAGCGTAGTCGGCGCCCTCGCCGTCTCCGGCTCGACGGTCTACGCCGGTGGAGGCTTCACCTCGATCGGCGGTCAGACTCGCAACCACATCGCCGCCCTTGATGCGACGACGGGGGCCGCGACGAGCTGGGACCCCAACCCGAATCTTTACACCGTGGACGCCCTCGGTGTCTCCGGCTCAACCGTATACGCCGGCGGCCAATTTACCCAGATCGGCGGCCAGGCACGCTACTTCCTTGCCGCTCTCGATGCGACGACGGGCGCCGCGACGGGCGGTCCGGGAACGGGTTGGAATGACTATTGGGGCAGCGGTGATTTTGGTGGCCCCGTCAATGCTCTCGCGCTCTCCGGCTCGACGCTCTACATCGGCGGCAGATTCGGCTCTCCACGAAACCTGGTCGCGGCGCTCGACGCGACTACCGGCTTCCCCACGAGTTGGGATCCGAATGCGAGCGGGGGCTATGGCGGGTTCGATCCCGGTGGCTACTCGGTCGCCGCCTCCGGCTCAACGGTTTTCGCTGGTGGCGACTTCACCCAGATCGGCGGCAAGGCGCGCAACTACCTTGCCGCTCTCGACGCGACGACCGCTGCCGCCACGAGCTGGAACCCGAACCCCAACAACAGCAACAACAACTGTGGCTGCGTGCTGGCCCTCGCCGTCGGCCCAGACGGTTCGCTCTGGGCGGGGGGTGTCTTCAACGGTTTCGACCGCGCCCCACAGCAGGGAATTGCAAAGTTCGCGCCTTGAACGAATAGATGAAAACCATCAGAGAGAGGGAGGGAGTCCTGATCCCCCAAGCCTCGGATCCAGTCGGCTCGGCACCGCTTCCAGCGACACGATCGCGTCGCGTCGGGGTTGGCTGGCTCGTATTCCTAGCCGTTATCGTCGTGGCGTCCGTCGTGCCGGCCTCCGCAAGTGCGCTGTTTTCGAGGGACGATTACGCGACCGGCACCCACCCCCAATCGATCGCCACCGGGGACTTAAACGGCGACGGGACGCCCGACTTCGCCGTCGCGAGGGGAAACTTCGGGCCCTGTGAACAAAACCCGGGTGGTATCAGCATCCTTCTGAGCGACGGTTCCGGTGGTTTTGCGGCGCCAACCAGTCCGGAGGCGGGAGGCTGCGACCCGATGTCGATCGCCATCAGCGACCTGAACGACGATGGCAAGCTCGACCTTGTAAATGGCAACTTCGATGTCGTGGACGACGTTGTCGACGGGAATGTCAACGTCTTGCTTGGCGACGGGTCGGGTGGCTTCAGCGAGGCGGCTGGCAGCCCAATCGACACCGATGGCGCGGCCCGCCATCTCGCTGTTGGCGACGTGAACGGAGACGAAATTCCCGACATTGCAGCCAGCACCGGAGATCAATTTCACGCCTACAAGGCCAATGTCTTGCTCGGCGACGGAACGGGTGGCTTCAGCCAGGCGGCTGGCAGCCCATTTTCGGTTGGGGGCGGTGACCCCCTAGACCTCGCCCTCAAGGATCTAGATGGCGACGGAGTTCTAGATCTCCCAACCCTGGCATACGCCGGTACCGCCAGTCACATCGCCATCCTGCTCGGCGACGGATCAGGCGGCTTCTCCGATGCATCGACCAGCCCTGTCGCGATCACCGACGTACCGACGTCGATGACCAGCGACGACCTGAACCACGATGGAAAGACCGATCTCATCGTCACCAGCAGAGAGAACACCGGAGTTAATGGTGCAGTGACTGTGCTGCTGGGCGACGGATCCGGTGGCTTCAGCGCAACTGCGCAAAGCCCGATCACCGTGGGCAGTGTTGCGACCTCAGCAGCGATCGCTGATTTTGACGGTGACGGAAACCAAGACCTTGCCATCGCGAATGGGGGCTCGAACGACGTCACTGTCTTGCTCGGCGACGGAACGGGTGGCTTCAGCGAGGCGGCTGGTAGCCCCTTCCCCGTCGAGGACGACGTGCATTCCGGCGGATACCCATACTCGATCGTCGCTGGCAACTTCGGTGGCGATGGGTTAGTGGACTTTGCGACCGCTAACCTCACCAGCGCCGACGTCTCGGTCTTCCTGAACGACGTGACGCCCCCGAACACGACGATCACCAGCGGTCCGAGCGGCACGACCAACGACCCCACTCCGACCTTCACCTTCTCCTCCTCGGAGGCGGGCTCGACCTTCGAGTGCAAGGTCGATTCGGCCAGCTACGGGTCCTGCGGTTCGCCGAAGACCACCTCGCCGCTAGCCGACGGCTCCCACACCTTCGCAGTCGCCGCCGTCGATCGGGCCGGAAACCCCGACCCCACCCCGGCGACGCGCACCTTTACGGTCCGAACTGCCGCGGTCAGCATCTCTGGCTCGACCCTGGTGGTGACAGCGGCAGCCGGCGCCAAGGACAACCTCCGGGTCACCCGTCCCTCGGCCTCGACCGTTCGGGTGAGCGACCTCGCCTCGGGCACCTACACGGGCTCAGGCGTCCACACCGGTGCCGGCTGCACCCCAAGCGGCGACTACACCGCCAACTGCTCGGCCTCCGGGGTCACCCTGATCCAGGTTGCCTCCGGCGATCAGACCGATCAGGTGACCAACTCGACCGCGCTCAAGAGCTCGCTGAATGGCGGCGGGGCGAACGACACCTTGACCGGGGGCTCCGCCGACGACACCCTGACCGGGTCGACGGGCGCCGACGCCCTCATGGGGATGAACGGAAACGACCAGCTCCTCGCCCACGATCAGACCTCCGACACGCAGATCAACTGCGACGGCGGCACCAGCCCTGGGAGCGCCGACAAGGCCGACCTCGACCTGCTGCCCAAGGACCCGAACTCCGTGGTGGTGGGCTGTGAGACCAAGACGCGGCCGAATCCCTACGTGGCCTTGGGCGACTCGCTGTCGGTGGGGGTCGGCGCGAGCTCACCCGCGACGAAGGGCTTCGTCGGGCTTCTCTATTCCTCTTACCGGGCGAGCCTGGGAGCGAGCGAGCTCCTGAACGAAGGGGAGAGCGGGGCCAACAGCACCACACTTCGCAACAACGGACAGCTCACACGCGGGCTGGCCGACATCAACAACCCCTCCGACACGAGGGCGGTGACGATCGAAATCGGGGCAAACGACGGCTTGACCACGAATTGCAGGACGATCGAGCATTGGGCCGAGTGCCCATTCCGGGCCAACTTCAGGGACATCCTCACGAAGCTGAAGGCGGCGCTACAGAACGATCCCGGCACCGAGAAGCTCACCACCATGGCCTACTACGACCCCCCGGCCGCCAACAGCCCATATGGAACCCGGGCCCAACGTGAGAGGCTCCTGCTCGGGACCAACCTGAAGATCGGCTGTACCGATACCGCGGAGCAGGCCGGCCTCGACGACATGATCTTTCAGGAGGCGGGCAAACTCGGGATACCGGTGGCCGATACCTATCCGGTCTTTCAGCAGCATGGAGCGGCGTACATGTCCCCGGACGGCTTTCATCCCAACGACGCCGGGTATGCCGCAATCGCGCAGGCCTTTAAGAACGCGACCGTGCGCTGCGGGTCCTAACCTCATTCGAACTCGTTGAGATGGAAGAGCCCCGCGCCCCGAGTTCAGAAACCTGTGGCTCACCTCCTCGTGTGAACTCAGGAAATAACGCTCGAAGCCGCCGGGCTGCGGGAGTAGGGAGCTCAGGCATAACGCCTTCGAGCCTGGGAGCCCCAGCGGTAGCGGGTCCCATAGCGCGCTTGAAGGGGTGGGAGAAAAGCGGTCGAGCTGAGGAAGAGAGCCGAATCAGCCGCAAACGGCCTGCCCAAGCATGCCGGAGGCAGGACTCGAACCTGCGACACGCGGATTATGACGACCGATCCGCGAGACTCATAGACAGCCCCACCGTGCCCTGCCTGCCCGCGGCGTTGGGGTCCTAAACGTAACTCGGGCTGTCCGGCGAGCAGTCGTCCGAGAATCGTGCCAGCAGGACTAGCTACCCCAGCAGGTCGAGCCGCATCGCCTCCGAGACCGCCGCCGCCGCGCTAGCGACCCCGAGCTTGGCGTAGATATGCGAGAGGTGGTTCTTGACCGTGCTCTGACTGACAGATAGCTCCGCGGCTACCCGCTCGCTCGAAAAGCCGTCGGCGGTTAGCTTCAGGACCGACCGCTCGCGCTTGGTGAGCTCAGCTCCGTCGCGGCGTCGCCGATTCTGAAGCTGCCGGGCGATCAACTCCGCCGCCCGCGGATCGAAGGCCGCCTCGCCTCTCCCGGCCGCTGCGATCGCAGCCGAGATCTCCTCGGCGTCTTGCTCCTTGAACAGACAACCGACCGCGCCAGCCTCGAGCGCCTGGTAGATCGCCTCTGCGTCGGGGTGACCGCAGAGGAGCATGACGCGGGTCCCGGGCCCCTCGGCGGCAATCCGCTCGATCACGGCCGGTCCGTCTCCGTCGAGCAGCTTCAGCTCGATCACCGCGACCTCAGGTGAAAGCTCGGCGACCTTCTCGGCCGCGCTCTGTGCATCGCCGGTCACACCCACCAGCTCGAGGTCGGGGCGGCGTGCGATCGCCTCGGCCAGACCCTGGCGATAGACAGGGTGAGGATCCGCAACGATAACCCGCGCAGGGGAATTCGCTTCTCGCTTCAGTGCTATCCGCCCTCCTCGTACTACTGGGCGATGCTCAATCGTAACCGCTGCTCACACCGATGTGGGTCACCTGACTGGGTCGATCGGGTAGTTCGAACAGGCTGATCAACCCGGGATTGGAAAGCGAGAAAAAGGACCGACCGGAGGATTGACGTGAGCCTTGATCCTAGAGAGGGTTGCTTGGGTAGCCGGGCCACCGAATGGGGGGAGACCTTGAAAAACGCGCATTCAGCTTCGCGACCTCAGTCGCGGGCAGGAGCATGACTTGAAAGCGACGCTATTGGCCGCCCTTGGCGCACTCATCGTGTGCGGTGGGCTGGGACTGACGGCGGTGGCGGTGGCGGGGCACGCGGCGGACACCAAGGTCACGATCCGCTACAGCAACACCGGCCAGCCCGGCGGGCCCGACGACAGCTTTCACGGCAAGCTGAAGAGCGACAAGGCGAAGTGCGTACGGCACCGCAAGGTCAACGTCTACAGGCTTGGCGGCGGCCGCGAGTATCACGTGGTCTACAGCGACACCACCAACCGCAGGGGCCGCTGGCGCACCGACAACGCCCTCGATCTGTTCGGAAAGTTCTACGCGGCCACCCGCAGGATCGCGGGCTGCAAGGGCGCTCAGAGCGAGAAGATCGATAACCGAAGCTCGTTCGCTCGGTGATGGATGTGCGTGAGAAGGGCTCGCCATTGAAGTCGACCCGGCGTTGGCCTCCAATCACGTTGCGAAGGCTCCCGAGCAGCGCCACCGTTCTGGTCACTGCGATCGTGGTCGGCTCTGCCTTCTCAGCGGTGGCGCAGGCCGCCCCGGGCGACCTCGACCCGATCTTCAGCAGCGACGGAAAGCTCACCCAGAACCTCGGCACCACCCACCATCACGGCGATGATTTTGCGCTTGGGATTGCCCGGCAGAGCGACGGCAAGATTGTGGCCGCCGGCTACAGCGACCAGGACTTCGCCCTCGCCCGCTACAACGCCAACAGCACCCTCGATACGTCTTTCTCGGGCGACGGTAAGACAACGACCGACTTCGGTGGCGCGGACTTCGGCCACGCTATCGCGCTCCAACCGGACAACAAGATCATTGTCGCCGGCAGAGTCGCCAACGACTGGGGCCTCGCCCGCTACAACCCAAACGGCACCCTCGACACATCCTTCTCGGGCGACGGCAAGGTGACCACCGACTTCGGCGGAGCCGACTCCGTTTTCAGCGTGGCGATCCAGTCCGACGGCAAGATCCTCGCTGGCGGGTCCTCCAAAGAAGATGCAAACACCGACTTCGCCCTCGCCCGCTACAACCCCAACGGCGCCCTCGACACCTCGTTCTCCGGGGACGGCAAGAAGACCACGGACTTCGGTGGGGGAAGGGACGCCGTATTTGGAGTGGCGATCCAAGCGAACGGCAGAATCGTCGCTGCGGGGGTGGCTGAGCTCAGCGGCGGCTCGGACTTCGCCCTCGCCCGCTACAACCCCACCGGGGCCCTCGACACGTCTTTCTCGGGCGACGGCAAGGTGACCACAGGCTTTGGGCGTGGCGCCGAAGCCAACGCAGTCGCGATCCAACCCGACGGCAAGATCGTTGCCGCCGGAGACAATCCGTTCGGCGGCTCCGACTTCGCGCTCGCCCGCTACAGGTCCGGCGGCACCCTCGACACATCGTTCTCGGGCGACGGCAAGGTGACAACAGACCTCGGGGGCTCAGACGTGATTAACAACAACGCAATCGCGATCCAGCCGGACGACAAGATCGTCGCTGTCGGAGAGTCTAATGTGGGCGGTAACTTCAACTTCGCTCTCGCCCGCTACAACCCCAGTGGGGCCCTCGACACCTCGTTCTCCGGGGACGGCAAGAAGACCACGGACTCCGGCCCTTTCGACGGGCTCTCCGGAGTGGTGATCCAGCCGGACCGCACGATTATCGTCGCCGGCGGGACCGACTCCGACTTCGCGCTCGCCCGCTATAGGCCAGGTGGGAACCTCGATACGAGCTTCGCACCCGGCGGCCTACGGAAGACGGATTTCTTATCGCTGATTCCCTCCAAGGACTATGGAAACGCAGTTGCGATCCAGTCCGACGGCAAGATCGTGGTCGCTGGGAATTCCGATAAGGGCGGCGAGGAAAGGGAATTCCAATTTTCACTAACGCGGTTCAACCCTGACGGGACGCTTGATACGTCGTTCGGGGCGGGCGGCTCGGTGATCACTTACTTCAGCTCGGGCAGCGAAGCCAAAGCGGTCGCGATCCAGCCGGACGGCAAGATCGTTGTCGCCGGCTCGAGCGACCGAGACTTCGCCCTCGCCCGCTACAACGCCAACGGCACTCTAGACACCTCCTTCTCGGGCGACGGCAAGCTGACCACTGGCCTCGGTCACGCAGCCAATGCCGCCGGGGTCGTGATCCAACCCGACGGCAAGCTCGTCGCTGCTGGCCAATCCGTAGTAGGGGCCAATGAGGCCGAAGACCACGACGTCTTCGCCCTCGCCCGCTACAACGCCAACGGCACCCTGGACACCTCGTTCTCCGGGGACGGCAAGGTGGCCACCGACCTCGCCATGGACTCCCAACCCGACGTCATCAGGGCAGTGGCGATTCAGTCGAACGACAGGATCGTCGCCGCCGGGTGGACCTCGTCGCTTGAAACCGGCACCAGGTTCGCCCTCGCCCGCTACAAGGCCAACGGCACCCTGGACACCTCGTTCTCGGGCGACGGTGTGCAGAGGACCCGGTTCGACTCGCCGCCGTACTTCAACTCGGGCGACGCAGCCAACGCCGTCGCGATCCAACCCGACGGCAAGATTGTCGCCGCGGGGTATCACGCCTTCCAAGTAGGCGGTGGCGGCTCGAGCAACTTCGCCCTCGCCCGCTACAACCCCAGTGGCACCCTCGACACTTCGTTCTCGGGCGACGGCAAGAAGACCAGCAGGTGCGCTCAGGACACCGACGACCACAGTAACGAAGCATCCGGGGTGGCGATCCAGTCCGACGGGAGGATCGTCGCTGCGGGGACGTGCAACGTCTTCGGCAACGGTGATTCCAACTTCGCCCTCGCCCGCTACAACGCCGGCGGTGCCCTCGACACGTCGTTCTCGGGCGACGGCAAGGTGAGGACCGACCTCGGGGGATTCGAGGATCCCCCCGCTGTCGCGATCCAGGCCAACGGCAAGATTGTGCTCGCCGGAAGTTCCGAGGGCAGTTCCGTGTTCCCGCCATCGAAGCTCGCCCTAGCTCGCTACCTGGGGGGCTGAGTGCGGCGGGCAACCCAGAAGCCGCCTCAGTATCAACGTCATCCGTACTGCGGCGTGACCTGGGCTCTGTCCATCGCAGGCTTGGCGCTGCTTGTCATGACCGCCACTGCGCTTGCGGCGCCCGGGTCGCAGCTTTGGTTAAAGCGCTACAACGGCCCCGCCAACGGCGAGGACCAGGCCCAGGCCCTGGGGGTGAGCCCCGATGGCTCAAAGGTGTTCGTGACCGGGGGAAGCGAAAGGTCGAACGCGGGCGACTACGCCACCATCGCCTACGACGCCACCACCGGGCAGCGGCTGTGGGTGAAGCGCTACCCCGGGGTATTCGACGAGCAGGGCGGCGTCGCCTTGGGGGTGAGCCCCGATGGCGCGAAGGTATTCGTGACCGGGATCGGCGACGGGTCGAACGGCTATGGCGACTACGCCACGGTTGCCTACAGCGCCTCCACCGGGGCGACGCTTTGGGTAAAGCGCTACAACGGCCCCGCCAACGGCCCGGACTGGGCCAACGCCCTGGGGGTGAGCCGCGACGGCTCGAAGGTGTTTGTGACCGGGGAAAGCTACGGAAACGGATCGAGCTCTAGCGACTACGCCACTATCGCCTACGACGCCTCCACCGGGGCGATGCTTTGGGTGAGGCGCTACGACGGGCCTGCCGACTTTGCCCGCGACGCCGCCACCGCCCTGGGGGTGAGCCGCGATGGTTCGAAGGTGTTCGTGACCGGGAATAGCCAGAGATCGAACGAGTTGACCGACTACGCCACCGTCGCGTACAACGCCTCCACCGGGCAGCGGTTGTGGGTGAAGCGCTACGGCCTTGCCAATGACCAAGACGCCGCCCATGCCCTGGGGGTGGGCCCCGGCGGCGCGAAGGTGTTCGTCACCGGGGCCAGTGATGTCAACTATGCCACCGTCGCCTACGACGCCTCCACCGGGGCGAAGCTTTGGGTAAGGAGCTACAACGGCCCCGGGCAGGGCCTCAGGGACATCGACGTCGCCAAAGCGCTTGCCGTGGGCCCCAACGGGTCGAAGGTCTACGTGACCGGGCAAAGCGACGCGTCGAACGGCTTTCCTGATTACGCCACCATTGCCTACGACGCCTCCACCGGGCAGCGGCTTTGGCTGAGGCGCTACAACGGCCCCGCCAATGACTACGGCGACGGCGCCAACGCCCTGGGGGTGGGCCCCGACGGGTCGAAGGTGTACGTGACCGGGGAAAGCGCGGGATCGACGAGCAATGGCGACTACGCCACGGTCGCCTACGGCACCTCGACCGGGGCCCAGCTTTGGGTAAAGCGCTACAACGGCGGCGCGAACGGCGGCGACGGCGGCGACGCCCTGGGCGTGAGCCCCGTGGGCTCGAAGCTGTTCGTCACCGGGGGCACCACGGTGACGACAAGCGACTCCGACTACGCCACCATCGCGTACAGCACGGGCTGAGACTGTGGCCCGCCTGAATCTCCGCCCTCCTCAAAGCAGGTACTCCGACTTGACCCCGAGCGCGGGGTGGTCAGGTTCGGCGCGCAAGGAGCAGCGCCGCAGGGAGGGCGGTGCCGCATTGATAGGGAGTGTGAAGGAGCCTGCAATGACTTGGGTCGGGCGGTTGATTGTGATCGCAGCGGTCTTGCTCCTCGGCTTGTGGGCCGCTGCGAGCGCCTCCGCGAGCAAGCCGACGCGCGAGCCCAACCTGATCCCACCCACCGACTTTCCCGCCGGATTCGGCTGCGAGTTTCCACGGCAGATCATCGCGGTCGGCTCAGGCCGCGATGACTTCGCGCTCGCTCGCTATCGGGCGGGATAGCTCCCGGCTGAAAGCCGGAGTTCCATCCGGGTTGGTCCACCCGCCGGGCGATGCTCCTAACCCGATGCCGTGTCCAGGCCTGGACCTCCTAGTGCCGCGTCTTCGTCTCGCAGCTAATGACCGCCGAGGCGGGATCCTTGGGAAGCAGGTCCAGGTCGGCCTTGTCCGCTGTTCCGCCACCGCAGTCGATCGTTGCATCCGAGGTGAGGTCCCGGGCAAACAGCTGATCGTTTCCGTTCATCCCCTTGAAGACATCGGCGCCCGCGCCTCCGGTCAGAGTGTCGTTGGCGGCGCCCCCGGTCAAGACATCGATCGCCGTCCCGCCGTTGAGCGAGCTCTTGAGCGCGGTTGAGTTAGTCACCTTGTCGATCTGATCGCCGGAGGCGATCTGGATCAAAGTGATCCCGGAGGCATTGCAGTTGGCCGTGAAGTCGCCGCTCCCGGTGCAGTTCGCACCCGTGTGGACCCCCGAGCCCATGTAGGCGCCACTCGGGGCGTCGGTCACTCGCAGGGTCGAGGCGGAGGGCTTGGTGATTAACAGGTTGTCCTTGGCTCCGGCTGCCGCCGTGACCACCAGGGTCGAGCCGGAGACCTTCACCTCGGCGGTGCGGACCGTGAAGGTGCGCGTGGCCGGGGTGGCGTCGGTGTTCTGGCCCGGGTCCGTGGCTCGAACGGAGAAGGTGTGGGAGCCGTCGGCGAGGTGCGCCAGGGTCCTAGGGGAGCTGCAGGCGCTGAAATAGCCTCCATCGAGCTTGCACTTGAATGTCGAGGCCGCCTCGGAGGAGGAGAAGCCGAAGGTCGGGGTGGGGTCGTTGGTGGCGCTTGAGGGACCAGAGGTGATCGTCGTGTTGGGCGGCGTCGTGTCGACCACGCCGAAGTTCCAGCTGCTCGCCTGTGAAGTCCTGACCGTGAACTCGACGCCGTCCGTGGTCGCGGTCCGGGTTGCCACGCAGGGGTCGGGCGTCGCCGTGGAGCCGGCGCCGGCGTCGCAGTCCGGGATCGCCGTGCCGTTGCGGAAGATCTCGAGGTTCGTCTCATCGGTGCCCGGCGGAAGCAGCGAGGCATCGAGGAGAAACTCGAGCACCAGAGGATCGGCGGCGCTGGCGTCCGGGGCGTCGATCTCGACCTGTTGTCCCACCAGCGAGTAGCCCGTCGGGGTCGTAGTCGTAGTAGAGCCCTCGTCGATCGTCACCGTGCCCGCCACCGGGGTGGTCACCGAGGTCCCCACCGGATCGCTCGGGTTGGTGGTGGAGTTGGTCGACACGGTGCCGCCGGCGGGGGCGTCCTCGCTGGCCGAGTTAACGGGGGGCACCACCGTGAAGGAGCGCATTTCCGGGGTGGGGTCGTCGTTGCCCGCCTGGTCGATCGCCCGGACCTCGAAGGTATGGGAGCCGTCGCCGAGGGGGGCGGTCTCCCACGGGGAGTCGCAGGCCTCGTAGGGGTCCGAGTCGATCCTGCACTCGAAGCTCAAACCGGGTTCCGAGGAGGAGAAGCCGAAGGTCGGGGCCGAGTCGGTCGTGGTGCCCGGAGGACCAAAGGTGATCGTTGTGTCGGGCGGAATAGTGTCGACCGTGAAGGTCTGCGAGGCCGGGGTGGGGTCGGTATTGCCCACCGGGTCGGTGGCCTGGACATAGAAGGTGTGGGAGCCATCGGCGAGGGGGGCGGTCTCCCACGGAGAGTCGCAGGCCTCGTAGGGGTCCGAGTCGACCTTGCACTCAAAACTCGAATCAGGTTCCGAGGAGGAGAAGTCAAAGGTCGGGGTCTCGTCGTTGGTCGGGTTCGGGTCGCTGGGGCCGTTGAGGATGGTGGTGTCGGGGGGGACGGCATGGAACTTCTGGATCCGATCGTTATCTGTGTCGGCGACGTAGACGTCTCCCGAGGAGTCGGCGGCGACGCCCTCCGGATGGCCGAGCTGGCCGTTCCCGGAGCCGGAGCTCCCCCACTTGGTCAGAAAGTTGCCCGAGGAGTCGAACATCTGGATCCGGTTGTTGTAGGTGTCGGCGACGAAGACGTTGTCCGACGAGTCAGTGGCGATCTCGCGCGGGGAGGCGAACTGACCGTTCCCGCTGCCGTAGCTTCCCCACTTGTCGAGGAAGTTGCCGGCGGAATCGAACTTCTGGACCCGCGAGCCGTTGACCTCGATGACGTAGACGTCGCCAGAGGAGTCGATAGCGAGGCCATACGGAAAATTAAACTGGCCGTTCCCCGAGCCGGGGCTTCCTGTCTGACATGAACTAGTGCAGATCTGGAAGGCGGAGCTTCCATCATCGACGCCCCAGCCCCACATGCGAAGGAAGTTGCCGGAGGAGTCGAACTTCTGGATCCGGTGGTTGACGGAGTCGGCGACGTAGACGTTGCCCGAGGCGTCGGTGGCGACGCTCTGCGGGCCAGCAAACTCCCCTTCCCCGGAGCCGTAGCTCCCCCATTTGGTGAGAAAGTTGCCCGAGTAGTCGAACTTCTTAACCTCGTCGCGATCGGCCACATAGACGTGGCCCGAGGAGTCGGCCGTGATGCCCCAGAGTTCTCTGAACTGGCCGTTCCCGGAGCCGTAGCTTCCCCACTTGGTTACGAGGTTGCCCGCGGAGTCGAACTTCTGGATCCGCTGGTCATCGGCGTCGGCGACGTAAACGTGGTCTGAGGGATCGGTTGCGACCTCGACGGGCCGATCGAGTTCCCCATCCTGAGCACCACTGCCCTGTCCCCACTGGGTCAGGAAGTTGCCTGAGGAATCGAACTTCTGAATCAGCTCGTTTCCGTAGTCGGCGACGTAGACGTTTCCCGAGGTGTCGGTGGCGACGCTCTGCGGAATGCTGAATGCACCGCTCCCGAATCCAGTGTCCGCCCAGCTGGAGACGAAGTTGCCCGCAGAGTCGAACTTCTGCAATCGACGGTTGCTGCCGTCCTCGGTTACGTAGACACTGCCCGAAGGGCCCGTGGCGATACCCAACGGATAGGTGAACTGGCCGTTCCCCGAGCCGGGGCTTCCTGTCTGACATGAACTAGCGCAGATCTGGAAGGCGGAGCTCCCATCGTCGACGCCCCAGCCCCACATGCGAAGGAAGTTGCCGGAGGAGTCGAACTTCTGGATCCGGTGGTTGCCGTAGTCGGCGACGTAGACGCCCCCCGAGGAGTCGACGGCAACGCTGGAAGGACTACTGAGCTCGCCCTCGGATGAGCCCTGGCTCCCCCACTTGGACACGAAGTTCCCCGCGGAGTCGAACTTTTGGATTCGGTCGTTGCCGGAGTCGGCGACGTAGACGTTGCCCGAGGAATCCAGGGCGATACTACCTGGGCCGTCGAACTGACCGTTTCCGGAGCCGTAGCTCCCCCACTTGGTCATGAAGTTGCCCGATGAGTTGAACTTCTGGATCCGATTGTTCGAGGTATCGGCGACATAGACGTTGCCGGATGCGTCGGTGGCGACCCCCTCCGGATAGGCGAACTGGCCGTTCCCGGAGCCATAGCTCCCCCACTTGGATACGAAGTTGCCCGCGGAGTCGAACTTCTGGACTTGGTTGTTGTAGGTGTCGGCGACATAGACACGGCTCGCGGGTCCGGTGGCGACGCCGTACGGGGCATAGAAGTTTCCGTCGGGTGTTCCTCCCCAAGCAAGCTGAAATTGATAGGACGCCGAGGCCGAGACGGCGAGTAACAGCAGGGTGAACGTGGCAAGCGCCGACGCCACTAGAGCAAGTGAAACCTGCCGAGCCCGATAATGCTCACATCTCCCTATCCACACCTCTGGTCCCTCCTTCTTTGCTGTCAACAGTCGCGTATCGCAAGTTGCTCGAGACGGAGGCCATGCCGGGAGCACGAGGAGGGCGACCGCCCCGTGTGGCGCTCCTCCTCTGTGCGGAACCTATTCGCCCCGTGCTCGGAGGTCAAGTTGCGGGTACTGCTTTCGCGGGAGATTTCCTTGGCCCTGATTGAGCCCCGCCGCCCCAGAGCCACTAGCCCGAAAGCGCCGCGCAGACGTCTGTGGTGTGGCCCGTCCGAGTAATGCTGGTGAAGTCGAGAAACCCGGTCTGCGAGTTGGGGACGGCCCGGATGACCACCCGTCCGGAGTTGTAGGTCAAAAATGGGTCTCCAAGAATGTGGCCTTGGTCACCGGTGATGGATCGGCCACGCGCGACGATGGTGATGGACCCGTCGGCGTTATGCGTGATAGTGACCGGGCCCGATTGGTTGAGCCTGGCGCTCTGGTGGGTCTCGACGTTCGTGAAATCACTGACCAGGGCTCCGTGGAAATCGCTCCGGATCAGGTTCCCGCCGGCATCGAAGGTGTCCGTCTCGACCTGGCGTCCCACGAGATCGTGAACGTGCACGGTGAACGGGCAGAACCCGGTCACCGAGTAGTCGCTGGGAGGTATCGGCGTGCGAGTCTTGGTGCGCGCCTGTGCCGTTGCTGCCAATACGAGCACCGCTACCACCACCGCGAATCCGACTGCTGCGGTCCTTGAAACGCCAACCCTCACAACTCGCCTCCTGTCGCGCCTGTAGTTCGATACGGCGCCGCCCTCCCGGTGGCGCTCCTGCTGCGTCCGCGAACCTAACCGCCACGCGCTCCTCGCGTCAATCCCCCATTTGGCCTCTCTTTGGGTCGCTACCGAGCTAGGTCGATCGACCCCCATCTGGTGGTCGATTGACCTATTGACACGGGCGTGCTCGCCCGGATAGCGTTGGCGCACTGAAAGGGGAGAGGATCGGCTCGCCTCGGATGGGTTGGATCAACCGGGGCTCTTTCGTAGCCGATCAGAAAGGAGGGTCGCATGAGGCGGATCACTACGATCGCGTGCGTGGTTGCTCTCGCTGCGATCCTGGCTTCGCTCGCGTACGCCAGCAGCGTCAGGCACTTCAAGGGCCCGGTGAAGGGCGGCGGAAGAATCGCACTCAGCGCCGAGCGCCAGCAGGGCCACTTCTTTTTGGCCGGGCTATTCAGCGTCAAGCGGGTCCCGGTGACCTGCGACGAGGGGGACACGAAGTACTCCCACGCACCGACCGAGAACGCGGTTCACATAAAGCACCGGAGGTTCCACTACGACTTCGCCACAGGCACAGCGGTGGCCCGGATCACCGGCAGGTTCAACAGGAGGTTCAGCAAGGCGAGGGGAAAGTTCAGGGTGGCGGACGTGGACGTGGACAAGAGCTTCACCAACTGCACCACCTCCGACTCGCGGCGGTGGACCGCGCACAAGCGTTAGATGGGATCTTCACGTCTGGCTGCTTGGGCGATGTCGCAGGGACCGATAGAGAAGGAGCGCAACCATCACGGCGAGCCGGTGGGGTGAGGTGAGGGTTCCCGGTGTACGGCGCGGCCTAGCTGTCGCGGCTCTCGTGTTCGCCGTTGTGGCCTGCCTGGATCTTGAGGCTACCGTCGCGCTTGCGACGCCCGGGGCGCAGCTTTGGGCGAAGCGCTACAACGGCTTCGCCAACGACCTAGACCACCCGACGGCCGTAAAAGTGAGCCCCGACGGCTCGAAGGTGTTCGTGACTGGAGAGAGCAGGCAGAGCCGGGATTCGAACTCTGACTATGCCACGATCGCCTATAACGCCTTCACAGGGGCGCAGCTTTGGCTGAAGCGTTACAACGGCCCGGGAAATCGCAACGACCAGGCGGCGGCCCTGGGGGTCAGCTCCGACGGCTCGAAGGTGTTCGTGACCGGGCGGAGCCGAGGATCAAGCAGCTTCGACTACGCCACGATCGCCTACAACGCTTCCACCGGGGCACGACTGTGGCTAAAGCGTTACGACGCCTCCGCGAACCGCTACGACGCCGCCACGGCCCTCGCGGTGAGGGCCGACGGCACGAAGGTGTTCGTCACCGGGAGGAGCCAGGGATCTACGGTCGCCGACTACGCCACGGTGGCCTACAACGCCTCCACCGGAGCGCAGCTTTGGGTGAAGCGCTACGACGGCCCGGGCGACGACCCCGTGCACCACGCGGGTGACGTCGCGAAGGCTGTGGGGGTGAGTCCCGACGGCTCGAAGGTGTTCGTCACTGGGGGAAGCGAATCGACGGCCGACACCGGCTACGCCACGAGCCTCGTCTACACCACGATCGCCTACAGCGCTTCCAACGGTGACAAGCTTTGGCTGAAGCGCTACGACAGTTCCGCAGTCGCCGACGACGCGACGGCCCTAGGGGTGAGCCCCGACGGCTCGAAGGTGTTCGTCACCGGCGAGAACGTCAGCTTCAATTCGAGGTTTACCCAGCAATACAACGATTCCACCACCGTCGCCTATAACGCCTCCACCGGGGCGCAGCGATGGGCAAAGCGCTATCACGGCTACACAATCGCGGATCGAGGACAAGGGCTCGAATTTCAGTCGCATCCCCCCGCACTCGCGGTGAGTTCCGGTGGCTCGAAGGTCTTCCTCGCTGGGACTACGGGGGCGTTCGAGGAATGGAATTACGCCACCGTCGCTTACAACGCCTCCACCGGGACACAGGTCTGGGCGAGGCAGTATGGCGACGGCGTAGCCGACGCCGCCTCGGCCGTGGCGGTCGGACCCAACGGGTCGAAGATCTTCGTCACCGGGAACGGCTCGGGCGATTACGCCACCGTCGCGTACCAGGTGTCCAACGGGGCGCAGCTTTGGGCGAAGCGCTACGACTACGAAACCCCCCCAGACAACGCCGATGAGGCGAGCGCCTTGGCGGTGAGCCCCGACGGGTCGAAGCTGTTCGTGACCGGGGGCAGCATCAACTACCCGTTCACTCAGTACGACCCAAGCGGCTTGGACTACGCCACCATCGCGTACGGCACCGGCTAGGAGGATGGCGTTATGCAAGAGCGAAGTGTCGGGGATTAGCAGCTCACCCCGTCTTCGCGCCTCGAGGGGGCGGGTCAATTCGGAAGGTTGGCGACGCCGTGCTCCGCTTCTGTGCGCCCTGCTCGCCGCGGTGGCGACCTTGACCTTCGCCGCAAGCGCCGACGCTCTCGTCTACTGGGCGAACTCCGACCCATACGGTGGTCCAGCTTCGATCGGGCGCGGCAACCTCAATGGCAGCAGCGTGTACAGCGGCTTTATCGGCCTCCCAGCCGGGCACAATCCATGCGGGGTGGCCGTCGACGCCGGGCACCTGTACTGGGGAGATACCGACTTCTTCGACCACAGCGACCAGATCGGCCGTGCCCGCGTGGATGGCACCCAGGTGAACGCGGGTTTCATCCCCGATCTTCACGGCTCCTCTTGCGGGCTCGCCATCGACGGCTCCCACATTTATTGGACCAGCTCGCAATTCGGGGGCACCATCGGCCGGGCCAACCTCGACGGGACCGGCGTCGACGAAAGCTTGATCACCGGAGTTGACTCTTGTTCTGTAGCGGTCGACGGCTCCCACGTTTACTGGGCCAGCGCGCGCAGCGGCGGGGAGATCGGCCGTGCCAACCTCAATGGGACCTCGCCGGACCATACCTTCATCCATGCGGGAAGCACAGTGGATGAGTGCGGGCTCGCCGTCGACGCGGGTCACATCTACTGGGCCAGCGCTTCCGCTACCGGGCCCGCTATCGGGCGCGCCAACTTGAACGGCACGGGCGTTGACCCGGATTTCATCCCGCTAAAAAGAGGGCATCCCTGTGGCGTGGCGGTCAACGCCTCGCACATCTTCTGGGCGAACAACCTCGAGTTCCAGTCGATCAGTCGGGCCAAGCTAGACGGCACGGGCGTGAGGGAGAGGCTGATGCGCGCCACACGTAACCGCTTGTTTCAACCCTGCGGTGTCGCTCTCGACTCGAATTCCCTGCCACCTAACCGGTTCGAGCTCGGCGAGCCAGAGCTAAATCGCCAGCGGGGCACGGCAGCGCTCCCCGCGAAGGTTCCCGGCCCAGGCGAGCTCGTGCTGAAGGGAAAAGGGCTTCGTAAGACGACCAGAAATCCAGGCCGGGCAAAGAAAGTGCGGCTACTTGTGGAGCCGACCGGCGAGACGAGGCGAACGCTAGACAGTCGCGGCCACGTGAGGGTGACGGCCGTGGTCACCTACAAGCCGACCGGGGGGGACCCGCGACGGAAACACAAACGGCTAGAGCTGATCAAGAACTAGCTTGTGTAATCACCGATGTCCTCGCTGACTACAGCGGCCACTCGACTCCTTGTGTTGGCGGTGGCGCTCATCGTTGGAGTCGCCCCGTTTGCGCTCGCCGATTACATCACCGGAACCCCGCAGCCGGACACAATTAACGGAACACCGCGCAACGACACGATCAAGGGTGGCGGCGGCAACGACAAGATCTATGGTCGCGGGGACAGGGACTTCATCTATGGGTTTAAAGGAGGCGATCTGATCGCGGCGGGAGCGGGCTCGGATGGGAATATTGTCGGGCACCGCCAGGTGGAGTTCTACCTTTACGGGGGGAGCGGCCCCGATTTGATCAAGGGCGGGGCCGACCGCGACACCGCCGTCGGCCAAGACGGGGCTGACAAGTTGAAGGGCGGCCGCGGCAGGGACGCTTTTCGGGGAGGCCCTGGGCGTGACATCATCAAGGGCGGGCCCCGCCGTGACCGCCTCTATGGCGGTATCGGTCGTGACGTGATCGACGGCGGTCCAGGCCGTGACATCATCGACGGCGGTCCAGGCCGTGACACCTGTTCTTCGGCTGGCCACTTCTTCCGGAATTGCGAGTCCATACGCTGAATGAGTAGGCCAGAGGTCGGCTGATCTCGGCAATCCCCAGGCACTCGTCAATTCAGCGCGTTCCGCACTGATCACTCAGCTTTGTCTCTATCACGGAGATATCTCCCGCCAGCTTGATCTCGGCGTCACGGGCACGGCCGAGATCTCCCTCCTTGCTCTGGGCCTGGCGGAGATAGTTCCGGCGCATCGAGTCCGAGCGAGTCCCTTTGGCTTGCTTCGCCAGCCGGGTCATGACCTCTTTGAAGGTCGCCAAGCTTCTTCTTGGCCCGCGTGTGTCTCGGGCGCAGACTGTTGAGCTTTCGTTCGAGCTGCGTCCTGGTTGCGGTAGTAGCTGGGGGACATCAGCTCCAGCGTAGAGGTTGGAGTTCACAGCGCCGAGGTTGTCCCCGGCGGGGAGCATCAGGGTCGCCGCCCGCTTTTCGCAGCCGCGTAGAAGTGGGAGTCTCGGCTGAAAGTAGCCCTGGCTTTCGCGTCGGACGACGGTAGTGCCCGACCGTCGCTAGCCGCGCAGTTGCTCCGTTCCTGCATGAAAATGCAGCAGTGACCGGTCCTGCGCGAGCACGTCGCAGCCAGACTTCGGGCATATAGCCCCAGCGCAGGGAGTCCCAGCGGCAGCGGGTCCCATAACGCGTCTGAAGGGTGGGAGGGCCGGTCGGGCTGAGGGCCGATCTCGCGCGCAAGTTGCCATAGAAGATCGGGATCGTTCCAGCACCTTGCCACTTCCCTTGCCACCCCGGACCATCCAAGAGAGCTGAATCAGCCGCAAACGCCTTGTCCAAGCCATGCCGGAGGCAGGACTCGAACCTGCGACACGCGGATTATGATTCCGCTGCTCTAACCAGCTGAGCTACTCCGGCGGGGATCGAATCGTAGCGGCGCCGGTTTGGCCAACCGGGGTCCATCTGGACCTTGACGGAGCCGCTGTGTCAGACCTCTAGGCTGCCGGTCGGTGAGCGAGCTCGATCAGGCGGTCAGGGCGGTGGTCCGCGACTGCCTGGGGGTGAGCGAGGGGGAGGACGCGCTGGTGGTCTGCAACCGGGCGACTCGCGGGCTCGGCGAGCGCCTGCGGGACGAGGCTGGAAGGGCAGGCGCTGATGCTGTGCTCGCCCTCATGGCGGAGCGGGCCTCGCACGGGGCCGAGCCGCCCGGGCCGATCGCCGCCGCGATGCTGCGCGCCGACGTGGTGCTGGCTCCCACCGTCCAGTCGCTCTCGCACACGGCAGCGCGCAGGGCGGCAACCGAAGCGGGCGGGCGGATCGCGACCTTACCCGGCGTCACCGAGGAGATGCTGGCGCGGGTGATGAGCGCGGACATGGAGCTGCTGCGGCGCAAGGGTGGGGCGATCGCCGCCGCGCTCACCGCGGCCACGGAGGCGCGGCTCACCTGTCCGAACGGCTCCGATCTGACGCTCGGGCTCGAGGGGCGCACGGGCATCTGCGACGCCGGCGAGCTCACCGAGCCCGGCGCCTTCGGGAACCTCCCCTGCGGAGAGGGGTTCATCGCGCCGGTGGAGGGGACTAGCGAGGGGCGGCTGGTCGTCGACGGGACGATCGCCGCCGTGGGCCTGGGCGACGAGCCGGCCGAACTGGTGATCGAGGGCGGGCACCTCAGGTCGGCAAGCGGCGAGCGCGGCGAACGGCTGATGGAGCTCCTCACCGCTGCCGGCCCCGATGGCACGAACGTCGCCGAGCTGGGGATCGGCACCAACGAGAAGGCGATCCTGACCGGCGAGCTCCTCGAGGACGAGAAGCTCCTGGGAACCGCTCACGTGGCCTTCGGAGCCTCGGCGGCGATCGGCGGCACCGTGCAGGTCCCGGTCCACCTGGATTGCCTCGTGCTGAAGCCGGACCTCACCGTGGACGGCGAGCCCGTCGTGCGCAACGGCAGCCTGGTGCTCTGAGCGGAGCCAGTCGTGCTGCTCGCGGTGCCGAACTTCTCCGAGGGACGCGACGTCGGCCTGATCGAGGGAATCTCGACGGCGTTCGCGACCGGCGCGGCGCTCCTGGACACCAATTCCGATCCGGTCCACAACCGCACCGTGCTGACCCTGAGCAGCCCGTCCGAATCTCTGGCGGGCGCGCTCGTAAACGGGGCCCGGGCGTGCGCCGAGGCGATCGACATGCGCAGCCACGAGGGGGCGCACCCGTGCATCGGGGCGCTCGACGTCTGCCCGGTCGTCTGGCTCCGCGCAGGGGACCGCGAGGCGGCGCGCGCCGAGGCGCTGGAAGCCGCTCGCGGGATC
>Ga0134122_10000370_pt1 | contig 29541 bp, 30 predicted proteins | sample KB302_FD_96461 | JGI IMG/M metagenome (GOLD analysis project Ga0134122, IMG submission 96461) | Terrestrial soil microbial communities without Nitrogen fertilizer from Kellogg Biological Station, Michigan, USA - KB3-0-2 | ecosystem: Environmental > Terrestrial > Soil > Unclassified ...
ATCGGAAACCGATCTTCTCGTCGGACGACGCGAGGACACGCTGACGAGAATTCGCGGACAGCTCAAGGTTTTCCGCCGTAAGATCATTCTCGACCAAAGCGTCTTGCTGGCAAAAAACTTGACGATGTTCTTCTAGGGGGGAGCCCATGGCGATTCGACATCACGCGCTCATCGCACTGTTCGCCGGGCTCGCCGGCGGCATCGCGGTTGCGCAGGACGCCTGCGGCTCGTTCGCGACGAAGCCGCAGCTTCCGAACACGACGATCGTCGCGGTGACGAGCGTCACCGCCGACAGCGCGCAAGGCCTGCCCGCGCACTGCGAGGTGCAGGCGACCATTTCACCGGTCCCTGGTTCGCACATCGGTGCGGTGTACCGCCTGCCGATGAACTGGAACGGCAAGGTGCTCGGCATCGGCGGCGGCGGCTTCGCGGGTAACGTGACGGTCGCGGCCGCGGCGGCCGGCCTCGCGCGCGGCTACGCCGTGATTCAGAACGACCTCGGCCACGAGAGCAGCGGCGCCCTCGACCCGGCTTTTACGATCAAGGCGCCGGGGCAGCCCAACGTCGAAGGGATCATCGACTTCGGCCATCGCGCGACGCACGTCGCGACCGACGTGGGCAAGAAGCTGGTGACCAGCTTCTACGGCCGCGCGCCGCAGCACGCGTACTGGCAGGGATGCTCGACCGGCGGCCGGCAGGGGCTCGCGGAGGTCCAGCGGTATCCGGCGGATTACGACGGCGTCATCGCGGGCGCGCCCGTCTACACGCCGCTCGTCTATTCGAATGCGATCCTGCGGGTGCAGGCGTTTCACAAGACGCCGGGCAGCAACCTGCTTCCGGAGCACGTGCCGCTCATCCAGAAGGCCGTGCTCGCCGCGTGCGACGGGAAAGACGGCATCGCCGACGGCATCATCACCGATCCGCGGTCGTGCACGTGGGACCCGGGCGAGCTGGCCTGCAAGGGCGCGGCGGGCGCCGATTGCCTGACGCAGGCGCAGGTCGAGACGGTGCGCCGCGTCTACGCGGGGGTGAAGACGAAGGACGGGAAGTTCGCCGCGATGCCGCTGATGCGCGGCGGCGAGAGCGACTGGGTCGCGCGGATGATCGGGACGAAAGAGCAGCCGCGCGGGCTCAACGCGGTGCTCGGCGCCCCGTTCATGTCGTACATCGTGAAGGGCGATCCCGCGTACGACATCATGACCTTCGACCCCGAGCGCGACATGAAGGCGCTCTCCAGCGGGCCGGCTGCCGAAGTGCACCAGCAGAACCCCGATATCTCCGCCTTCGTCAATCGCGGCGGCAAGCTCCTGCTGTGGCACGGGTTCAACGACCCCGGTCCGAGCCCGCTCTCGACGATCGAGTACTTCGACGAGGTGCGCCAGAAGGTACCGGCGGCGAAGGACAGCGTCCGCCTGTTCCTCGCTCCCGGCGTGCTGCACTGCGGTGGAGGCCCCGGGCCGGATCTGTTAGACACGCTCACCGCGATGGAGCGCTGGGTCGAGCAGGGCACCGCTCCCGGCGCGATGATCGCCACCAAGGCGGGGTTCGTCCCCTTCTCGCGCCCGGTCTGCGCGTATCCCCTGCTCCCGCGCTACAGCGGAAGCGGCGATCCGTTCGACGCCGCCAACTTCAACTGCGGCACGCCGTAAGGTGGCAGAGGGCAGGGGCGCCTCCTGCCACCCGCCACCTGCCACCTGCCCCCTAGAAGATCAGCCGGACGGCGATTTCAGCCTGCTGCCGGTTCTGCGCGGTCGGCAGCTGACCGAACGAATCCGACAGCGCATTGCTCTGGAAGCTGCTGCCGATCCCTCCGAGGTTGTCGCGCCCGAACAGGTTGAAGATCTGGAAGATCCCCTCGAGCCGGCGCCTGCCGCTCAGCGCGAACGCCTTGCTGATGCGGGCGTCCACGCGGTTGTAGTCGTTCTGATCGATCTGCGCCGGGTTGATCGGCCCGAGCCCCCGCGACGCGCGCCACGCGTTCACCAGCCCGATGTCGAGATCGCGGTTGCCCTGGCCCTTGTGCGTGCCGGGCACGTAATCGGTGTTGGCGCCGTCGGCGTTGAGATCCACGCCGGCCCTCGCGCTGAAGGGCGCCGAGGTGCGCAGCGTCCACACCATGCCGAGCGTCACGTCTCCCGGCAGCAGGTAGGCGCCGCTGGCCACCGCCGCGTGGCGGCGGTCGGCGTTGCCGTAGCCGGCGTCGTACTCCGGGTGGTAGAAGTCGGTGATCGTCCCGGTCGACGTCGCGCCGAACGAGTTGTCCTCCACCTTCTGCAGCGTGTACGACACCGTGTACTGGTAGCGGCTCGACAGCCGCTTCTCGAGCCGCACGAGCAGCGCGCGGTACTTCTGCCAGCCGATTGACTGCACCTGGTTGATGCGCCCCCACTCGGGACGGGGCCGCACGCCGTTGAGCGGCGTGTTGATCTGCACGCTGGCGTTGAACGCGTTCGACTTCGTGTTGACGAAGTCGGCGTTGATCGCCATGTCGCCGCCGAGCTGCCGCGACGCGCCGACGCTCACTGTGTCGGCCCACGGGTTCACCATGTTGTCGTCGACGATGTTGATGTTCGGCGGGGCAGTCGAGGCAAACGACGCCGGAGAGCGGCCGCCGTACGGATCGGGGTAGACCGGGTTGCTGATGCTGATGCTCGTCTGCCGCAGCGTCGTCTCCTCGGCGCCCGGCGTGCCGTTCATGATCGTGTTGAACAGGCGCCCGTAGCCGGCGCGCACCACCGTTTTGCCGTCGTTGCGCACGTCCCACGCCAGGCCGAGACGCGGCGACACGTTGTTGTCGTCGCCGCGGTCCTGGAAGTTCACGAGCGGCAGGATGCGCGGGTAGAACGACCCGTCGTTGAGCCGGTTCTCGTTCCAGATCAGCGTGTCGCGCTCGTAGCGGAGGCCGAGATTCAGCGTCAGCCCGCCGCCCGCCTTCCACTCGTCCTGCGCGTAGAACTGGTAGTAGTGATGCGGTTGTCTCCTGACGAGACCAGGGAATGACGCGGTAAAGGTGTTGATGGGGCCGCGCAGCGTGGCCAGCGTCGCACTGCTCGTCGGATCGAAGAACTGATCGTTGACGAAGTTCCACGTGCCGCTCGGATTGCCCTGGGCGTCCTCGTCGAGCGTGGTGCTCTGGACGTCGGCGCCGAACTTGATGTTGTGCGACGAGGCCGAGATCGAGAAGTCGTCGCGGATCTCGCGGATCTTCTGCCCGGTGATGAACACGGTGTCGTTGCCGTACGAGAAGCTCGGGAAGTTGTAGACCGCGCTCGTGCCGGCGAACCGCTCCGGCGCGAAATCAAGAGTCTTGTAGTACGGAGCCCCGCTCGGCGCCTGATACATGATCTGCTTCGCGACGTTGCCGCGGATCTCGTTCAGGAAACGCGGCCCGAGCACCCACGTGTGCCCGACGACGAGCGCGTCGCGCGGGATCAGCGTGTTGCCCTGGTTGGCCATTCGCCCGCCGCACCCTTCGCAGAAGAATTCCGCCCTCTGCCACGCCCAGCGGACGAATCCGCTCTGCTTGGACGTCAGCTGCGCGTCGGTCCGGCCGAAGAACTCCTTGTTGGGAAGGCCGGCGTCGAAGACGCCTTCAAACGCCCCGTAGAACTGCGGACGTCCGGTGTTGACCACGTAGCTGATGTCTTCCTGCGTGAACTCGGTGGCGACGAAGAAGTGGACACGGTTCAGGACGATGGGCCCGCCGAGCGCGGCGCCGAACTGGTTCCGGTTGTAGCGGTCGCTCCCGGTGCCGGCCTTGACCGCCGCCGCCGTGAACTTGTCGACCTTGTTCATGTGCTTGTTGCGGAAGAACTCGTAGCCTTCACCGGCGAACGTGTTGGTGCCGCTCTTGGTGACGACGTTGATGACGCCGCCGGCGCGGCCGCCGTACTCGGCGGGCGGCTGGCTGGTGAACACCTTGAATTCCTGGATGGCGGCCTGCGGGAAGTCCTGCCGCGGCTCGCCGGCCTTGGTCGACATGTTCATCGTGCCGTCCGCGAGGCTGTTGCTCGTGAACTGCAGCGTGCCGGCGCCGACCTGCGCGTTGCTGCGCCGCGGGCGCGTGCCGTCCTGGCTCGTGCCGGGCAGCAGGAGGGCGAGGGTCACCGCCGCGCGGTTCGCCACCGGCAGCATCTCAATCTGCTGCTGCGTGATGACGGCCGCCACTTCGCTCTTGGTGACCTCGACGACCGGCGCCTGTCCCGTGACGGTCACCGACTCCTGGAGCGTCGTCAGCCCCATGGTGACGTCCTGTTTCAGCTCGCGGTTGATGGTGATCGCGAGGTCGGTGACGGTGGCGGTCGTGAAGCCGACGAGCTCCGCTTTCAGCTCGTAGCGGCCGAGCGGCAGCGCGCCGAAGCGGTACTGACCGTCGTTGCCGGTCACGTCCGCCTGGGTGAAGCCGGTGTCGACGTTGCGGACGGAGACGGACACGCCCGGCAGGACCCCGCCCTGCGCATCCGCGACGATGCCGGTGATGACGCCGCGTTCGCCCTGGGCCGCGGCCGTGGCCGCGAGACCCAGCGCGAGGAGGAGCACGAGGAGCTGGAACGTCCGAAGCATAGCGTCCTCCTGACCGAGGTTCCTACAGATGAAAGAGCCGAATCGCGTTGCCCTTCAGGATGCGATCGCGATCCGTGGCCGGCAGCTTGAACTGATCGACCACGGCGCTGGGGTACTCGATGTCCCGCGCGTTGAAGCTGTCGGTGCCGACGACGATGCGGTCGGAGCCGACGAGATCGAGGAGAAAGCGGAGCCCCTCCGGGTGATAGGTGAGGTAGTCGTAATGGAAGCGCCGCACGTAGGTCTTGTACGGACGCTGCGGTTTCGGCCGCTCGCCTCCCATGTGGTCCATGAAGTGCTCGAGCCGCCCGGCGACGAAGGGAAACGCACCGCCGGCATGCGGCAGCACGACCTCGAGCCGTGGGAACCTGTCCAGCGTGCCGGTGCTGATGAACTTGGCCGCGAGGACCGCGTGCGCGAACGTGTTGTCGAGACCCGCGTCGGCCGCCCTCCGCCCGAACAGGTCCGAGTTCAGGTTGTGGAAGAGGATCGGGTAGCCGAGCGCCTCGATGCGCGCCAGCAGCGGCGCGAACTCCGGCTGGAACAGGTAGTCACGGTTGTCGATGGAGTCCGGCAGGTGCACGGCGCGCAGGCCGGGCTTGCCCGCCACGCGGTTCAACTCCTTCAACGCCGCGTCGGCGTCGCGAATCGGCAGCTCGATCGAGGCGATGAAGCGGTCGGGAAACGCCGCGTGCGCCTCGACGCCCGCGTCATTGACGATCTGCGCGAGGCGCTCGCCCTCCTGCGGGGTGACGATTTGCCACGGCATGCCGCCGTTCAAGGTGAGGACGTGCATCTGCACGCCGTGCTCGTCCATCCACTTGCGGCGCTGATCGATGTCGAGCTCCAGCGGGAACGGGTTGCCGAGCGGCTTCCCGAGGTCGGCCATCGCCTTGGCGTAGGACGGCGGCACCCAGTGCGCGTGCAGGTCGATGGCGACCGGGCGATTGGCATTGGCGTTCGCCGGCCGCGCGTTCCACCACGGCTGCAGCGGCGTTTGCGCCGCCGAGTCGGAAGGCTGCAGCGTCGTCAGCGCGCCCAGCCCCGCGCCGGCGCCTGCTGCCGCTGCTGTCTGCAGAAAATCTCGTCGTCCGAGTACGGGCCGCCGCGATGCCCCCTCTGGGTCCTGCATGATCGTCCTCCGTGAAACACGCGTGACGTCGTTGCAGAGAGTCGGGACCGCCTGAAACCGTGCGGATGGTAGCACGTGGAATGAGCGATAATGCGTCCCGCCCTCCCCTGGCTGCTGATTCGAGGACCTTATGACAGACCTTGTCGATCGCCGTACCCGCGTTTGCGTCACGTGGCTCTTCGTCCTCGGGGTCCTGGCGCTGCTCCTCGTGCCCGCCTCGCGGATGGCCGCCCAGGCGACGGTCGGCCAGGCGGATCGGTGGGAGCCGGCGATCAGGAAATTCGAGGAGGCCGACAAGGTCACGCCTCCTCCGCAGAACGCCATCGTCTTCATCGGCGCCTCGAGCATCGTGCGGTGGAACCTGCCAGAGTCGTTTCCGGAGCTGGGGAAGCAGGCGATCAATCGCGGATTCGGCGGATCCCTCGCGGCCGACTCGACGCGATATGCGGACCGCATCGTGATTCCCTACAAGCCGCGGATGGTGGTGTTCTACGCCGGCGACAACGACGTCGAGGCCAATCACACGCCCGCGCAGATCGCGGGTGACTTCACGGCGTTCGAGCGAAAGGTGCACGCGGCGCTGCCCGAGACGGAGATCGTCTTCATCTCGATCAAGCCGAGCATCCGGCGGTTCCCCTGGATCGAGCAGATCAAGGGCGCCAACGCGCTCGTGCGGGAGTACTGCGCCTCGCACCCGCACCTGACGTTCGTGGACATCGTGCCGCAGATGCTCGGGCCGGACGGCAAGCCCAGGAAAGAACTGCTCGTCGAGGACGGCCTGCACATGACGCCGGCCGGCTACAAGATCTGGAACGACGCGCTGAGACCGATCCTGCAGGCGAGCCGGGCGACCCGCTAGACGTTCCAGGAAACGCCCCGCGACGCGGTGGCGCGTCGTCGGGCATTCTCAGCGCTCGGCGGCTTGTTCACGAGCGGCGACTGCGAGCGCCGTGATCGGCGATAGACGGTAAACCGCGGCGCCGGCTGTAGAGATCGAGTCCGTCGGGCATCGAAAGCTGCATCGTCGCTCACGAGGCAGGTCGACGAGCCGGCGCCAGCGGTTTTCCACGGCGTCGAGCCTGGAGCCGCGAGGGAACAGGGCGCCGAGCGCAAATGCCCACAGCGCGCGAACATGCCGCCGAGCGCTGAAGAGGTCCCGCGCGCGACAGTGGACTGCGCGGCTGCGCCTCCTGCCGCGCGGCATATGATCCGCTGATGGCCATCGATGAACCGACTGAAGACTTCGCCGCGATGTTCGAGGCGTCGGTCAAGGCGAAGCGCATCGAGAAGGGTCAGACCATCGACGGCACGATCGTCGCGATTGGTCCGGAAGTGGCCTTTGTCGATGTCGGCGGCAAGGGCGAGGCCGCCATCGCGCTCGAAGAGCTGAAGGACGCCGAGGGCCATGTCGAGGTCGCCGTCGGCGACCGCATCCAGGCTGTCGTCGTCTCGACCGCCGGGGGGCTGACCCTCTCACGGAAGCTCGCGCTCGGGGCCGCCTCGCTGCGGCAGCTCGAAGACGCCTTCCAGTCGGGCCTGCCGGTGGAAGGAAAGGTCGAGCGCGCGGTGAAGGGCGGCTACGAAGTGCGCATCGCGCGTCAGCGCGCGTTCTGCCCGCTCTCGCAGATCGACACCATCCGCTCGGACGCGGCCGCCCACGAAGGCCGCGTCTACCAGTTCCGCATCGTCGAGTACAAGGAAGGCGGCCGCAATCTCATCGTCTCGCGGCGGGCGCTGCTCGAGGAGGAGCAGCGCGCACAGGCCGCCGAGATCCGGCGCTCGATCGTCGCGGGTGCGGTCCTGACCGGACGCGTGACGTCGGTGCGCGAGTTCGGCGCCTTCGTCGATCTCGGCGGCGGCGTGCAGGGGCTGCTGCACGTGTCGGAGATGGGGTGGGCGCGCGTGTCCGACACCTCGCAGGTCGTCAAGGCCGGCGATCAGATCACCGTCAAGGTCCTGCAGGTCGACGAGAGCAGGGAAAAGATCTCCCTCGGGTTGAAGCAGCTCACCGCCGATCCGTGGTCGAACGTCGGGACCACGTACCAGGTCGGGCAGGTGCGGACCGGCCGCGTCACGCGCATCGCGCAGTTCGGCGCGTTCGTCGAGCTCGAGCCCGGCGTCGAGGCCTTGGCGCACATCTCGACGTTCGGTCCGGCGGGACGAGCCGGGAAATCGTCGATGGAGCTGACCCCGGGCATGACCGGGGCGTTCGAGATTGCGAGCATCGACCTCGAGAAGAAGCGGATCGGCGTCGCGCTGGTCCCGGAAGATTCGGCGCGGGCCGGGAATGCGGAAGACACCGAACACCAGGACGCCCCGGCGGAGCGGTTCGGATCGCTGGCCGACAAGCTGCGCGGCGCGCTCGAACGGCGCGAGAAGTGACCATGCAGGTGCGGACGAACTGTTGTAGGCTTCGCACATGTTTCCGCCCACCCGCGGCGCCGCGGTTCTCGCTGGCATAGCCCTCTCGGCCGCATCGCTGTCACTCCAGGCGCAGGCACCCGCGGCGACGCCCCCGCTGCCCGACGGTCCCGGGCGCGCGCAGGTCACCATGCAGTGCGCCAACTGCCACGCGCTCGACGTCGCGCTGAGCAAGCGCGGGACGGCGGACGAGTGGAGCGCGATCGTGAAGACGATGGTCGAGCGCGGCGCGGTGATCACGAACGCGGATGCCGCGACGATCGCCGCCTATCTCGGCCAGCACTTCGGACCCAATGCGGCGGCGCCCGCCGCGCGTCCCGCGCAGGTCGCGGGTCTTCCGGACTTGCCCGGCCGCGACGTGCTGACCCGCCGGTGCATGCAGTGCCACCAGATGAGCATGTGGACCGCCTTGCGGCAGGATCGCAAAGCCTGGGAGAGCACCGTCTACCGGATGGTCGGGCGCGGCGCGCTCTGGACCGAGGACGACATCCGCGCCATGGCCGACTACCTCGCTCGCATCAGAGGACCGCAATGAGAAATCTCGTCGCGCAACTGTTGTCCAACGGGATCTCGCGGCGCGACTTCGTGCGCCGCCTCGTCGCAGCCGGCGTGACGACGACGGCCGCGCACGCGGTCCTCGACTCGGTGACGGCGATCGCCCAGACACCTGGCGCGCCACCGGTCTCGCCCGAATCCATCAAGCTGTTTCAGGGCACGGGTGGCGAGGCCTTCGCCGAGCAGCTCATCGCCTCCGGCGTCAAATACGTGTTCGGCAACTCGGCGAGCGAGGACGCGCACTTCTACGACGCGCTGCTGGATCGGCCGCAGCTCCAGTACATCCTGACGCCGCACGAAGGTCCGGGCGCCGCGATGGCGGCCGGCTACGTGAAGGCCTCGGGACAGCCGGCGATCGTCATGTCGGCCGGCGCCGTCGGGTTGCCCAACGCGCTCGGCCAGATGTTCAACGCGTGGAAGGAGCAGACGCCCCTCGTCTTCTATGCGTACCGCACCGAAGACTCGATTGCCGCCGGCCGCGACGGGTTCGAGGAGCTCCCCGGGCAGGAACAGCTCGCCGCGCCGATGACGAAGCTCTCGTGGACGGCACGCCGGCCGGAGCTGATTCCCGACACCATCCGCCGCGCCTTCCGTGTCGCGTGGACGCCGCCCTACGGGCCGACCTACGCCAACTGGAACTCCGATTACACCGAAGAGAAGTTCACGGCCGAAATCATCCGGCACGAGCAGGTCGACCCGCGCATGCGCGTGCGGCCGAACCCCGTCGAAGTGCAGCGCGCCGCCAAGCTCCTCGTCGAATCGCGCCTGCCGCTGCTCATCGTCGGCGACGAAATCTACAAGGCGAGGGCGTTCGACAAGGTCGTGCAGCTGGCGGAGCTCCTCGCGATCCCGGTGACGCAGGCGCGCAGCGTGTACACGAACTTCCCGCAGCAGCATCCGCTGTGGATCGGCAATATCCCCGCGGGCCGCATCGAGACGCTGCCGTATCCCGGCGGCGCCCCCGATGTCGTCATCAACATCGGCAACAAGCTGCAGCACAACTCGGCCGCGCTGACCGTGCCGCGCAAGACGCCCTTCATCGACATGCGCAACGACGGCGCGAGCATGGGCAACGTGCTGACGACGGCCGCGCCACTGGTTGCCGATGTGGCGTACGGGACCGAGGATCTGCTGGCGGCGGTGAACGACCTGATGACGCCGGCGATCAAGTCGCGCGTCGCGCAGCGGCTCGACGAGGTGCGGGCGTTCGGCGCCAAGGCGCGGCAGATGCGCGCGCTGGTCTCGAAGAATCCGTTGTGGGACGCCAGCCCGCTCGAGGCGGATCGCGTGACGTACGAGCTTGCGCAGTGGGCCGACAGGGACGCGATCGTGATCAACGAGGGCGGCTCGCTGGAGGTCGCGCACAGCTGGGAGTTCGACCCGCGCGGCGGCCGCGAGCTGTTCTTTTACTACGGCGCGCATCTCGGCTCCGGTGTCGGCACCGCCGCCGGCGTGCAGCTGGCGCGGCCGGGCAAGCAGGTGATCTGCCTGACCGGCGACGGATCGTTCCTCTTCGGCCCGACGGCGCTCTGGAACATGGCGCGCCTGGAGCTGCCGGTCCTGACCATCGTCTACAACAATCACGCGTACAGCGGCCCGCACAATCGCGCGATTGCCAACCTCGGTGGCGGCGGCCGTTCAATCGACGCGCGCAGGTTCGTGCACGACTACCTCGGGAAGCCCGACATGGACATGTCCGCGATCGCCCGCGGTTTCGGCGTGGACGGCGAGCGGGTGAAAACACCGGCCGACCTGAAGGCGGCGCTCGGTCGCGCGCGAAGGAAGATGGCCGACGGCAAGCCCTATCTCATCGACGTCGAAGTGGCGCGCCACGGTCCCGGCTGGACCGACGATCCGTGGGTGCCGACGCGCGCCTAGAGGAGGAACGATGCGCACGAGAAGCCTCGGCATCCTGGTGACGTGCGGCGCGATGGCCGCGCTGTCGCTGACGATCTCGTCGGTCTCGATCGCGCAGGCGCCTCCGGCGTCCGCGTCCACGCCTCTTCCGGCCATCGCTCCGGCGACTCCTCCGGCTTACGTCGTCAACCTGGCGACGCCCGAAGGGATGGGCGCCTTCAAGGCCCAATGGAAGAACATGGACGTGAAGATCGTCGAGGCGCCGGCGATGCCGAATGCCGGACCGGCGTGGAAGACCTCCTACGACATCACGCCGAAGGCAGGTGACGAGGGATTCGACGATTCATCGTGGCCGGCGATCGAGCCGAAAGGGTTGCTCGAACGGCGCGGCGGCGGCCATCTGTTCATGACGTGGTTTCGCACGAGCCTGACGGTCCCGGCGAAGATCGGCGATTTCGACACGGCGGGGGCGATGGCGGTCCTCACCTTCACCATCGACGATTACGCCGAAGCGTGGGTGAACGGGCAGATGCCGCGCCGCGTCGGAAGACCGAGTCCGGCAACGATCCAGGGCTTCAACATGCCGAACCGAGTCGTGCTCGCCGAGCAGGTGAAGCCCGGCGACAAGTTCCAGGTGGCCATCCTCGGCATCAACGGGCCGATTTCGCTCGCGCCGCCCAACCCGGTGTTCTTCCGCGAGGCGAAGGTCGAGTTTTTCCGTTAGCGCGCCGATCGCGCGTGGGTCGACACGTTTCGAGGAGCGACTATGCCTAGAAAGACGAACAGACGCGAGTTTGTGCAGGTTGCCGGCCTGGCTGCGTCGGGCTTCATCGCCGCTGCCGATCCGCTGGCTGGCGCCATCCCCGAACCGCAGGCGCGGCCGGCGCCGCAGGCGCGACCGGGGACGGGCTCGATGGGCGCACGCTTTCGCGCGTTGATGAACGGGCCGGAGCCGCTGATCTGCCCCGGCGCCTACGATGTCCTGACGGCTCGCCTCATCCAGGTGCACGGGTTCAAGGCCGCGTTCGTCGGCAGCAGCGCCCCCAACCAGGAACTGGTCGCCCTGCCGGATCAGGCGGTTGTCACGGTGTCCGAGATCATCGCCTATAACGGCGTCATCGCCTCGAACGTGGACATCCCGATACTCGCGGACGTGGACGACTTCGGCGCCACGCCGCTGAACGTCTACCGCTTTGCGAAGGACGCTGAACGAGCCGGCATCGGCTGCGCGGCGTTCGACGACCGGATGCCGCTCAATCGCGCCACCGCCTACAACGTGCCGGGCGTCTTTCCGAAGGCGCGGATGATCGACAACATCCACGCCGCCGCGGACGCGCGCACGGACATGGTCCTCATCGCGAGATGCCTCGCTCCGACGCCGAACAACTCCTACACGGAGATGCTGGATCGCGCGGCGGCCTATGCCGAAGCCGGTGCGGACGCCGTGTGGATTGGGTTGCCGACGGCGCAGGACTACGTGCGCGCGGCCGGCATGATCAAGAAGCCGCTGATGGCGGTGATCGGCAGCGCGAACCTGCCGGCCACGGCCGCCTCGATGAAGGCGGCGCGCATCGCGGTCGGCCAGTCGGCGAGCATGGTCAACATTGCGCTCGGCGCCATCGACAAGGCGCTGGTCGAATTGAAGACCACGGGCCGGATGACCGAGGCGCAGAAGGGGGCCCTGGGCCGCGAGACCACGGAGAAGGTCGAGCAGGTGGACGAGCTCAACGCCCGCTCGAAGAAGTACAACCTTCCCAGCGCCTCGGCCCCGGAACGCTAGCGCGGATTTCAGTCTCTGTGGCGCGCCTGACAAGGCTCGCGCCACAGGTGACGGCGGAGGGCTGCTGTGGCTACGACACTCACCGTCAATCAGCGCGTGCAGACCGTCGATGCGGCGCCTGACACGCCGCTGCTGTACGTCCTCTCGAACAATCTCGAGCTGCAGGGACCGCGATTCGGGTGCGGGCTGGCGCAATGCGGCTCGTGCTCGGTGCTCCTCGACGGCGTCGAGATACGGTCGTGCGTCACGCCGCTCTCGGCCGTCGCCGGCAAATCGGTGACGACGCTCGAGGGCCTGCCCGCCTGGTACGCGCGAGAGAAGCGGCTCGCGAGCGCGCCCGAGCTGCATCCCTTGCAGCAGGCCGTGATCGATGAACAGGCGCTGCAGTGCGGCTACTGCTACAACGGCCAGATCGTCAAAGGGGCGGAGCTGCTGTCCAGGAACTCCCAGCCGACGGTCGAACAGATTCGGACGGCGATGAACGGCCACCTGTGCCGGTGCGGCACGTATCCGCGCATGATCAAAGCGATCCAGCGCGCCTCGCGCGCGATGCTGGGAGGCGGACGATGAGCGGCGACTTCTCCGCCACGATATTTCCCAGGCGCGACTTCCTCAAGGCGGGCGGCGCGCTGCTCGTCGGCCTCACCTTCGCGCCGCGCGTGGACGCGCAGCAGCCGCCCGGGGGTGCGATTGCGGGTCCGTTCACCCCGGATCCGGAGCAGCTCGATACCTGGATCGCCATTCACGCCGACAACACGGCGACGGTCTTCCTCGGCTACGTCGAGCTCGGTCAGGGGAATTCGACGGCGTTGTTGCAGATCGCTGCCGAAGAGCTCGACCTCGACATGTCATAGGTCTCGACGGCTCGTGTCGAGACCGGCAAGTCGCCGAACCAGGGGGGAACCAACGCCAGCGCGTCGATCAATCGAGGCGGACCGCGAATCCGGCTCGCGGCGGCGGATGCACGGCAGGCACTCCTGGCCCGCGCCTCGGAGCGGCTCGGCGCGCCGGTCGAGCGCCTGACCGTCAGCCGCGGAGTGGTGTCGGTCGCCGGCAATCCCGCGCAGTCGGTCACCTATGGTGCGTTGATCGGCGACCGTCGATTCGACGTGCCCTATACCGGCAAGGCGCCCGTCAAGGATTACCGCAATCACAGGATCGTGGGCGCGAGCGTGCCGCGCAACGACATGCCCGCCAAGGCGAGCGGCAAGTACGTCTACATGCAGCACGTCCGCGTGCCGGGCATGCTGCACGGCCGCGTGGTGCGCCCACGCGGTCAGGGCGCGTATGGAGACGGCGCCCGCGTCGTGAGCCTGGACGCCGGTTCAATCAGCGACATTCCTGGCGCGCGCGTGGTGCGGCGACGCGACTTCGTGGGGGTGGTGGCGCGCGAGGAGTGGGATGCGGTTCGCGCCGCCCAGCGGCTGCGCGTGACGTGGGACCTGCCGGAGTCGTTGCCCGCCACGCCGGCGGCGCTCTTCGAGCGGATGCGCGCCGCGAAGACGATCGACTCGGTCGTGATGGATCGCGGCGGCGTCGATGGCGCGTTCGCGGGCGCGCGCCACGTCGTGTCGCACCGGTTCGACTCGCCCTACCAGATTCACGCGGGTTTCGGACCGAACTGCGCCATCGCCGACGTCAAGGCCGATTCGGCGCTCGTCATGTGCTCGACGCAGGGCCCGTATGCGACGCGCGGCAAGATCGCCGAGGTCCTGCAGGTGCCCGAGGGAAACATCACGGTCCGCTACTACGAGGGCTCCGGCACCTTCGGCCGCAGCTGCTACGACGATGTGGCGCAGGCGGCGGCGGTGATGTCGCAGGAGGCCGGCGCTCCGGTGCGCGTGCAGTTCATGCGGTGGGACGAGCACGGGTGGGACAACTTCGGACCGGCGCACACGGCCGACGTGAAAATCGCCGCCGATGCCGCCGGCAAGCTCGTCGCCTACGAGTATCACGGGTGGCAGCACACGTGGAGCGTGACGGAAACGACCGCGCAGCTGGCGGCGGGACGGCCGGCGAGCGAGGGGCAGGATGGCCGCGCGCAGTCGCTCACCCCGACCAATACCGGCGAGATGTATGCGCTGCCGCACTGGCGCATCGTGAATCACCGCGTCCCCGGCCTGCACGGCTACTTCAAGGGAGCGCCGCTGCGGTCGCCGCTGGACCTCGCCATTGCCTTTGGCGCGGAGCAGGTCATCGACGAACTGGCGTACCTCGCCGACATGGATCCGTACCTGTTCCGGCGGCAGAACATGAACGGCGATCGCTGGCTGGCGGTGCTGAACGCGGCCGCCGAGGCGGCGAAGTGGAGCCCGAGAAAGGCGGCGGGGGCTCTCTCGAAGGCGCGTGTCGTGAGAGGACGCGGCATCGCGGTCGGAACGCACCTGTCGTCCTACGGCGCCGCCGTGGCGGAGATCGAGGTCGACCGGAACACCGGCGTGATCGTTGCCAGGCGGATGTACGGCGCGCTCGAAGCCGGCCAGATCGTGAACCCCGGCTTCGTCGAAAACCAGATCGGCGGCATGCTGGTCCAGGCGGCCAGCCGGATGCTGAAGGAAGAGGTCACCTTCTCGCGCACGAACGTCACGAGCGTGGACTGGGTCAGCTATCCGATTCTCCGCTGCAGCGAAGCGCCGGAAGTCTTCCCGGTCATCGTCAAGCGGCAGGATCAGCCGTCGACCGGCGTCGGCGAAGAGGTGATCGCGGCCGCGGCGGCCGCGATCGCCAACGCGTTCTTCGACGCGACCGGCGTGCGGCTGCGCGAGCAGCCGATGACGCCGGCGCGAGTGCTGGCGGCGCTTCGGCGCGCCTGACGCAAGCGACCAGACGTAGCGCCCAGACGTAGAGGCGGACCTTCAGGTCCGCCTGACAGACCAGACCTACCGAGAGCGCGACCAGTTCAAGACGGGACACCGCGGGGCAGATTACTCTTGGGCAGGACGGCCCGCCTTCCGCTTGTAGGAATCGACAGCGATTCGGATTCCTTCCGCGTAGGGAGTTCCCGCAAAACCGAATTCTTTCGCGAACTTGGTCGAGTCGAACAGGTAGGCGGAATCGCTCTGATAGAGCATCTCGTATGACTCGCCGACGAGAGGATTGAACCACCCGGCCACCCGAAGCACCGGCCGGCTCAATACGCGGTATTTGGGAGCCATCCCGAATGCCTTCGCGGCCATGGCGATGAATTCTTTGCCGGTTGGCGGATCGGGCGCAGTTGGGAGATGCCACACCTGGTTCCACGCGGTGTTCCGCTCGGCCAGCATGACCACACCCTGTGCCGCATCCGGTGTGAACGTCAGCGAGTGAGGCACCGAAGCGTTGACCAGCCAGGAGGCGCGTGACCCTTTCGACAAGGGCTCGAGCACCAGGACGTTCGGGACGCCGTTTTGCGCATCCGGTCCGTAAAAATCTGCGGAGCGGGCGATCATCGCGCTCAGACCGCCCGCCTTCACCTCGCCCATCAGCGCTGCAGCGATCTTCGCGCGGACCTCTCCCTTCTTCGAGCGTGGCGCATACGGTGTGTTCTCCGTCATCGGGCCGTCGACTTTCCCGTACATGTAGACGTTGTCGAAGAAGACCAGCCTCGCTCGTGCTCGTTTGCAGGCTTCGATCGTATTCGCCATGATTCGCGGCCACAGATCCTGCCAAACCCTGAAGTCGTACTTCAGGCCTGCGAGCAGGAACACGACGCTCGAGCCAGCGACCGCCCCGATGGTCTGCTCCCGATCGGCAAGATCTGCTCTGCATACCTCCGATCCCGGCAACGGATTCGGATGGCGACTGACCAGGCGGAAGGGCGTGTGCCTGGCGGCGAGGAGCTTGCCGAGCTCATTACTGATCGCACCGCCCGCACCAAGAATCGTCGTCACTTTGCCGCCGTCACGGCTGTCTCGCGTACCTGTAGGGCCCCGTTATGTGAATCTCCACGACGTCGGTCGCCGTGCCCGTGCCGTCGACAATGAACTGGTAGCCCAGCCCCAGGCCTTCAAACAACGTCTGCGATTGCGGCACCAGCGGCCGCGAGTCGTCGCCGGGGATCGTGCCGCCGGGAATCCTGGCGATCAATTGGCCGCCGGAGAGCGAGACTTCGACCGTACGCGGCCTTCCCGCCCAAACCCCTTTGTAGACGCCGACATATCGCGCCAGCACGTCTGACGGCACGGTGACCACGGTGCGAGCCGCATCCGCGAGACTGCCCGCCCAGTGTTCGCTGCTGCGTTCACAGACAGCCTCGAGCATTTCCGTATCGGCGGCCAGCGTCATGCTCGCTGTAAAGCCCCACGGCTTCGCGTACGCGGCCGGGTCGATGTAGGTCACCTCCACTTCCAGGTCGCCGACGTCCCGGCGTCGGTATCGCTCTGTCGTCCGCAACGATTCCGTATGAGGCACACCAGCATCAGTCAGCCATGTCTTGTCGTTGAAGCCGACACTGTCCACGACGAGTGTGTCCCCGTCCCAGCGCCCCACCGAGTACCCCATCCAGCTTGGTGCGGGCCCGGCCTCCAGTTCGCGGCCGTCCATGTGAATCACGCGATAGGTGAGGTCGTCGTTCAGGATCGCGATGGCGGCGGGCGTCTGGAGGATACGCTTCCAACCTGCAAACCGGCCGGACTCAGGCCCGCTCGGCAGGCATTGAAAGAAAGGACGCATCCTGTAGTAATCGTGCTCGTGCTGATGAACGACGTCGTTGACCCACGGCTGCGCGTTGGCAAGGTCGGGGCGAAAGACGGGAGCCGGCCCATTCCAGATTCCGGTCAAATCGGGCTTGCCGTCGGGGCCCCGCGGCGCCGGTGCGGTGAGGTCCGGCTTGCCGTCTTGAGTGCGCGGAATGCCAGGAGTAGGCCGATCCAGCCACTGGGCCTCAGCCGAAATCGCCCCCATCGTCAGAATCAGCGCCGCGAGCAACAGCCGCATATCGCCCTCCGATTTCCTTCTGGAACGGCGTCGGTCGATGCCGGGATGGTAACACTCCGAGGCAGCAACGAATCGAGACGATCCGCACGCCGCTTAACCGCACCATCGATCGCCCCCCCCGTGCAGCCTTCATGCGACCGGTTCTTCAGCCAGGTGTTCTGCTTCCCACGCGCGGAAAAACTTCATGGCCCTGTCGAAATACCGGTCGTTCATCCACCCGTAGCCGAAGTCACGACCATTGTCCGTGTGTAAACCTAACAGCCAGAAGTGGCGCAGGGCCACGAAATAAGAGGTGGCCTGGAGATCGTTCTCGCTGATAGGGCGCTCGCCTCTGTAACCACGGAGAAACGGAGGCCATCGTTCCTTTTCCTTCTCCGCCAGGCTGGCTCCCCAACGGAAGACTGCGATGTCGTAGGCTCGCCAGCCCCACCCGCAGCAGTCGAAGTCGAAAAAGGTGACGGTATTGTCATCGGCGAAATGAGCATTCCCGCCATGAAAGTCGCCGTGGCAAAAACCCTGTTCGAGCATTTCGAGAGGCAGCCCAATCACGCGGGTGCGTAGTCTCTCTGCCAGCGTTTTCACGTACTGCCAATCTGCGGGGCGGTGCGCGAGGAAAGGCTGAATGGAGGTGAGCGGCCTGTCCAGGAGATGGGCTACGTCAATCACGCAGCGGTGATGTGCGCTCTGAAACTTCTCCGTGGCGGTGTGTATTCTGGCGAGCGCTTTTCCGTATTGATACGCCTCCTCTTCTTCGTCGGCCTCATACGCAGGGTCCTTGCCTGGTGCGTATGTGAACAGGACGACGTATCGTGTGCCTTCCGCCGCGGCGACAGGGTGGATCAGGCTGCCATCTTTTCTGGATAGAGGAACGGACACCGCACAGTTCGCCCGTCGGAGAAAGAGCAGCACATCGAGTTCGTAGAGAATCTCCGAGACAGAGCGCCAGCCCTCCCGGTAGACGCGCAGGATGTATTGTCCGTCACGGGTTTTCACCAGGTACGTATCGTTGAGACCGAGACAAAGAAGCCGGCACTCCAGAGGGATGCCAATGTCGTACTCTGGCAGCACATCGGTCATGAGCGCGTTGGTTGCGAGAGTTGAATGAGTAACGGGAAAGTGATTCTCCATAACAGCGAACTGCGAACGAGTGCGGGGCGGCTACACCCTGGCGATGATCTCGCCGTGGGGCACGAGGAACCATCCGTCGGGGTGCGTCGCCCACCGGCGCCAGGCGTCGGCTATGGCGCGAAGTTCTTCGACCGAGCTCTCGCCCGATGCCACCAGCTGTGCCCCGATCGCTGATGTCGTCATGCGATCGGCCCACAGCCCCGCCCACCACGCGCGGTCATCGGCGGTGGCGTAGCACCAGACGCTCGCCGTCGCAGTGACGTCTTCGAATCCGGCCTCGTGCGCCCACGCCAGCAGGTGGCGGCCGGCATCAGGCTCACCGCCATTGGCCCGGGCGGCGAGGCGATAGAGCTCGAGCCATCGATCGAGCTGCGGATCGTGCGGGTACCAGGTGAATGCCTCGTAATCGCCGTCGCGCGCGGCCACGATACCGCCCTGGCGGCAGGCCCGCCCCCATGCGCGCAATGCAGCCACCGGATCGGCCAGGTGCTGCAACAGCTGGTGGGCGTGCACGACATCGAAATCGTGTAGATCCGCGTCGAGCGCGTACGCGTCGCCGACGCGCCACTCGACCGAGTCGCTCAATCCGCGCGCCTGCTCGATGATCGGCCCGGCGGCATCGAGACCCACGACCCGTCCGGGCGCCACTCGTGCGGCGAGATCGACGGTGATGTTTCCCGGCCCGCACCCGACGTCGAGGAGATGCAAGCCCGGCTCGAGATGATCGAGCAGGTAGGCGGCGGAGTTCTGTGCCGTTCGCCAGGTGTGTGAGCGCAGGACGCTCTCGTGATGCCCGTGGGTGTAGATTTCTTTCGGCAATGGTCAGCCGGATTCTCGCATGCCAGCCTCGTCCGCTGCAGGCGAAGTCAGGCCGAGCAGGTCGAGCAGTTCGGGTATGCGTTCGATGTGATGGTCGCAGGCTGAACGCCGCGCAGCGACCCGGTCCGGCCACAGCGTCGCCATAACGCCAGACATGAACACGGTGGTCATACCGACATCCTTCGCCCCAACCAGCTCGTTCGCGCCGCCGTCACCGACGAACATGGCTTCGTCAGCCCTGACGTTCAACGCCTGGAGGCAACGCTCATAAATCGCACGTTCGGGCTTCACACATCCGGCAACACAGGAAAACACTTCGACATCGAACTGTGCCGCAAGCGGACTCTCTGGCCAGGCGGCCACTTCCATCACGTCCGCATTGCTGATCAGCGCCGTGCGAAGCCCTGCGGCGCGGATCGTGTGCAGCGCGTGAATATTCTCTGGCGGAATACGTGTAAGAGAGTCGCTGAATCGCTGCATCCGGCAGCGCGTGGCTTCCCGGATGCGTTCGCCGGGAATCGTGGGGTCGATCTCGTGCGCGAGCGTTCGCACGATCGTGTATGGATCCGTTTCTTCGCCGGTCAGGCGCCACCGCGATCGAGTGATGAGCAGCTCGTTCCACACGTCGCGATCGATGCCAAGGACGTCCGATGTCCACGGAAGATAGGACCACTCATCTTCCGGTCCGGTGAGCGTGTGAAACAGGTCGAATACGACCGCCCGTAGTCCCATCATTCGTCGGCCTGACATAGCGCTTCAGCCGCCGCGGCTCATGCTCCGAAGAGCCGCCGACGGGCGCAAGCGCAAGTTATGCCGCTCGTTGAACTGTGTGCTCCAGACGGTTCGACCTGCGCCCCTGTTCCTCTGAACTCAGGTTCGATCTGATTGGGCTCCCTCACGAATGTCTGACCAGCGCTTCGTCCGCTGCTCCTCCGTGGTCTCTTCGATGCGCGATGCAACGGTCCACACGTGTCCAGATGGATCGAGAATTCGCGCTGTCCTGTCGCCCCAGAACTGGTCTTGCGCCGGCATGAGGATCTTCGCACCTTTCGCCGCCGCACACTCGACCGCGTGATCGACGTCCGCCACGTACACGAAGATGACTACGGGAGAGCTCCCGTCGAGCAAGGGCGCGCGGCTGGCGGCCACATCGGGGAACTCGGATTGAACCACCAGGAACGCGCCGTTGATGCGCATCGCAATGTGTATTGGCGAGCCATCCGGGCCTGGTCGACGCACCTGCTCGACCGCACCAAACGCTGCCGCGCAGAAGTTCATCTCGTCCTCTGGACTCGGGCAGACCAACATCGGGAATACCGACTGCAGTCCTTCGGGAATCGATTTGACAGTCGTCATGTGGTTCCCCTCGCGCGTGTCACTTGTAACGCCAGAACTCGCCGTCAGCCGACCGGTACGAGTCGGCTCCAGCAGCTGCGAGGCGCGCAGCATACCGCGAAATTTGCGGACGTCGGAATCGTCCGAGAGCGTTGGCCCCATCGAGGTGTCGCGACGGCCCGAGCGATGCGACGTCTGGGTTCGTCATCAGTGCGACGTTTATCGTGAGCTGATGCGTCCGATCCTGATGGATCGGTCTCGTCGTTCGCGCCACAAGCGAGCGAATCGGCGTAGGCTAGCTGTTGTGCGACGGGAATTGTGGCTCCTGCTCGCGGTTGCCGCCGCAATCGGTGGCGGCGCACCCGCTCGTGCGCAGTCCGTCGGAAGCATGTCGCTCCGCGTCTCCGCGTCGGTCGTCGTCACCACGATCGCGCACAACGAAGCCGACGGCACTTCCATTCTGGATGTGGCCGTGTTCTGGCGCGGAACCCCTGGATGGTTCACAGCAGGCGATCCCGGCGGGCAGTCTGGCGGGTGGACGTCGACAGGTCTGCCGGACGGGCGACCTGGGCCCGAGATTCACTTCATCGGTGTTGACGGTCTCAGGCTGGAGGTGCAGTTCGATCCAGCAACCGACCGTGTGCGGATCCAGGATCAGAGCATCTCGTCGCAGAGTGCGAACGTGATTCTCGTCGACGACGTGGACGGAACCGCGGGACCGAGGATTGTCGAGACGATGCGCGTGGAGCCCCGCTTTCCAGGCAGATTTGTCGACATCGACACCGTGGTGCGGCGCCATCCGGCGCTGTTTCCGTTCCTGCGCTGTGAGATGCGATTTCCTGACCAGCCGCAACACTCACCCATCGAGGTTGCGACGTGGCGGCAAATGACGGACGTCACGTGTGCGCGTCTGCGAGATGCTCGCTGAATCGCGGCCACACGCCGGTGCACGGCCAACATGACATTGCCGATCACGGCGCAGTTGCCTGCCCTTCCGCCAAATACTCCCGAAACGGCGACCCCAGTGCCTACGGCTGATCGCAGTCCAACAACCCTACTTCGAACGCTGTGCCCGGGCCGTGGAGGGCGGCACACGCCCTCGCAGGCGCATGTACACGACCACGTTGCCGTAGTGTTCGTTGTTGTGAGCGACGTTGAACATGAGGACGGCGCCGCGAGTCGTCTCGGTCCGTGGCGCGCCGGGCTCTGCACCCATTCGGACCCGTGTGCTGAACGTCGTGTCGGTCGTGGCCCCGTAGACCCGATCGCAGTATGCCAGCGAGTCCCTGATCCCCTTCAGCAGGGCCGCGCGGTTGGACAGGGCTTCGTAATTCTCCGTCGACGGAGACTTCTCGCCTGCCGCCTGCGAACAGAAAAAGAAGTTCGCGGCGGCGATGTGGCCGACCAGCTGGCCGAACGTGCGAACCTCGGCGGTCGGTCGAAAGGCGTAATCGGCTTCGGTCATGGCCTCCGCGGCATCTGCCAGGTTGGTCCGGATCGTCGAGTGCATCGAGTTCGCGACCTTGGCGAGCGATGTGGACAACGCCTTGTCGTAGCCCCCATCAGTCGTTTGAGCCGAGGCCGGCAATCCGGCGCATGCCATCACGAACGCCACGAGCCAGAGAGAACGCATCGAAATGCTCCTGCGGAAGTCACGAATACTGAACAAGTCGTCTACCGGCATGTTACGCGGATCCCAGAGACGCGACGAACTTCTCTACAACGGCGGCGCCGGCGGCCGGGTTCGTCCGTAACGCCAGGTGCGGGCCACGAATGGTGACCACCTCGACATGCGGCACGGCGGCAGCCACCGCCCCGACGTTCCAGCGCGGAACAACGATGTCGTGCGACGCCGCCAGGTACAGCACGGGAACGGGGCATTTCGCGGCGTCCAACCGGACATCGACGCCAAGTGCGGCCCGTGACCGCGCCGCGAACGCCGAGGGAGCCACGCGGCGGAAGACCTCTTCCTGATCCTGGCGAATATCGGTCGAGCCGTAGAACCCAATCGCCCGAAGCAGCTTCGCGCCAAGCGGGAACAGGCGCGCGACGGGCGTGACCACCGCCCATCGAAACCATCGCAGCGGTGGCCACGGGTAGCTCACGAACGACGCGCAGATGACGACGCCACGAAGGCCGGGTGGCGACTCGGCGGCGAGCATCAGCGACAATGGGCCGGAAAAGGACCAGCCCAGGAGCACGAAGTCGGAAAGTCCGGCACACGCGCTGCGCACGACGGGAAGGAGTCCCTCGTAGTCATTCGGTCCCGCCGACGCGTACTCGATCACACGCGGCGCAATCCAGGCCGGAAGAGCCTGCATGAACGGCCGAAAAAGGATCGACGTGCCATCCAGGCCAGGCAGGAGAACGAGTGTCGTCGGCCGATGCACCGTGGCTCTTTCGGCGCGTTACCTGGATTCCACCTGAGGCCCCGGCTTCAGAAGCGGCGGGTCCTGAGGCCGCAGGCTGTCGTTGGCTGCGAGCCGATGTTAGACCGCTTGTCATTCCTGATCGAGTTGTGCGGCACGCAACTGTTCGCGCAAGCCCTTCGTGAAGTTGGGATGTGCTTCGCCCCATGCCAGCGCCTGTCGCCACGCCTCCTGCAACCGTTCGTCGTATGCCCAGTGGGAGAACAGAGGCCTCATCGTCACTTGCTCGAGCACATGCTCCAGGAACCCGGTCTCAATGGCGGCACGGATATCATCGTCGCCGGTTAAGAAGAGTGTAGTGACGCCGCCGACCGCTCGTTCAAGGATCTCGCGCGTCTCTTCCTTGCGAACGAGGTGATCGAACCATGCTTCGAGCTCAGATGCCGCCTCGTATCGACTCAGTGCGATACCGCCCTTGGGATTCTCCTGAATGCACCTAAAAAGGTATCGCTGGATCAGGGAGCGCGTCTCTCCAGCTTCCAAGTGAGGCTGGATGCGATTCCAAGCCTCCCCGGTGAGCTTGTACAACAGCGCGTCCGCTTCGACGTCGGCGGCCCTTTGAATCCATTCGCGAACAAGCTGTCTCGGAATCGGATCTTCCGATCCCAACGCGGCGTTGATCGACTGTTTCAGTTCGTCCATGGATCGCGCCGCCGGCTAGGCCTTGCCAACGTCCTTCATCCGCGCTTGCTCGCCTTCCAGACCTCTTCGCACGGCCATTGCCTCGCCCACTCGATCGTGACAAACGGGTAGCGTGTCGTCGCGTCGGCGGGAGGACGCACGTCGAGCAAATCGTCGATGGTGAAACCAGAGCGGCGCAGCAACCGGATCCAGTCGCCGTGCGAGAGGTGAAATTCGACACCGGAGTCGGTCGGCCATTCGACGCGATACATCCCGAATGCCGGGCGGAGCATCCGCTCCGTCGCGGCGATACCGTCCTCCGCGGGCATGCACAGCATCAGCAGGAAGGAGTTGGTGAGAAAGACCAGCTGGCCACCCGGGCGAAGGAGACGCGCGGCCTCCGGAACCCAGCGCTGCGGGTCCGCCCAGAGGCACGCGCCGTACTCGGAGATGGCGAAGTCGAAGCTCTGATCGGGGTAAGGGACCGCTTCGGCGCTACCGTGCAAGAGCGGAAAGTCGAGACCGTGCTGCTTCTGCAGGCGCCGCGCGGTTGCCAGCTGCGCTTCGGAGTTGTCGATGCCGACCACTCGCGCGCCGCGCCGTGCCAGCCAGGCCGAGACGTATGCCGTGCCGCAGCCAAGCTCGATCGCATCTTTCCCCGCCAGACTATCGGGAAGAACACCGATCCGTGACTCGGGCACACTCCATACTCCCCAACTCGGCTCGTCCGCGGCCCACTGTTCTTCACCCTGCGCAACGTACAGTTTCGCCCACTCGTCCCATGCCGCGCGATTGCGAAGGACGTAATCCGGCAGGTCACTCACCGGCGTCCTCAGCGTTTGGGCGTAGCTTTCCAGGCGAACGACTGCCCGGCGATCTTACCGTCGCGGACCAAGACGACCATCAGCCACAGGCTGCAGTGTTTCAGGCCGTGTGTGTCCGGTTCGGCGTCAGCAACGCTCGCCTTGGGTGGTGCGTAGGGATTGAATTCCATCGAGGCCACGAATCTTCCAGACGAGAGCTACGCCGCGGGCGGGGAAGGCGAATGCGCAATATCGATCCTTATCGTGCGGACCCGCTCAACTGTTGAGAGAAGCTCAGAGCATCGAACTCAGCCCATTCCTCGGCGATCTTTCCGTTCACGAAGCGACTGATGATGATGGCTGTCCACCGAAGGTCATTTCCGGATGGCGCCACGCCCATCAGCTCTCCAGTATGTTTGCCACGACCTGACACGCGGGTCACGACCTTGTCGCCCTCTGCCAGCTGGTCTTCGACCGTCTCCTGAAATCCAGACACCGCATCGATGAACCCGCTCACCAAGTTCCTGAACGCGGTCGGTCCCCGCATGTCACCGAGCATCGGAATGCCATGGTAGATGTAGTCGTCCGCGTAGAGTCCACCGAGCTTGTCCAGTTTCCCCTTGCGCATCGCCTCTTCGCGAACGATTCGAATTGTTCTCTTGTTCGTTTCGGACATCACCACCTCTTCAACGAGATCAAGTCGAGTTCGCTGAGAAACTCCAAGCACCAGGGCACGGTTTACGACGGCATGAAGCCGAGTTGCTTGAGGAACGTGGCCATGTCCCAATAGTCGGTGCAGCGTCGAATCTTGTCGCCGGCGAATTCGAAAATCGATGCGCCCCGCACTTCGACGCGCTTGCCTGTCAATGGCAATCCGGGTAAATCGCCTCTATGGGTGCCCCGCATGATCCATTCAGCAACCCCGCTGGTGCCGTTTGCGAACCTGGACTGCAGCTCGAAAGTCACGTCAGGAAACCCTGAAATGAACCCTTCGCCGAATGCCCGCAGTTCGGCCGTACCGCGGTTCACCACGCCCATGGTCACTTCGTCGTGGATCACATCCCCGGTGAATAGCGGCAGCAGGCGCCCCATGTCGTGAGCCGACCAGTATTCCGCCCAGGCCTCTATGGCGCGTTCCTGATCGTGTATCGACGCGTTGCTCACCCCTGTCATAGTCACCTCCGCGTAGAGAGGACCGGTTAAAGAGAGCCAATAGGCTCGCCGCATCATCGCACGATCGTCGTCGGCGGGTTCGCACCCGCGACAGGCGTGCCGAGTCCCTTGTAGAGGAAGCGCTGGAAGCGGCGCGCGTCAAAATTCTCGCCGATGTAGAGATTGCCTCGACTGTCCACCGCGATCGCATGCGGCACGTTGAGCGAGCCGCCGAACAGCCCCTGCTGGCCGAAGCGCGCGATCACCTGCAGCGTCTCGCGATTCAGGATCCACACGTGATGGTTCGCGCCGTCGATCATGTAGAGAAACCGCTGTTGCGGATCGGGCGACAGGACGAAGCCCGACGCGGCGCCCGCCAGCAGCGTTCGCTTCGAGACGAACGCTTCCTTGACGAAGGTGCCGTCCTTCCTGAACACCTGGATGCGGTTGTTCGGCCGATCGGCGACGTAGACGAAGCCGTCGCGTGAGATGGCGATGTTGTGTGGCAGGCGGAACTGCTGCGCCGGCGGCGCCTCCGGATTGTAGGGGCCAGGCTCCTTGTCATCCGGCTTGTTGCCGTACGCACCCCACATCCGCTTGAAGGCGAACGTGTCGGCGTCGAGGACGATGACGCGGTGGTTGCTGTAGCCATCGGCGACGTAGACCTCGTTGCTGGCCGGATCGATCACGAGATTCGCCGGGCTGCCCATGTTCTTCGTGTCGGCGCTGCCGCCGCTCGCGCCCGGCTTGCCGAATTGCTGGAGGAACTTTCCCTCTCGGGTGAATTTCAGCAGCTGCGCATCCCTGGCGCCGCTGCCGGCCAGCCACACGACGTCCTTCTGATCCACGAACACGCCGTGCTCGGTCTGGGGCCAGTCGTAGCCGGGCCCGGGGCCTCCCCACGAGCGAATCAACGTGCCGCGCTGATCGAGCTCGAGCACGGGCGGCGCCGGCACACAGCAATCGGCCTTGGGCGGGGTGTCATCCGCGCCGGAGAAGCGCTCGTTCGTCAGCAGGCCGGCGGGCCGCTGCAGGACGTAGAGGTGATCCTGCCGATCGACGGCCAGGCCTCCAATCGGGCCGATGGCCCAGGTCTCGGGCAGCGGCTGAGGAAACGTGGGGTCGTACTCGAAGATCGGAACCTGGATGTTCTGCGCCTGACCGACGAGGTCATGCTGCCAGGCGATCGAGATCGACACGAGCGAGAGGCCCAGTGCGGCTGTGGCGAATCGTGTGAGCGGCATGCACGACTCCTGCGCGTCCCGGCGACGTCTGTCGGCCGTGGAGTGTGACATAAGTCGGTGTCGCGTGCTTTCGAACCTGTGATCGCAACCCCGAACTCGTAAGCCGCCAAGGCGTGCAGGCCTCGCCTGACGCGAGATCCGCCGGGAACGTCGCTTGCCCCGGGCGTCACCATGCCTGTACCACGCGCGGCGACGGTCCTCTGCCTCATGGTGCTGTCCGTGACGTCAGCGCGCGGTCAATCCAGGGTCATCGAACTGAACGAGGCAGGCTGGAAGGCGCTCCGCGATGGCTACGGCAACCGGGCGGCGGGTCTCTTCGCCGACGCGCTGGCCCTGAAGCCCGGCGATCCCGTGTTGTTGATGGGCGCGGGAGCCGCCGCGCATGCACAAGGGAAGCAGAAGGAGGCGATGACCCGTCTGCGGGAGTCGTTGACGGCGAAGCCAGACCTCACGCCTGCCTCGGTGCTTCTCGGTCAGATCGCGTACGACGAGGGCGAGGTCGATCTGGCCATTCGTACCTACGAGAGCGCGCTGAAGTACGCGCCGGGCGACGCGGAGATGACGCGGACGCTCGATCAGTGGCGGAAAGAGGCCGGCATCCACGAGTCGTTCGAGGAATTGCGGTACGACCGTCTACGGATCCTGTTCGAGGGGCACGACGAGCGGTCGCTCGCCATGGACGCGACGCGCGTATTCAACTCCGCGTTCTTCCGAATCGCAGGCAGGCTCGGCGAGTATCCGTCCGACACCATCGTCGCCGTCCTCTACACCGAGCAGCAGTTCCGGGACGTCACGCGCGCGCCGAAATGGTCCGCCGGCGCCTACGACGGAAAAATACGCATACCGGTCGCGGGAGCGTCGCAGCAGCCGGAGCTGTTCGAGAAGGTGCTGACGCACGAATTGACGCACGCCATCATCGCGGGCATCGCGCCGGCCGGTGTTCCGGGGTGGCTCAACGAGGGGCTGGCGCAGTATTTCGACGGGACGGACGCCCGCGCCGCTCAACGGCGGATGAGAGCCGCCGGACGAGCGATTCCGCTGACGCATCTCGAAGGCGGCTTCGGCGGTCTCGGCGCGGCCGACGCGCAGGTGGCGTACGACGAGAGCCTTCTTGCGGTGAACGTCATCGCCGAACGGCCCGGTTTCGGCTGGACGCGACTGCTGCACGAGCTCGAAGGCGCAGACTCGGTCGAGGGTGCGCTTCGATTGTTCGGCCTCTCATACCAGGACCTCGAGACGTCGTTCAAGAGGTAGCCTGCCTTTACGCCGGCCGCCGCCTGGGGCAAGCTGGCGAGCCATGTTCGTCATCGAGCTCACCTACACGGCGCCGCTCGCCGACATCGACGCCGCCATGCGCGCCCACATGACATTCCTGAAGAAGTACTACGCGGCCGGCAACTTTCTCGTATCGGGCCGCAAGGTTCCTCGCGACGGCGGAATCATCCTGGCGGTTGGTGACAGCCGGGAACGGATTGAAGCCATCGCGCGCGAGGATCCCTTCTATGCGCGCGGCCTGGCCGACGTCCGCGTCATCGAGTTCCGGGCCAGCCAGCGGGCCGACGATGTTCAGCAGCTGATCGATCGATGAAGGAGGGCAATTCGATCGCAAGCAACGGAGTGTGACGTCCGTCGCGGTCGCGTAGTCTGCAGAGGAACGGAGCGGTGATGAGCACAGCAACACGACTTCGAGACCTCGACGCGCTGCATGTCGATGAGCGAATCGGTCACTACGACTGGCCGGTCGTCGCCGAGCAGCTGGATGCCGACGGCTGGGCGCTCGTGCCACGACTGCTGACCGCGAGCGAATGTGCCGCCCTCGCCGGCCTGTATGCCGACGACCGCCATTTTCGCAGCCGCATCGTCATGGCACGGCATGGCTTCGGACGCGGCGAATACAAATACTTCACCTATCCGCTGCCCGACAGCGTCTCCGCTCTGCGTTCGAACCTCTATCCACGCCTCGTTCCGATCGCGAACCGATGGAACGCGTCGATGGGGATCCCGGTAAGGTACCCGGATTCGCACGCCGAATTCATCACGCGATGCCACGAGGCGGGGCAGACGCGGCCGACGCCGCTGCTGCTGCAGTACGGCGAGGGCGATTTCAACGCGCTGCACCAGGATGTCTACGGCGAGCACCTGTTTCCACTCCAGGTGGCGATCCTGCTCTCGGAGCCCGCGGCGGACTTCACCGGCGGGGCGTTCGTGCTGACCGAGCAACGGCCGCGGATGCAGTCACGGGCCGACGTCGTACCGCTCCGTCGCGGTGACGGTGTCGTGTTCGCGGTCCGTCACCGTCCCGTCCAGGGAACACGCGGTGTCTATCGCGTGAACATGCGACACGGCGTCAGCCGCCTGCGGTCGGGCCAGCGTCATACGCTCGGCGTCATCTTTCACGACGCCAAATGACGCCCCGTCCGTTCCGCGCGAGCGAGGCGTAATATATGCGCGACGGAAAAACGATATGCAGCGACTGACGAATCGCCGAGTCCGGATCGTGGTGCTCGCCGCCGCGTTGGGCGGCCTGGTTGCGGCGGCGTCGATGCGATCGCTGAGCGCGCAGCAGGGCCAGCGACCTGCACCGCCGCAGGGTTACATCACCGGTGTCGTGCGCGGCGACAGCGCTCCCGAGGCCGGCGTCTGGGTGATTGCCGAGACGAAGGATCTGCCGACGCCGTTCGTGAAGATCGTCGTCACCGACGACCGCGGACGCTTCATGCTGCCGGAACTGCCTGACGCCACCTACAGCGTCTGGGTGCGCGGCTACGGCCTCGTCGACTCAGCCAAG
>Ga0134122_10000372_pt1 | contig 29515 bp, 24 predicted proteins | sample KB302_FD_96461 | JGI IMG/M metagenome (GOLD analysis project Ga0134122, IMG submission 96461) | Terrestrial soil microbial communities without Nitrogen fertilizer from Kellogg Biological Station, Michigan, USA - KB3-0-2 | ecosystem: Environmental > Terrestrial > Soil > Unclassified ...
ATCCAGGACTACCACCGCGAGACGCTGGGGATGGTCCCCACGCCGCCGGAGTGGGGGGACCTCCTGGTCGCGGACCGCGCGCTGTTCGCGTCGCAGGGAGGGAACGCCAGCATCGGCGCGCGCCTGCCGGCGCTCTTCCGCCGCGCCGGGCTGGAGGTCACCGGCGTGGAGCCGGAGATCAAGACCGGCCATCCCGGCTCACCCGCCTGGGCGTGGATCTCGAATTACTTCCTGAGCGTGATGGGGCAGATGGAGAAGCTTCGACCCTTCACCCCCGCGAAGGCGGCGCGCCTGCGCAAGGCGTGGTTCGCCGCCGGCGAGGATCCGGCGTCGCTGCTGATCGCGCCGGCGGTGCTGAGCATCACCGGCCGCAAGCCGCGATCGAGCTAGAGCAGCGTCGCCGCCAACCCGCCCAGCGCGGCGACCGCGAACACGCCGGCGGCGAGGCTGGCCGCCACGCGCACCTTGCTCTCGCGCGCCAGCACGAACAGCGACGGCAGGTTGACGATGGGGCCGGCGATCAGCAGCGCCGCGGCGGCCCCCGGCGGCGCGCCCAGCTGGATCAGGAGGAGCGCGATGGGGATCTCGAAGAAGGTGGGCAGCGCCACCGCCGTCGACACCAGCGCCACGCCCACCACCGCGAGCGCGGCGCCGTAGGACGGGAGCGAGAGCACGCTCGGCAGGAGCCAGGCGGAGATCAGCACGCCGGCGAAGACGAGGGGGACGGTGACCGCCACCATGTACCCCAGGCTCTTCACCAGCCGGACGCCGATGGCCTGCCAGGTCATCGGGAAGTCCTCGGGGGTGGGGACGGCGGTCCGGCGGAGGTCGCCGCCGAACGCCTTGCCGATCGCCGGCGCCAGGACGAGGACGATGAGCGCGGCCCCCGCCAGGCGGATCACCCCCAGCTGGAGCGGCATCAGGATGAAGGTGAGCGCCAGCGCCGCGATGTTGAAGCCCGGCGACGCCAGCATGAGCGACAGCGCGGGCCCCAGGGCGGCGCCGCGCTCGCACGCGCCGGTGAACACCGGGGTGACGCAGCAGGAGCAGAGCATCAGCGGCGATCCGGCCACCGCGCCCACCAGCGTCGGCCGCGCGCCCTTCCCCGCCAGCAGCGAGGCGATCCAGGCCGGCGACACCAGCGCCCGGACCACGCCGCCGATCACCACGCCGTAGACGAGGGCGATCCAGACGCGCTGGAAGTAGTGCCAGGTGGAGGTGAGGACGCCGCCCTGGAGGATCAGGTCGGGCGAGACGGTCAGCTTGCCGCTCGCCTGCGCGCCGTTGACGGCCCGGAGCGCCCCACCCCACTTGTAATAGAAGAGGCCGGAGAGGGCGGCGGCGAGCAGCGCCAGGCCGATCACCGCGATGCGGGCCCGCGGGACGGCGGGTGCTGGTGCGGGTGCGCCAACGGTTGGGGTCAGGCCGGCTTCGTTCATATCGCGCTGTTTCGCTGATCCGTGGAGCGGAGGCAACCGCCGTTTCACCGCGTGATCTGCGGGGCCAGCCGGCGGGCGCGCTGGCGGACGCTCTCGTACTGGTGCGAGCCCGCGGCCTCGGTGAGGTACGGCAGCGCCGGGGCGCCGATGTCCTTGCGCAGGAAGTCCTCGCAGGCGCGGTGGTAGCCGTCGCTGCCGAGGCAGTCGATGGCGTGGCGGATGACGGCGGGGTCCGACCGGAGGGCGGGTTGGAGCGCGATCGCCGCGCGGTACGCCGCGATGCCGTCCACCCAGCGGAGGTTGTCGAAGTCCACCTGGGCTTGCAGGGAGGGGATCTCCGCGTTGCCCGGATACTGCTTGCGGAGCCGGGCGAGCGCCGCCAGCGCCCGGTCGCGGCGCTTGGCCAGGACCAGCTTCCGCGCGTCCGCCAGGCCGGGGACCTGCTCGGGCGGCGGCGATGGGGCCGGCGACGGAACCGATACCGGGGGAGCAGGCGCGGGCGCCGGCGGCTCCACGGCCGCGGTCGCGGCGGGGAGAGCAGCAGCGGCGGGCGCGGATGGTGGCTGCGGGTCGGCGACCCTGGTCGCCACGGGGAGGGCCGCCGGCGGGGACGGAGTCCGGGTCGCCGTCAGCACCGCCGCGCCGAGGATCAGCGCCAGGGCGGGGACGCTGATCGCGGCCACCACCTTCAGCGGCGGCCCGCGGCGCGGCGAGCGACCCGCGAAGTCCGCCTCGTTCGCGCGATGGATGGCCCGCGCCAGCTCCGCGGCGGTCGCGTACCGCTCCTCGCGCTTCTTCGCCATCGCCCGGCGCACCACGGCGGCGATCGGGATCCCGTCCAGCGGCGACGGCAGCGCGGGTGGATCCGCGTTGATCACCTGCATCATCACCGACGAACCCTCTCCGGTGTACGGCGGCCGCCCGGCCAGCGCGAAGTAGAGCGTCGCGCCGGCGGAGTACACGTCGGAGCGCGGGTCCAGCTCCAGGGCCAGGGCCTGCTCCGGCGACATGTACAGCGGGGATCCGATGAAGCTCCCCGTCTGGGTGAGCTTGGGCTCCGAGCCGTCGGTGACGCGCGCGATGCCGAAGTCGACCAGCTTGGCGACCTCCCGGCCGTCGGGCGCCAGGTGGACCATCACGTTGTCCGGCTTCACGTCGCGGTGGATCACGCCCGCGGCGTTGGCGGCGAAGAGGCCGTCGCAGACCTGGGCCATGAGCTCCGAGGCGCGCGCGGGGGACAGCCCGCCCTCCTCGGCGACGATGCCGGCCAGGGACCTTCCCTCGACCCACTCCAGCACTAGGTAGCTGCCGTGCACCTCGGTCCCGAAGTCGTGCACCGCGATGCAGTTGGGGTGGTTGATCCGGCTGGCGGCGCGGGCCTCGCGCTCGAACCGCTGCGCGAAGCCGGCGGACTTCTCCAGCATCAGCTTCACCGCCACCTTCCGCCCCAGGCGCTGGTCCTTCGCCTCGTACACCGCGCCCATCCCGCCCTGCCCCACCTTCCGCTCCAGCAGATAGCGGCCGCCGGCCAGCGACACGCCCGCCAGCGGCACCACGGTCGGATCGTTGTCCGTCTCAGCCACGCCCGGCGAACTCTACCGCCTCACGCCCGCGCGGCAGTGGAGGTATGAAGGGGGCCATGAAGCTCTACTACATGCCCGGCGCCTGCTCGCTCGCGCCGCACGTCGCCATGCGCGAGGCGGGGATGACGTTCGACCTGGTCCGCTACGACAACGAGAAGCACGCCCTGCAGGGAGGCGCGCCCCTGGAGTCGGTGAACGACAAGGGCTACGTCCCGGTGCTGGAGCTGGACGACGGCCAGCGGCTCACCGAGGTGAGCGCGGTCCTCCAGTACGTGGCCGACCAGGCGCCCGCCGCGAAGCTCGCCCCGCCGAACGGCACCATGGCGCGCTACCGCCTCCAGGAGTGGCTGAACTTCATCGCCACCGAGGTGCACAAGTCCTTCTGGCCCTTCTTCCACGCCGGCTGCGACGCCGAGAAGCCCAACCAGCAGGAGCGCCTCCACGGGCGCCTGGGCTGGGTGGAGCGGCACCTGGCCGACCGCCCCTTCCTCATGGGCGGCGACTTCACCGTCGCCGACTGCTACCTCCTCACGGCGGTGAACTGGATCCGCCCCGCGGGGTTCGACCTCGCGAAGTGGCCGGGCCTGCAGGCCTACCGCAACCGCCTCAAGGACCGGCCGTCGGTGAAGGCCGCCCTGGAGGCGGAGGGCCTGCTCCGCCGCGGCTGAGCCACGCTGACTCGCCGTGAACCTGGTACCCTGCGGCCCCTTCCGGCGAGGGCTGGCGTGCCTCTGAGCAGCAAGGAACTGGTCGCGAGCTTCCGGACCGCGGACCTGAGCGCTCCGCGGGACCTGGAGGCGTTCCTGCGAGAAGCCGGCGACCCCGCCCCGGAGGTGATGCTCAAGCTCCTGGAGGCCGTCTCCGCCCGCGGCGCCGAGAAGGACTTCCCCCGCCACCGCGCGCGCTGCGCCGCCTTCGAGAGGCTGGTGGGCCGCGTGCCGGACAAGGCCCTCTTCGTCCCCATGGTGAACGCGCTCAAGGGGGGCGACGCCACCCTGCGCACCACCCTGATGGCGCTGATCCCCGCCGTCAACCACGTGGGCAAGCACGAGGAGCTCTGCCAGCTCCTGCGCTCCGGCGACGCCACCGTGCGGCAGGTGGGGGCGCAGGTGCTGGGCGGCCTCGGCGGGAAGACCGCGCTCCGGCTGCTGGGCGAGTGGGTGGAGGAGGCCGGCTTCCCGGGCCGGATCGAGGCGGTGGACGCGCTCGCGCGCTGCGCCGGCCACCACGCCATCCCCGCCCTCAAGGGCGCCCTCTTCGCCGGCAACGCCGAGGAGCAGGCCCACGCGCTCCGCTACCTCGGCGACCTCAAGTACGTCGCCAAGGGCAGCCGCGACGCGCTCCAGGTCATCGCCGAGTTCCTCCTGGAGAAGCGGCCGCCGCAGCTCGCCCCGGCCGTCGCCGCCTTCTGCAAGCTCTGCTCGGAGGAGGACTACTTCGTCGCCATCGCCCCCTACCTCGACGTGGACGAGGTGGACGTGGTGCGCGCCGCGGTGGAGGGCCTGCGCAGCTTCAGCTCCCCGCGCACCTTCGACGCGCTGGAGCGGAAGCTCCTTGCCGGGCCGAACACCATCCGCTTCGTGGTCATCGGCACGCTGGAGGCCATCGGCACCGACGACGTCATCCCGGTGCTGGTGGGCGCCATCAGCCACCCGCAGCAGGCGGTCCGCAACCGCGCCAGCGAGGCGCTCCAGAACCTGAGCCGGTCCGGGAAGATCGACCTCGCCCGCACCATCATCTGGCTCGCGCACAGCAAGGACGTGAACGTGCGCCGCCAGGCGGTGGAGCTGGCCCGCGCCACCAACGACCAGGGCGACCAGCTCTGGCCCCGGCTGCTGCGGCTGCTGCGCGACGAGGACTGGTGGGTGCGCGAGAGCGTGGCGGAAGCGGTGGTCGGCATGGCCGGCCACAAGCTCACGCCCCACATCCTCCCCTACCTGAACGACCCGTCGGACGTCATCCGCCGCTTCGCCATCGAGCTGCTGATGCGGCTGGACGACCCGCGCAGCCTCACCCCGCTGCTCGAGGTCGCCGCCAGGGACGCGGACTGGTGGGCGCGCGAGCGCGCCATCGAGGCGGCGGCCAAGCTGAAGGACCAGCGCGCCGTCCCGCACCTGGTAGCCCTGCTGGGCGACCGCGAGGTGCAGCTGCGCGCGGTGGAGGGGCTGGCGGCGCTGGGGGCCCGCGGCGCATCGCGCGAGATCGCCGCCCTGGCCGCCTCCGACGACCCCGACGTGCGGGTGGTGGTGGCGAAGTGCCTGGCCGGCTTCGACGACCGCGGGCTGGCGACCGACCTCGAGGCCATGCTGGGGGACGAGGACATCCGCGTGCGCGAGGTGGCCCGCGACGCGCTCTCCCGCTGGCGCTCCGTCCCCGCCGAGGGAACGCGGCGCGGGCCGCGCATCGGCATGCTGCTGGAGGAGATCGGCCGCTCCGGCGCCGACGACCTGCTGGTCGCGGTGGGCCATCCGCCCACGATGAAGAAGATGGGGCGCGCGACGCCCATGTCCGGCGAGCCGCTCACCGACGCCCAGACGCGCGAGCTGCTCTCATCGGTGCTGAAGAAGGAGCAGCTGAAGGACCTGGAGGAGCGCGGCGACGCGGACTTCTCCTACGCGTACGAGGGCTTGCGGTTCCGCGTCAACGCCTACAAGGCGGAGGGCGGCCTGTGCGCCGTGTTCCGCATCATCCGCGGGCGGCTGCTGGACTTCGACGCGCTCGGGCTGCCGGAGGTGGTGCGGCGGTTCGCGGACCTCAAGAACGGCCTGGTGGTGATCGGCGGCCCCACCGGCAGCGGGAAGTCCACCACCCTGGCCGCGCTGATCGACCACATCACCCGGCACCGCAGCCAGCACATCGTCACGCTCGAGGACCCGGTGGAGGTCGTCTACGACGCGCGCAAGTGCCTGGTGAACCAGCGCGAGATCGGCGTCCACGCGCTCAGCTTCTCCTCCGGCCTCCGCGGCGCCCTCCGCCAGGACCCCAACGTGCTCCTGGTGGGCGAGATGCGCGACCTCCCCACCATCGCCGCCGCGGTGAGCGCCGCCGAGACCGGCCACCTCGTCTTCGGCACGCTGCACACCGTCTCCGTCGACACCAGCGTGGACCGGCTGATCAACGTCTTCCCCGCCATCCAGCAGGACCAGGTGCGCGCCATGCTCGCGGAGAGCCTGCGCGCGGTGGCGTGCCAGTACCTGCTGCCGCGCCGCGACACCCCCGGCCGCGTGCTGGCGCTGGAGATCATGCTCTGCAACGACGCGGTGTCGAACCTGATCCGCAAGGGGAAGACGTTCCAGATCCCCTCGGTGCTCGCCTCGTCCGTGGAGCTGGGCATGCGGACCATGGACTCGGAGCTGATGGGCCTGTTCAAGGCCGGCCGCATCTCCGCCGAGGACGCGTACATGAAGGCCCGCTCCAAGAGCGACTTCGAGGCCATCCTCGCCAAGGAGGACGAGGCGCCGTCGCTGCCCTCCCTGGCGCCGCTGCTGGGCGCGGGGAAGCCGGACGCCGAGGCCGAGGCGGAAGCGGAGGCCAGGCCGCCGCCTCCGGAGGCACCCGCCCCTGTCCCCGAGGCCCGGCCGATCGTAGCCCTGCCTCCACCGCCTTCGCCCCCGACCCCGGTCCCCGAGGTGCGGCACGCCACGCCCGCCCCGCCCGCTCCGGTCGCTTCGACACCGGCCCCTCCGACGCCGGTGCCGGTCGTGCCGGGGCCGATTCCCGGGCTTCCGCGGCTGGTCCGCATGGTCCCCCAGGCCGCGCCCGGGCGTCCGCCGGGGCCGGCGGCCAACGTCCCGCCTCCCCGCGTCGCACCGCCGGCGGCCCCGGCCGTGCCTCCGCCGATGCTGGAGGCGGTGACCAGCGACTCCCTCCCGGTCATCGAGCTCTCCACGCCTCCCGTGCAAGCTCCCGCGGAGTTTCCCGCCGAGCTCCCGCCGGAGGAGCGCACCGAACCGCAGCTGTCGACGGCGGGCCTGGACCTCGGCCTCCGTCCGGAGCGGGCGGAAGCCCCGGAGGAGCCGGCGGGCAGCAGCGACGACGAGGCGCGCGCGGTGTGGGCGACCTTCGCCGGCTCCGAGGACAAGTTCGCCGCCGGACCGGAGACCGTCACCGCGCTGGAGTCGATCATCGCCAGGGACTCCGGCTGCGCCACCGCGCACTACTTCGTGGGGCAGGTGTACCTCTTCGTGGGCGACCAGCTGAACGCCCGGGTGTGGTTCAACAAGACGCTGGAGGTGGACCCCACGCACGGGGCCGCCCGCCAGCGCCTGACGGCGTTGGGGTCCTGACGATGGCGCGCCTGGACTCCTTCCTCCGCCTGGTGGTCGAGCAGCACGCGTCCGACCTGCACTTCCACAGCGGCGCGGTGCCCACCATCCGCTTCGACGGCGGCCTCCTCCGGCTCCCCTTCCGCACCCTCACCGAGACGGAGACGCGGCGCTTCCTCTTCGAGGTGATGGACGAGGGGCAGCGCGCCCAGTTCGAGACCGACAAGCAGGTCGACTTCCTCTACGTGGTGGAGGGCCTGGGCCGGTTCCGCGCCAACGTCTACGTCCAGAACCACGGCATGGGGGCGGTGTTCCGGGTCATCCGCCTCACCCCGCCCACGCTGGACGACCTGGCGGTGCCGCAGGTCCTGCGCAAGCTGCCGCACCTGCAGAACGGGCTGGTGCTGGTGACCGGGCCCACCGGGTCGGGGAAGACGACCACGCTGGCGGCGATGGTGCACGAGGTGAACCGGACCTCCGCGCGGCACATCATCACCGTGGAGGACCCCATCGAGGTGCTCCACACGCCCATCAAGTCGGTGGTCTCCCAGCGGCAGGTGGAGAAGCACACCGAGACGTTCGCCTCCGCGCTGAGGGCCGCGCTCCGCGAGTCGCCGGACGTGCTGGTGGTGGGCGAGATGCGCGACCAGGAGACGGTCCAGCTGGCGCTGAGCGCGGCCGAGACGGGCGTGCTGGTGCTGGGCACGCTGCACACCAACTCGGCGGCGAAGGCGGTGGACCGGATCATCGACATCCTGCCGCCGGAGACGCGGGAGCAGGCGCGCAGCGTGCTCTCGGTGCTCCTGCGCTGCGTGGCCTCGCAGCACCTGTGCCGGCGCGCCAACGGCGAGGGCCGGGTGGCGGTGATGGAGGTGCTGCTCCACACCTGGGCGGTGGCGAACATGATCCGCGAGGGCAAGGCGCACCAGATCGACGCCTACCTCCAGACCGCCGGAAACGACGGCACCGGGATGATCAGCCTGGACGCCTCCATCGCGCGGGCGGTCCGGAACGGGTACATCACCATGGAGGAGGGCCTCCGCGTCGCCAACTACCCGGACCAGGTGCAGCTGATGGTCGGCGACGCGATCAGGTGATCGTTCAGTGGGCGCGGACGAACGCGAGAAGGCGCTCCGGGTGGCCCGGACGCTGGAGAAGAAGGGCGAGCCGGACGAGGCGGCGGAGCAGTACGTCCGCGCCGGCGCCCACGCGGAGGCGGTGCGCGTCCTCACCGCGGCGCGCCGGTACGTGCAGGCCGCGCAGGTATTGATCGCCGCCTACGGCATCCAGACCCTCGGCGTGTCGCGGCTGGACGCGGAGGGGAGGCGGCAGGCGCACACCGCCGCCATCCTGCTCGGGAAAGGCGGCGACACGCGGCGCGCGGTGGACCTGTTCGTCGCGCTCGGGGAGCGGGACCGCGGCGCGGAGCTCCTCCGGCGCGCGGGCGACGTCGCCGGCGCGGAGCGGCTGGAGCTCGGCACCGGGCCCACGCCATTGCCTCTGGCGGTCTCCTCGGGGGGCGTCACCGCCGCGGCCGCCCGGAAGCTGGAGGCGGAAGGCCGCGACGACTCCGCGCTCCAGGTCTACCTCTCGCTGGGGCAGAACGACGACGCGGCGCGCGTCGCCCAGCGCCTCCGGCGCTACGACCAGGCGGTGCAGCTCTACCTCAAGGCCGGCAAGCCGTACGACGCCGCGCAGTGCAGCCTCTCCGCCGGGCGGCTGGAGCAGGCGTTCGACGCGCTGGCCAAGGCCTCCCGCGAGGATCCGCGCTACCGCGTCATGTGCCGGAAGGTGATCGCCGCCGCGGCGGCCGCCAAGACGCTCAGCTACTCGCTGGAGCACTTCCTGGGGCCCTTCGTGTCCTCGGAGCCCAGGGATGCCCCGGAGGCGGAGGCGTTCTACACGCTCGCCGGCCTGTACGCGGAGAAGGGGCTGGTGGACAACGCGGCCGAGGTGTACCGGCGCCTGCTGCTGTTCGACGCGCGCTTCCGCGACGCCTCCTCCCAGCTGAGGAAGCTCACCGCCGGGGGCGCGCTGCTGAGCGAGGCCATCGTCCGGGAGGACCTGGCCGCGACCCACACGCCGGGGCCGCCCCCGATCGGCGAGGCCACCGAGCGCATCACGCCCGAGCCGGCCAAGGCCACCCCGGCGCTCACCGCCGGCCGCGGCGACGCCTTCGTGGAGGGCGCGCTGATCGCCGACCGCTACAAGCTGATGAACCGCCTCGGCAAGGGCGGGATGGCGGTGGTGTTCCGCGCGCAGGACCTGGAGCTCTCCATCGAGGTCGCGCTCAAGGTCTACTTCTCCTCGAAGGGCGGCGGCGACGACAGCGACCTGCTGGCGCGCTTCCGGCGCGAGCTGCGCTTCGCCCGCAGCGTGATCCACCCCAACGTGGTGCGGGTCTTCGACATCGGCGTGCACGAGGGCCAGCGCTACATCACCATGGAGTTGCTCCAGGGGACGGAGCTGCGCGCCCTGCTCAAGGGCCCCATGGCCATCCACCAGGCGTTGGGCTACCTGGTCCAGGTCTGCGCCGGGCTCCAGGCGGCCCACGACCAGGGCATCGTCCACCGCGACGTGAAGCCGGCCAACCTCTTCGTCACCCAGGAGGGCGTGGTGAAGCTGATGGACTTCGGCATCGCGCGGGTCGAGGGCGCGCCGCGGGAGCTCACGCGCTCCGGCTCGGTGGCGGGTACACCGGGCTACATGGCGCCCGAGCAGATCCGCGACAGCAGCACGGTGACCCCGGCCGCCGATATCTACTCCCTGGGGGTGGTGGCGTATCGCGCGCTGACTGGTGTCTTGCCGTTCAGTCACGCCGACATGATTCCGCTGCTGATGATGCACCTGGAGCAGAAGCCACCCCCGCTCCGCGAGCACAACCCGTTCATCCCGGCGGAGCTGGAGCGGGTGGTGCTCCGATGTATGGAGAAGGCGCCGGAGGACCGGTGGCCAAGCTGCACCGCTCTGGCGGGCGAGCTCGAACGGCTGCGCGCGCGCGTTGCGTCGTGACGCCGACGCGTCGGCAACGAACGCACGGGAAGAAAGCCAGCCTGCCGGACTAGAGGGAAGTCACCTGGATCCAGCCCGGCCTGCTTCGTGCAACTCAGACCGGCGTGTCCAACGCAGGGGGGTCCATGTCTTCCATCATCTCGCTGGTCCTGAAGTCCACACTGCTGACCCTGGTGCTGGGGCTGCTGATGCTGGGGTGGTTGCGCACCGTGTGGGCATACACCCAGACCGGGCTGACCGGCTCCGCGGATCGACGCGCCCAGGTGACGCAGGTACAACACGCGTGATGGAGGTGGCGCCGGGCGCGTGAGAGTGACGGTCCTCGAGCTGCCCGCCACCTACGGCGAGCCCGGCGCGGTGCTGGACTCGGTGGAGGTGCTGCTGGGCCGGGGTCCCCGCACGGACCTGGTGCTCCTCCCCGAAGCATCCCTCACCGGGTACGTGTCGCCGCGCGGAGACTTCGACCTCCGCCGCTTCGCCGAGCCGCCCGGTGGTCCCACCAGCCAGAAGCTGTCCGCGCTGTCGGCGCGGCGCGAGGTGGCGGTGGCGGCGCCCCTGGTCCTCCAGGAAGGCGGCGCCTGCTTCAACGCCATGGTCGTCCACGACGCGTCGGGGCGGCCGGTGGCCACCTATCGCAAGCGACACCCGTGGTTTCCGGAGCGGTGGGCGACGCCCGGCCCGGAGGGACCGCCGCTGTTCCGGGTGGGTGAGCTGATGGTGACGATCGCCATCTGCTTCGACGGGCACTTCCTGGAGCACGAGGAGGATTCGCGGGAGGCGCTGTCCGGGGCCGACCTGCTGCTGTTCCCCAGCGCGTGGGTCGACGAGGAGGACACCCGCACGCCCCTGCTCTCCGGGTTGGCGCGGGAGTTCGGGATCGCCGTCGCCGCCGCCAACTGGGCGCCCGGCGTGGTGCGCGTCCCCGGCCAGGGCGGCGCGTACGTGCTGGGGCCGGACGGGGAAGTGCTGGCGCGAGCGGTCGCCGGGCGCGCGGACGCCGAGGTGCGCCGCCGGGTGCAGTAGGGTCCGGCGCGTGGCGAAGCGCGACGAGGTGCAGCTGGAGCTGGCGGGGCGCCAGGTCACCGTCACCAACCCGGGCAAGGTGTATTTCCCCCAGGCGCGGATCACCAAGCTGGAGCTGGTGCAGTACTACCTGTCGGTCGCCGGGGGCGCGCTGCGGGGGGTGGCGCGCCGGCCGATGAACCTGAAGCGGTACGTCAACGGCATCGACGCCGAGCCCTTCTACCAGAAGCGCGTCCCCGAGAAGCGGCCGGAGTGGATCGAGACCGCGACGTTCTCGTTCCCGTCCGGGCGCACCGCGGAGGAGATCGTCGTCAACGACGTCGCGCAGCTGGCCTGGGTGGTGAACCTGGGCTGCGTGGACCTGCACCCGCACGCCGTCCGGCGGGAGGACATGGAGCAGCCGGACGAGCTCCGCATCGACCTGGACCCGGTGCCCGGCGTGGCGTGGGCGCAGATCCTGGAGGTGGCGAAGGTGGTCCGGGCGGTGCTGGGCGAGGTCGGGCTGGTCGGGTGGCCGAAGACCAGCGGCTCGCGCGGCGCGCACGTCTGGGTGCGGATCCAGCCGCGCTGGCCGTTCGCCGTCGTCCGGCGGGCGGCGCAGGCGGTGGCGCGCGAGGTGGCGCGGCGGGCGCCGGAGATCGCCACCGCGCGCTGGTGGAAGGAGGAGCGGCGCGGCGTGTTCATCGACTACAACCAGAACGCGCGCGACCGGACGACGTGCAGCGCGTACTCGGTGCGGCCGGCGCAGGATGCGCGCGTGTCGATGCCGCTGTCCTGGGACGACTTCCTGGCGTCGAACCCGGTGGAATTCACGCTCCGGACGGTGCCGGCGATCTTCCAGGCGCGCGGGGACGCCCACGCGGCGATCGACGCCTCGCCCGGGTCCATCGAGGCGCTGCTCGCCCTGGCGGACCGGCACGAGGCGGAGGGGCTGGCGGACGAGCCGGAGCGGGAGGCGCCGCTGCCGGTGATCACCGTCGCCCAGGCGAAGCTGAAGAGGGAGGCGCTGGAGGGGCTGGAGCGCTGGAAGGTGAAGTACCCGGCCGCCGCGGCGAAGCTGGCGCCGGAGCACGTGCTGGTGGACACCAACCGCGGGCGCGCCTCCGCCTGGTACCGGGTTCGGATCAACCTCCAGAACGTCCCGGAGGCGGAGCGCCCGCCGCAGGAGACGCCCGATCCGGATTACGACCCGAAGTCGGAGTACGAAGGATTGAGTCGGTGAAAAACCGACACCATTGACAATCCATTATTCCCAGCGCTAAATTACAACTGGGGGTGAGTCATGTCGCACGATCCACGAATGCCTTGTTGTGGTGTTTCACGCCGCGGCTTCCTCGGTGGAGCGGCGACGGCGGCGGCTGCCGCCACGCTGGTCCCGGCCCGCGCGACCGCCGAACCCCAGCGCGGGGACTACTCGTACTCGCCGGACCTCCGGATCGACATCCACCACCACTTGTTTCCCCGGGTGTGGGCCGACTACCGGGACCGTCAAGGTGGCTGGGCGGCGATCGGGCTGGCGCCGCTGTACGAGGCGCCGATCCCCGACGGTCACATTGAATTCATGGATACATGGCACATCGACGTGGCCATGGTCTCGCTGGTCCCGCCGGCGTGCGCCTTCGGCGCGCTCGACGACCGGCGGTCGACGGCCCGGGCGGTCAATGAATTCGGCGCCGGCCTGGTCCGGGATCACGGCGCGCGCTTCGGCTTCCTGGCCACCTCGTCGCTGCCGGACGTGCCGGGCGCCCTCGACGAGATCCGCTACGCCTTCGACCAGCTGCACGTGGACGGCTTCGCGGTGTCGACGAACTACTTCGGCGACTACATGGGCAACCCGACGTTCGAGCCCATCTACGAGGAGCTGAACGCGCGGAGCGCCGCCGTCCTCGTCCACCCGACGAACCCCGCGTACGCGCCTCCGAACATCGGCTTCGGCGCGTTCCCGCTGCCTCACTTCTGCTTCGAGTGGATCGCCGATACCGCCCGCGCGATGACGAACATCATCTATCGCAAGGTGGCGAAGCGATATCCGAACATCAAGTGGATCTTCATGCACGGCGGCGGCGCGATGAGCGCGTACACGCTGCGACAGGTGGGGCTCCACGCCTTCCTGCCCCAGTTCAACACCGTGCTCCCGGAGGGGCCCATGCCGTACCTCCGGCAGTTCTACTGGGACACCGCGCAGGCGTTCACGCCCTCCCCCATCCAGTCGGTGAAGGAGGTCGCGCCGCTGTCGCACATCCTCTTCGGCACCGACTGGCCGCCGATCAAGAACTTCTACGACAACGCCCAGACGCAGATCCCGTACCCGGGCGAGCAGCTCCCGGATCCGGCGGTGGGCGATCCGGCCCCCGCCCTGAGCCTCTCCTTCAGCAAGCCGGAGCGCCGGGCGATCGACGCCAACGCCCTGGAGCTCTTCCCCCGGCTCAAGGGGATCTACGGGGAGGCCGCCCGGCGGCTGGGGAACGTCGCCAGGTAGGCGTCGATCACCACCTGCTCCGCCGGGCCCAGCTCGGTGCCGGCCGCGAGCGCGGCGACGGCGGCGAGGATGGGGGGGTCACGGCCGGCGCTCGGCGATCTCCAGCCGGCCGTCGCCCGGGCGCAGCGTCATCTCGAAGCGGGAGAGGAAAGACAGCCCCAGCAGTCCATCCACGCCGTCCGGCAGGGTGTCGACGACGGCCACCTCCACGTGGCGCGCCCGGGCGCCCTGCAGATCGATCTGGTCGACCACCGTCAGGCGCGCGGGCCGGATGCCGCCCGCGGTGCGCACGAAGATGCTCGCCCCCGCGTCCTCCGGGAGCCCCAGCCGCGACGCCAGCCGCCGCGACAGGGTGACGGCGGTCGCGCCGGTGTCCACCACCATCCGCGCCTTCTCGCGCTCGTTGATGCGGACCATGGCGACGATCGCGTCGCTGGACGGAGAGAAGGCCACCACCGCCTTCCCCTTCCCCGCCAGCTCGTCGCACCCGGCCGCCTCCAGCCGGTCCTCCAACGTCTTGAGCCGGGCCTCCTGCCGCAGCTTCGGATACCGGAGGAAGTACTCCTCCAGCGCGAGCAGCGCCTCGCACGGCTTGCCGGACCGCTCGTACATGTTCACCAGGTTGACGGGGATCGACCGGAGCAACGGCTCCAGCGTGATCGCCTGGCGGTAGTCCGCGGCCGCCTTCTCGAAGTCGCCCTTCTCCTCGTAGGCGAGCCCGCGCCACCACCAGTAGTCCTTGTCGCCGGGGTCCTCCTCGATCAGGCGGGTGGCGTCGGCGGCGGCCGCGTCGAATTCGGAGAGGGACTTGTGGGCGCCGTAGCTGACCCAGAGCAGCCGCGAGTAGGGACCGCACTTCTGGAAGAAGGCCTCGTTGCCGTTGAGCGCGCCCCGGTAGTCGCCCACCTGGACCAGCGTGTCTCCGAGCTCGACGATCTTGCGGCGGTCGCAGGGCTCGGCGGCGATCTGGGCCTTCAGGCGGTTGATCTCGTCCGTCTTCTTCCCGTAATCGATGAGCCCCTGCGGCGAGTAGGCGCCCCTCCCTCCGGTTCGCCAGAGGTAACCGAGGTACATCGCGCCCAGGCTGGCGAGGAACAGGGCCGCCCCCAGCAGGACCATGCTCCGCGCGCCCCGCTTGCCCCGGCGCGTGAGGAGACATCCGGGACAGACCTCCTCCATCCCGTCGAACATCGAGCACACCTCGCAGATCGCGCGAAGGCAGGAGGAGCAGGTACCCCGCGCGGTCTTCTCCGGGTGCTGGTAGCAGGGGATCGAGGACACGCCCGCTCCACTTACCACGGTGGGATGGCGCATGATGACGCTCCGATGCTCGCCGGTCCCCACGCGTGCCGCCTCGCGCCTCGCCTGGACGTGGACCGCCTGCGGGAGGACCTGGCCGCGCTCCGCGCCTTCCCCATGGGCAGCGAGGAGAGCTACTTCCGCGGGCCCGGGGAACGCCACGCCGGATGGCGCGTCCTGTCGCTGCGATCGCAGAGCGGCGAGGCGCGGGAGACGACGTCGGGCGGCCCGGGCCTGCATGACTTCCAGGACACGGCGGCGATGCGCGCCGCGCCGTACCTCCGCGAGGTGGTGGAGGCGATCCCCGGGCCGAAGCGCTCCGTGCGCCTGAGCGTGCTCCCGCCGGGAGGCTCCATCACCCGGCACGACGACGTGGTGCTCTCCCTGGAGCACGGGCTGGTGCGGCTCCACGCGCCGATCCAGACGGGGCCGGAGGTGGAGTTCGAGGTGGGCGGAGAGCGGGTGGAGATGGCGCCCGGCGAGCTGTGGTACGGCGACTTCACGCTCCCGCACGCGGTGGAGAACCGCGGCGCCGATGATCGGGTGCACCTGCTGATCGAGGTGGAGGTGACGCCCGCGCTCCGGTCGCTCTTCCCGGCCGACTACTGGGACGCGCGGGACGTGGTGGTGGCGGAGGCGCCCGCGCCGCCGGCGGCCCCGGTGGAGGCGTACGCGTGCGCGTTCTCCGGCCCGTCGCTCTTCGCTCGCCTGTTGCCGAGGTCGTGGACCTCCTGGCAGCGCTTCGAAGGGGCGCTCTCGCCGAGGTTCGGAGAGCTGGTGATGTGCATCAACGGCGCGCCGATGATCGCCCTGGAGCCCCGCGGCGGAGACCGCTTCGTCTTCCGGGGCGGGCCGCCGTGCGTGGTCCTGGAGGTGGAGCGGAGCGGCGGCGGCGTGCGCGCGCTGAGGCTGCGCAGCCGGCTCCACAAGCAGTGGCACACCGTCCCCCTGCCCCTTCGCGGATGACCGTCACTGGATCCGGAGCTCGTCGACCTGGAGTTGGAACGAGCCGGGCTGCCGGGAGCCGATCCAGACGCCGGTGACGTCGGTGGCGTCGCCGGACGCCAGCTCGTCCAGCGGGACGACGTGCTCGGCCCAGTCTCCGGACGCGGTGAACGTCTTCACGCCGGGCTTCGGCCCGCGCCTGGCGGTGAATACCAGCAGGTCGTACGACCGGCCGTCGCCGCGCGCCCAGAACCGAACCGACTTCCCGGCGCCCAGGTTCACCGGCTCCTGCGACTCCGGGCCGGGCGAGAACATCGCCCCCGCGAACGGCGTCCCCATCCAGCGGCTGGCGACCTCCCCGCGGAGCTCGAGCGCGCCGCGCGTGCCCGCCGCGCCACCCTGGACGAGCGCCATGCTCGCCTTCGAGCTGCCGCGGACCACCTCGTCGGTGACCACCTCCCAGCCCGCGCCGAAGCGCGCCTCCACCTTCGGCTGTTCGAAGTCGCTCACCAGTCCGCCGGGGAGCACCTGGCGCGAGCGCACCGCCGCCGCCCGCCGCTCCTCGCGGTCCAGCGCGACGCCGCCCTTCCACACCGTCCGGATGGCGCGCGTCTCGAGGATGTCCGCCGTCGGGTCTCCGCCTACCAGCACGAGGTCCGCCAGCATCCCCGGCGCGATTCGCCCGCGGCCCTCCAGGTGGAAGCGCCGGGCGGGCGCGGACGTCGCCGCGCGGAGGGCCTCCACGGGGGTGAGCCCCGCCTGTACCAGCAGCTCCAGCTCCTGGTGCAGCGAGGCGCCGTGGGTGGTGCCGGGGTTCGCCGAGTCCGTGCCGGCGAGCACGTCGACCCCCGCCGCCTTCAGCTCGCGGATGGAGCCGGACGCCACGTCCCAGATCTGGGGCTTCGGCGCGCCGGGGAAATGCATCTGGAGCTGCGCCGCGCCCGTGACGTCGATGAACGGCGCGAACCGCGAATCGCCGAGCAGCACCTCCCCGGTCGGGAGGCCCGACGCGCCGCGCTGCACCGCCAGGGTGGGAATCACGAACGCCCCGCGCGCCTTCGCTTCCTCGGCGACGCGCGCGTGCGACGTCACCCGCCCGTAGGTGTGCGCCAGCCCGTCGGCGCCGGCCTGCAGCGCCTCGAGCGCGTCCTGGTCCGTGTTCACGTGGACCACCGCCAGCTTCCCGTTCGCGTGCGCCGCGCGGATGACCGCGGCCACCTCCGCCAGCGAGAGCCCCGGCACCTTCCCGCCGGTGTCGCCGTAGATGATCTTGACGTAGTCGGAGCCCTCGCCGAGGCGCGCGCGGACGAACGCGTCGGCGTCCCCGGCGCGCGCCAGCGTGGGGATGTCGAAGCCGTACTCCGTGCCGTGCCCGCCGGGCGCCGTGACCAGGGTGCCGGCGGAGCGGAGGTCCGCGCGATCGGCCGGCCGCGACGATCGCTCCTCGGCGCGCATGGCCTGGACGAGCGCCGGCTGGGAGAACATGTCCAGCGCGGTGGTGACGCCGAAGGTGAGGCAGCGCTCGAGCTGCGCGCGCTCCTGGACGTGGACGTGCGAGTCGATGAGCCCCGGCAGGAGCGTGCCTCCCTGGCCGTCGATGGTGGTGACGCCCGCGGGCGCCGCGCCGTCCAGCAGTTGGTCGATACGGTCCCCGCGGAGGAGCACCCCCCGCTGCGGGAGGACCCGCTCGCCGTCGAAGATGCGGACATTGGTGATGGCCACGGGGGCGCGCGTGGCGCAGGCCTGCACGGCCAGCGCGGCGCAGAGGGCGAACGCAAATCTCATCGAATGCTCCTGGGAAAGGGTCGCGCGGAGAGGAACCGCCCGCGGCGAAAGGTTCACGGCCGGGGCACCGTCGCGCGGGCGCGCGGCTGGGTTCCGCTCGCGGTGCAAGCCGGCCCGGGTCGACAGCCTCCGGCCGCGCGGCGTGTGGCTGGGTTCCGCTCGCGGTGCGAGGTTCCTGGCTCGCGCCGGGGTGCGTCACACATCCGTCACGCGCCGGATCCGCCTCGCGGGCGGCCACGTGAACCTTTTTCGCGGACCGGTTCCCCACTATGGACGCGGGTGGAGGCTGCCGATCGATGAGGACCTTCTTCCTGGAGGGCCGGTTCGGGATGTTCCCGACGGCGTTGTTCGGATTCCTGGCCGTGGCCGTGGCGCTGATGTGCGCCCTGCGCCCGGACGAGCGGCGACTCGGGCTGGCGCGGCACCTGGCGGCGATCACCCTGCTGGCCGGGCTGTTCGGGACGATGCTGGGCGTCGGGGGGACGCTGCGGTACGTGGGGCAGGTCCCTCCCGAGCACCAGCTGGAGATGGCCGCGCTGGGCTGCGCGCAGTCGCTGAACCCGCTGGTGCTGGCCGCGTTCCTCGCCATCGTGGGTGGCCTGCTCTCGCTGATCGGCGCGTACCGGCGCCGGCCCGCGGGGGGCTGAGGCCGTGGAGGCGGACGAGTCGCTCTTCGCCCGACTGGTGGGTGGAGATCTCCGCGCATTCGACGAGCTGTACCGCCGCCACGCGCGCCACCTGCACGGTTTCCTCCGGCGCGAGATGCCGGATCCGGGCGAAGCCGAGGACGTCCTCCAGGAAGCGTTCCTCGCCGTCCTGAAGGAAGGGCGGCGTCACGCCGTCACGCGCGCGTTCCGGCCGTGGCTGTTCCAGGTCGCGCGGCACCTGTGCCTCAATCGGGCGCGCTCGGGCCGGCGCGCCGCCGCGGCCACCGACCGCGCGCAAGCGCTCGATCCGCCCCAGGCGCCGCACCCGGAGGCGCAGATCTCGGATCGGGAGGAGTCGGAGAAGCTGCGCCGGGCGCTCGCGCGGCTCCCGGCGGAGATGTCCGGGCTCTACGCGCTGCGGGCCTCCGGGCTCCGGTACGAGGAGATGGCGGAGGTGCTCGACGTCCCGGTCGGCACCGTGAAGTCGCGGATGCACCTCTTGGTGAAGCGCTTGCGCGAGGAGACCCAGTCATGACGTGCGACCAGTGCCAGGCGGAGCTCGCCGGCTTCCAGCTCGGGTTCGTGGAGGACGACACGCGCGACGCGCTGGAGCGCCACCTGCTGGAGTGCGCCGACTGCCTGCGCAGCTTCCTGCGGCTGAAGCGTTCCATGGAGACCGCCGAGTTGGAGCCCGCCCCGTCCGACGCCGCCCGGCTGCGGCTCCGCGCCGCCGTGGCATCCGAGCTGTCGCCCGCCGATCGCTCCTGGCGCTGGTGGGAGCGTCCGCTGGCGTTCGCGCTCGCCGGTGCGGCGGTCACGGTGGCGTTCGCGTTCGTCCAGGCCCTTTCGCTGCTGCCCGGCCTCCCACCCGTGGTTCCCTGAGGGCGTGGAAAGGCCATAGGGTTCCGCCCCATGCAACTGACCCGACGGGGCGTGCTGAAGGGAACCGGGGCGCTGGCGGGGATCGCGCTGGCGTCGCGGGCGGGCCTGGCCGACGCCCGCGGCCTGCTGACGGATCCGCTCCTCGAAGAGGTGATCGACCGGGCGCTGGGCGCGGCCAAGAAGGCGGGCGCGACCTACGCGGACATCCGCATCGTCCGCCGGCGATCCGAGGCGCTCTTCGCCAGGGACGACCACATCGCCAACGTGTCGGGGGACGAAGGCTACGGGCTGGGGGTGAGGGTCATCGCCGGCGGCGCCTGGGGGTTCAGCGCCGCCTCGCAGGTGGTCCCCGCCGCCGCCGAGCGGGCGGCCCAGCTGGCGGTGGAGATCGCCCGGGCGAACGCGCCGCTGTTGCAGCGGCCGGTGCAGCTGGCTCCCGTCAAGGCCGCCGTCGACGCGTGGCAGACGCCGCTGGAGCGGAACCCGTTCAAGATCCCGCTGTCGGAGAAGTCGGACCTCCTGCTGGCGCTCACCGGCGCGCTGCTCAAGGTGCCGGGGATCCAGCACTGCTTCTCCTGGTTCCAGGCCCTCGGCGAGTGGAAGCTGTTCGCCAGCTCCGACGGCTCGCACATCGAGCAGGACCTGATCCGGATCCGGCCCGGCTACCGCGCCACCGCCATCGACACCGCCTCCGGCGAGTTCGCCAGCCGCGACCACGACCTCTCCCCCGCCCAGGCGGGCTGGGAGTACGTGGCGAGGTCCACCCTGCTCGCGGACGCGCCGCGGGTCGGCGAGGAGGCGGTGCAGAAGCTGAAGTCGCCCTCGGTGACGCCGGGGAAGAAGCACCTCATCCTCGCGCCCTCCAACCTCTGGCTCACCATCCACGAGTCCGTCGGCCACCCCACCGAGCTGGACCGCGCGCTGGGCTACGAGGCCAACTACGCCGGCACCTCGTTCCTCACCACCGACAAGCTGAACAAGATCCAGTTCGCGGCGCCGCAGCTCTCGTTCTACGCGGACAAGACCACGCCCACCGGCCTGGCCACCTGCGGTTACGACGACGACGGGGTGAAGACCCAGAAGTGGGACATCATCCGCAACGGCAGGTTCGTGAGCTACCAGACCACCCGGGAGCAGGCGGGATGGATCAACGAATCCAGCTCGCGCGGCTGCAGCTACGCGCAGGACTTCCGCTCCTTCCCGTTCCAGCGCATGCCGAACGTCTCGCTGGAGCCGGGGCCCAAGGACCTGGGCCTGAAGGACCTGATCGCCGCCACCGACGACGGGATCCTCATCCGCGGCGACGGCTCGTACTCGATCGATCACCAGCGCTACAACTTCCAGTTCGGCGGCCAGATGTTCTACGAGGTGAAGGGCGGGAAGGTGACCCGCACGCTTCGGGACGTCGCCTACCAGTCCAGCACGCCCGACTTCTGGAGGTCGTGCGACCTGCTGGGCGGCGCCCGCGAGTGGGAGATGGGCGGGAGCTTCTTCGACGGCAAGGGCGAGCCCACGCAGGTCAACGCCGTGAGCCACGGCTGCCCGCCGGCGCGCTTCGCGCAGATCAACATCCTCAACACCAACACCGGAAAGGGCCGCGGATGAAGCCGGACGCTCCGAACCTCAAGGGCGCGCTGGACGCCGCCCTCGCCGCCGCCAAGCGGCTGGCGCCGGCCGGGGCCGCCCTGGTGCGGCTGGAGTCGCGGCGAGACGCCAACCTCCGCTTCGCCCGCAACGAGGTCACCTCGTCGGGGGATGTGGACGAGACCACGCTCTCGGTGGAGATCACCCTCGGCCAGCGCCACGCCAGCAGCGACACCAACCAGCTCGATCCGGCCTCCATCGAGGCGACGGTGAACCGGGCGATCGGGATGGCCCAGGTGGCCCCGGAGGATCCGGAGGTGATGCCGCCGCTGGGGCCGCAGCACTACCTGAAGGCGGCGCCGGCCTCCGACGCGCCCACCGCGGCGCTCGACGCGGCGACCCGGGCGAAGATGGCGCGCGAGGCGATGGGGCTGCCGTCGGGCGAGGGCCTGCAGATGGCCGGCTACCTCGAGCACTTCTCCAGCCGGCAGCTCCTGGGCACCTCCGCCGGGCTGAGGGCGGAGCACCAGCACACCGGCGCGAACCTCAGCGTCACCGCCCGCACCGCCGACGGGACCGGGTCCGGATGGGCGGCCAACGTCTCCCACCGGATCGCCGACGTGGATCCGGTCAAGGTGGGCGCGGTGGCGCGCGACAAGGCGCTGAAGTCGGCCAAGCCGACCAAGCTCGACCCCGGCCGGTACACGGTGGTGCTGGAGCCGGCGGCGGTCGCCGAGCTGCTCTCCTTCATGTTGTTCGCGATGGAGGCCCGCGAGGCGGACGAGGGCCAGTCGTTCTTCGCCAAGCCCGGCGGAGGGAACAAGATCGGCGAGCAGCTCTTCGGGCCGCACGTCACCATCAGCTCGCCGGTGGGGGATCCGCTGCTGCCGCTCCGGCCGTTCGACGAGGACGGGCTGGCGCTGAGCCCGACCACCTGGATCGATAAGGGGGTGGTGAAGGCGCTGTCGTACTCGCGCTACTGGGCGAAGAAGCAGGGCAAGACGCCCACCGGGTTCCCCAGCTCGGTGCTCATGGCCGGCGGGACCGCGACGACGGAGGACCTGGTCAAGGGCGTGAAGAAGGGCGTGCTGATCACGCGGTTCTGGTACTGCCAGTCGGTGGACCCGGAGACGCTGCTCACCACCGGGCTCACCCGCGACGGGGTGTTCCTGATCGAGGACGGCGCGGTGACCCGGCCGGTGAACAACTTCCGCTGGAACGAATCCCCCATCCAGATGCTCAAGAACGCCGACGCGCTCACCCGGGAGACCTACCGGGTCGCGGGGGATTTCCTCCCGGTCCGGGTGCCGGCGCTGCGAACCAACGAGTTCAACCTCGCCAGCATCTCGGACGCGGTCTGAGCCGCCGGATCACCACGCCCCGGCGGAGCGGTCGAGCGTCTCCAGCACGCGCGCGGCCTGCTCGTACCCTCGCTCGCGGAGCAGCGCGATCCACTTCTGCTTGTCCGCGCTGTCCACCGCCTCCTGCTGCCGGGAGTCCACCGCCGGCCCGTTGACGTCCAGGAAGTGGGTCAGCTTCTCGTTGGCGTCGAGGCCCGGAGCGTCGGCGACGCCGGCGTCGAGCAGCTTCATCAGCTCGTCCGGGCTCAGGGCGAACTTCCGCTTGATGTCCTGCAGCACGCTGAGGTCCGTGTAGTCCTTCAGCAGCTGCCCGTAGCCCTTCTTGCCCAGGTCCACCAGCTGCTGCGGCGAGAAGCCCAGCGGGACGGTCCCCAGCCCGTAGAACCCGGTGCCGAGGTCCTGCCGGTCCGCGAAGTTGCCGATCAGGATCTTCACCGCCCGCGGGTCCAGGTCCGTGCCGGCGTTCCCCGGGTAGCTCTTCGCCACGTACGCCAGGTCCGCCGGGGAGAGGCCCGCCTTCGCCAGGTCGCCCAGCCGCTCCGCGTGGTTCGCGTACATGTCCACCAGCGACGGATCGAACTTGCCCTGCGCGGCCAGCGCGCCGAGGTTGTCCTTGCGCGCCTTCACCAGGTCGTCGTGCTTGATCCAGTCGCTGACGCGGTCCCCCAGGAAGCTCACCAGCGAACCGGCGCCGGAGAGGATCGCCCCGATGGGAGCGCCGACGACGGTGGCGGAGATGGCGCCGCCCACCGCCGCGGTCACGTCGCCGGCGAAGCCGATCCACGTCCCCGCGTTCTTGTCGTCCTGCGACAGCCGCTCCAGCGCGCTCTTGGCGCTGAAGATGGCGCCGATGCCGGGGAGCAGCCGGCTGCCGACGGCCTCCGCGCCCGGGATCTTGAGCGCGTTGCCCACCGCCCCCATCGCCTTGACCGCCAGCCCGGGGCCGACGCGGCCCTCCTCGAAGAGGCTGGAGAGCCTCGCCAGGTCCGCCGCCGCCACGCCGCCCGCGGCCGTGTTGGCGCCGTTGCCGACCTTGTACGCGGCCATCAGGTAGCCGACCGCGCCGAAGCCGTCGCTGGTGCTCTTCGCGCCCGAGGCGAACGCGTTGACGGCCGCCTAGGGATCGCCCGCGTTCTTGACGTCGTCCACCAGCTTGAACGCGCTGGCCACCTCGGGCCGCTTGGCGAACGGCGCGAAGGCCGACTTGAACCCGCTGCTCGCCTGGTCCAGGTCGCCGTTGCTCGCCGCCAGCCTGGCGCTGAAGACGTTCGGCGCGGCGGTGTCGAGGATGTCCGCGAACTGGCTCGAGTAGGTCTGCTCCAGCGTCGGGCCGGTCGCGCCCTGCGGCGTCACCCGCGTGACGGGGGCGATGTCCTTGAGCTTCGCCAGCGCCCCGACCGCGACCTCGGCGTCGGAGGTCTTGGACAGGGTCTTGATGGCGTCCAGCGTCGAGGGAACCCGGCCGCTGAACGCCAGGTTCTCGATGCCCGGCTTGCGCAGCTCGCCGGCGAGCGCCTCCTGCGCCGCGGCCCGCTCCGACTCCAGCGCCGCGTAGCCGTTCGTCTCGCGGAACGAAGTGGTGTAGGCCTTGCGCTGGTCCTCGGTCAGGGCGTCGCCCAGCCCGGCCAGCTCGGTCCCGAGCTGCTTGTTGAGCTTGTCGATCTTCCCGTCGGCCTGCTGGTAGCGCTGGTTCGCGGCGTCGATCGCCGCGGCGTCGGCGCGCCCGCTCCCCGTCGCGCCGGGCGTGGGGGTCGCGCCCGGAGTCGGCGTCGCGGCCGGGTTGGGCGTGGGGTTGGGAGTTGGAGTCGGAGTCGGGGTGGCCGCCGCCGGTTGGAACGTGTCCCGCGGCGCGGCCGGGGTGGTCTGGCGCCCCGAGGCCTGGGGGGTGGCGTCGGGGGTTGGGGTTGCCGTGGGCGTGGACGACGGGGTGGGCGTCTGAGCTGGACCGCGATCTTGAACCGGCGACATCGGGGAGAACCTCCTGATGACTTATCGGTGACAAGATGCACGGAGGGAGGGTCCGGTCGCAGCACACTCATTTACCTGTCCCGTCTCGGATTCTGAGAATCTCCAAAAACGCATGCGACACACGGTCCTGGTCTTCCGAGCGGTGGTCGCGCTCGTGTTGATGATCCTGTTCTTCAGCCTCGCGCTGGCCACCACGGCGGCGCTGGTCTACGGCGCCCTAGAGCTGGGCTCCTTCACCGTCCAGCACGTGCGCGGGCGCGCGACGATCTTCCTGCTGCTCATCGCCGGCGGCCTGGGGTTCGGCGGCGTCACCATCCTCTGGTCCATCCTGCCGCGCGTGGACAAGTTCGTCCCGCCCGGCCCGGAGCTCTCCGAGGCCGAGCAGCCCACCCTGTTCAAGGAGATCCACCGGGTGGCGGCGATGGTCGGCCAGAAGCCCCCGGTCCACGTCTACCTCGTGCCGGACGTGAACGCGTTCGTCACCGAGCGCGGCGGCTTGATGGGCATCGGCAGCCGGCGGGTGATGGGCGTGGGCCTGGGGCTGATGAACCTGCTCACCGTGAGCGAGCTGCGCGCCGTGCTCGCGCACGAGCTGGGCCACTTCGACGGCGGCGACACCAAGCTCGGCCCGTGGATCTACAAGACGCGCGGGGCGATCGTCCGCACCGTCCAGAACCTCTCCCGCGCGGGCGCCGCGACGGCCAGCTCGGATCTCCAGACGGTGGGCCTGGTGCTCACGCTCATCGGCAAGCCGTTCCAGTGGTTCGCCATGCTGTACCTGCGCATCACCCAGGCGATCAGCCGCGCGCAGGAGTACAGCGCGGACCGGGTCGCGGTGACCACGCAGGGCACGAAGGCGATGGTGGAAGGCTTGAAGAAGACCCACCGCGGCGCGCTCGCGTTCGGCGTCTACCTGCGCACGGAGCTGGCGCCGCTGCTGGGGCAGAAGCGGCAGCCGCCGGTCGGCGAGGGCTTCCGGCGCTTCCTCTCCGCGGAGCGCGTGGCGAAGGGGCTCACCGAGGCGGAGGCCGAGGAGCTCGCGGAGGGAAAGCAGGACCCCTACGACACCCACCCTCCCCTGCGCGAGCGCATCCGCCACGCCGAGTCGCTCGACTCGCGCCTGGTGAAGGACGATCCGCGGCCGGCGGTGGAGCTGCTGGCGGACGTGCCGGGCCTGGAGGCCAAGCTGGTCTCCCTGTGGACCGAGGGCGCGAAGCTGACGCCCATCCGCTGGGAGGAGAGCGCGGTGGCCCACGTGCCCGCGTGGCAGGAGGCGCAGGCGGCCGCGTCGCGCGCGCTCCCGGGCGTCACCCCGCTGACGTTGCCGGTCGCGGTGAAGGACCTGCGCGCCGTGGCGGAGAAGATCCTGCAGCAGCCCACGCACTACTTCCCCGAGAAGGACCTGCAGCGCTGGGCCATCAACCTCTACGTGGGCGCCCTCTCCGCGCTGCTGGTGGAGAACGGCTTCACGCCGAGGAGCGGCCCGGGGGAGCCCATCCACTTCAGCCGCGGAGAGGTCGGCCTGGAGCCGTACTCGCTCGTCCAGGGCTACGTGCGCGGGGAGCTGGCGTTCGACGACTGGAGCGCGCGGTGGACCGAGACCGGCCTGCAGCACGCGCCGGTGGCGCCCGAGCGGGAGAAGGCGGAATGATCACCTTCCACCTCCCCAGCGGCGAGGCGGCCGTCCCGGAAGACCTGGCGGCGTGCCCGACGCTGGCGCAGCGCGCGACCTGGATCGACTTGCTCCGGCCGACGCGGGAGGAGGAGCTCGCGGTGGAGAAGGCGCTGGCGGCCGAGGTCCCCACCCGCGAGGAGATGCAGCAGTTGGAGCTGTCGCGGCGCCTGTACGTGGAGAGCGGCGCGCTCTTCATGACCGCGACCGTCCTCACCGGGGCCGACTCCAGCCGCCCGGAGAGCTCCGGGATCACGTTCATCCTCGCGCGCGACCGGCTGGTGACGGTGCGCTACACGGAGCCGCGGGCGTTTCAAGCGTTCGTGGCCCACCGCCGCGCCCACCTGGCGGACCACGCCACGCCGTTGACCATCCTCGAAGGGTTGGTGGACGCGATCGTCGAGCGGCTGGCGGACGTCCTCGAGGCGACCGGCGCGATGGTGGAGAACCTGTCGCTGGACGTCTTCCCGGACCGGGACGGCGCGTCCGGGTCGAGCGGGATCCCGCGGGCGCAGCGCGACTACAACGCCATCCTCGGAAAGATCGGCCGCGCCAGCGACCTGGTCGCCCGGTCGCGCGAGAGCCTGGTCAGCCTGGGGCGGCTGGTGGCGTTCTTCCGCGAGGCGCGCAAGGACGACCCGGCCGCGCGCGCCACCGTGGAGCACTTCGCCACCGTCTCCGGGGACTTCGCCGCGCTGAGCGACTACGCGACGTTCCTCTCCGGGAAAGCGTCCTTCCTGCTCGACGCGACGCTGGGGATGATCAGCAACGAGCAGAACGCGATCATCAAGCTGGTCTCGGTGGCCGCGCTGGTGTTCGGCCCGCCCACGCTGATCGCCAGCATCTACGGGATGAACTTCGAGCACATGCCGGAGCTGCACTGGACCTACGCCTACCCCCTGGCGGTGCTCACCATGGTGCTCTCGGCGATCTTCCCCTACGCCTACTTCAAGCGCCGGGGGTGGCTGTGACGGGCGCTCACCAGCGCTCCATCGGCCCCAGGTCGCGCACGCCGGAGTAGCCCGCTCCCCGGAGCACCTGCGCCGCGCGCCCGCTCCTCATGCCGCTGTGGCAGTAGACGACGACCTGCCGCTCCCTTGGCCCGACCTCTCCAAGGCGGGCTTCCAGGTCCTGGACCGGGATGTTGACGGCCCCGTCGATGTGGCCGGACTTGAACTCCTCGGGTGAGCGGACGTCCAGGAGGAGCGCGCCTCCCGCCACCAGGCGGTGCGCCTCGTCCCGGCTCACGTCGCCGTGCATGAACACCGCGCAACCGGCCGCGAGGAGCACCACCGCGGCCAGGGCGACCTCGAGTGATCTGACCATGACGTTCCACTCGAAGGGCTGTAATGATTTCAGCCGCTTGGCGGGGAATACATCCGCTGCTCAAAAAAATGACCGTGGGGAGAGGCATTCCCGCGCGGTCTGTACTACACTTGTCGTTGGGGGCCGAGACCGGACCACGTGATCCGGTCCCAGCCTATCGCAAAAATTACCGCATCTTCGGAGCGCCAGCGCGAATGTGGACCTTGATCTTCATGGAGTCACCCCCTTTCTTGCTGCTGCTTCAAACTCGGTAGTTTTTTGAACGTGCATGTGGGGCGCCGCTGCAGTACGGGCGGCGCCCTTTTCATTCAAAAACCAGACTCGTTCAGAACGCCCGGACACCCCGAACTTCCCGGGCAGGGTCGCTCCTTATAGACGAGCGCACGCTTGGCTGCAACGGGGAACGAAGAAAATTACTGTTAGGGGGAAAACACCCTTGACACCCGCAACGACAGGACCCCGCCGGAGCGGGGTCCTGGTGACCCTGGCATGCGGGCCAATCAGTGCCCGAGCAGCGGAGCCGCGAGCGGGAGGAAGCGCATCAGGGCGCTCGCCTCGGTCTTGTCGTAGCCCTCCGACTCGGCGACCTCGACGTTCTTCAGCGCGCAGTCCATCCGCCAGGAGTCGCCCTGGCTCTTGTTGGTGAGGTACGGCGTGAGCTGCTCCGGAGGCTCGAAGCCGGCGTTGCCGATGGTGTCCGCCAGCTTCGTCTTCTCCTTCTCGGAGAGCTGGCTGAGGCACTGGCTGAGCGGCTTCCCGGCCTTCACCTGATCCAGGGCGTTCTGGATGTTGCTCTTCGACGTGGCGTCCATCGGCTGCGTCGCGACGACGCCCTTGAGGACGTTGACCTCCACCTTGAGCCCACCGGGGAGCGAACCGTCGGAGCTGCCGCCGCCGAGGGACTTCTCGATGGTCCCCATCACCGACTTCACGATGGGCGGCGTGAACTGATCGACGACCTTCGAGGCCGCGGTCGCCACCGAGGTGGTGACGGCCGCGACGGGGGCGATGACCTTGCCGAGGGCTTCCAGGAACATGGGGGGGGGGACCTTGCGTGGGTGATGGTAAGAGACGAGCGCAGATAGTAGGCACTACACCTACCTGATTCTCGATTTTGAATATTCCGAAGTTTCCTCGACACGGGCCCTTGGAGGCTGGGCCACGCACCATCAGTGAATTCGCACTGACAGTGCGTGTTGCCTGTGTCTGGAGGGAACCCGCATGCGCCTGAAGCTCGATCGCCGTGCCTGGATGGTCGCGTCCACCGTCGCCGCCCTATCCCTGGCGATCCCCACCAGCGTGGCCGCCTACGTCCGCATCCGCGACACCAACCGCCGCCTCCAACTCACCGAGTTCCTCGCGGACCCGCTCGCGGGCGACGACGGCTGGGTGGACATGCCCTGGCTCCAGGAGAAGGACGAGGGCGAGGCCGAGGGCGACGACCCCCGCCGCCGGCAGATCGCCAACCGCATCATGTGGGGCGCGAAGTCGCCGGAGGCTTCCGCCGAGCTGGCGAAGATCGCCTCCGCCGAGCACCGGAAGTGGCGGCGGCTGTTCGACCGGCCGGCGATCGGCCCGCGGGCGGTCGTGAGCGGGCAGACCTGGGTGAACCTGGGCCCAACGGACGCGGCGTTCAACTGGAACGACGGTGCGTTTCCGGGCTTCGACTCCGGTCGCGTCTCGGGCATCTCGGTGAACCCGTCCAACCCGGCGGACGTGATCATCGGCACCTCGGGCGGCGGGCTGTGGAAGACGAGCGACTTCGGCACCGTCCACCCGACCTGGACGCCCATCGGCGAGGCGCTGCCCGGCCTCGCCATCGGCGCCATCAAGCGCGACCCGGGCGATCCGAACACCCTCTACGCCGGCATCGGCGACTTCATCGACACACCCGGCGGGCAGATGGTGAAGACCACCGACGGCGGCGCGACCTGGTCGTCGCCGGTCCAACTCGCCGGCACCTATCCGGCGGCGGCGGGCGGCCTCGCCGTCATCGGGCAGCGGATCCGCTGGGTGGAGGTGGATCCGAACGCCCCCGGCATCGTCCTGGTGGGCACCGACGTCGGCCTCTTCCGCTCCACCGACGCGGGCGCCAGCTACGCGCTGCTGGACCTGCCGAACTCGGGCGGCGCCGCCGCGCAGCGCCCGGAGTCGGTGTGGAGCATCCAGTACACCGGGCAGGCCGGCGGGATCTCCAGCTGGGTGGCCAGCGGCGTCGCCTCCTGCGGGCCGACCTTCCGCCCCG
>Ga0134122_10000373_pt1 | contig 29428 bp, 21 predicted proteins | sample KB302_FD_96461 | JGI IMG/M metagenome (GOLD analysis project Ga0134122, IMG submission 96461) | Terrestrial soil microbial communities without Nitrogen fertilizer from Kellogg Biological Station, Michigan, USA - KB3-0-2 | ecosystem: Environmental > Terrestrial > Soil > Unclassified ...
CGTTGCAATCGCACAAAAGATCGCAATTATGATAATCTCTTCCGAGAGCATGGTGATTGAGTTAAAGCACCTTTATCATGCTCTCTTCTTTCTATCTTCCAAAACTAGCACCAGAAGTTATTATATGTCACTCGAGAGTCTTCTATTGGCATTTTGCTCTGTGTTTTCTTGGACGCAGGCGCAAATGCTGATAATTAATCTTGAAGATTTCGTGCAGGAGATGCTCCCGCCGCCACATATAATTGCCATAATACCAACAGAAAACAGCGTCTTTATTTCGCCAAAGAGCTCCATAACTGTGATCTGGAGTGAACCGGTGACCGAAGATTCATTTTTTGAGCATTTACGAATCACGCCCGATTTGCCGAAAACCGAGGGGCGGAAAATGGAAATCACCTGGGATCGCACCGCCGATCCACGGACTTTTCACATCACCTTTTCGCCCCATTTACCGGAAAAAGAGCACATCGTGCTCACGATTCTTCCCGGCGCGGAAAGCTTAACCACTCATAAAAAAAGTACGGAAAAGTTCACGAGTTCTTTCGCTACGCGCTCAAAAGAGACGCTCTTGCATGAACTTATGGAAATTTACCGTATTCGTCATCCTGAGTGAGGAGACCCGACCTTAAGTCGGGGCAACGAATCGAAGGATCTCATTTCTGTAGAAGAGAAGTGCCTTAGTGAAACTGCAGAAAAACTGTAGCGAGATCCCTCGACTCTCCGCCTACGGCGGATCGCTCGGGATGACGGATTACTAGCGCCAAAACAGTAAGAGTATTGCCCCTAAAATGACCCGATACCAGCCGAAGATACGGAAATCATGGGTTTGAATATATCTAAGCAACCATTTGACGACGAGAAATGCCGTGATTGCGGAAGTCGCGGTAGCAAGCAGGAGCAGCATCCAATTCTCGCTCTCGCCATGTTGTACCGCACTCCAGGTCTTTACCGCCGCTGCGGCAAAAAGAGTCGGTATTCCCAGCAGAAAAGAGTATTCCGTTGCCTGTGGTCTTTTGACCCCCCAAGCGAGCGCGAGCAGGATCGTCGCTCCGGAACGCGAAAGACCCGGAAATATTGCCGCCGCAAGCTGAGCAACTCCGAGGAAGATCGCGAGCGTCCAAGTAAGTTCTCGCGTTGCAGGTTTTTTATTCACGAAATACTCAATAATGAGGATGGCAATACCTCCCAAGAGCGTGGCGAGTGCCACTGGCACGACACTTTCGGGCAGCTGAAACCCAAATTTTTGGAGCAAGTATCCCCCGGCAAGGGTGAGTACGAAAGCAGTGCCGAGTTTTAGAAGGATGTTTTGGCTCTCTGCAGAACGCCAGTTCTTGAGAAGCAGGAATATCTTTTTAGCAAAGAGGGCCGTGACGGCGAGCACGGCGCCCGCCTGAATGACCACATTAAAGAGATCGCTTTGCCGCGTGAGCCATTTTTCGGCGATGAGGAGGTGTCCGGTGGAGGACACGGGGAGAAACTCCGTGATGCCTTCGAGAATGCCGAGGATGATCGCAGTAACATGCTCCATTTATTATAGAATGAATATGGCAAAATAACTGCTCAAGTGTGGCAGGTTTTTTTGTTCATGAAAACTGGAATTTTATGGCTTCTGTGCTTTCTTTTCTTCATGAAATTTGGTACAATAATTTGATAACTTTTCTCAAGCGATGCCAGATATCACAACTCAACTTCAGGAAAAACGGCTTTCTTCGCTCAAAGGAGATTTAGTTTCGGGTATCTGGGCGGATCAAGACAAAAAGAAAAAGATTAAAAAAATAAACTTCCTGCTGGGGAATTCGGTTTTTCTTCAGAGAGACCCTGCACGAAAAGATGCCTGGCTTGGTGTGTTAGAAAGCTTCGATAGTGCTTTTCTCGATAAATTTATGCAAGCCATCATCAATGAAAATATTCGCTATCAAAAAGGCGAAAGAGATATTTTAGTCGAATTGGATAAACACAATCCTTAACTTTTTTAGAAATGGCTTCTCCATCACAGCAAACGGCAAGAAATCCGGAAACTCTAGACAGGGCATCCTCTGCTGTTCGGGATTTTGACGCAATTGCACAGGTTAATCGGAGTGCCCTCGAAGCGGGGCTGAAGAGACGTAAAGAGCAACCTGCAAATGATAATGAAACTACTGAAAATCTTAGGCTCAAACGTGAAAGAGAAGAAGCAATAAAAAACCATGAAGCTATGAACCATCAGGAATTTCCCCGTGCTGTTAATGAAGAGTCAGAAAGGACAAAGGATGAAGATCCTACTATTCTCAAGAAAATAAAAACATGGCTTGCAGGAAACAAAAAAACTTGTTTTATAATTGGTGGTCTAGTTATAGGACTGGGAATATATTTATGGTTTAAAAAAGATACTGAAAAATCTGGAGATAAAGGTGGATTTTTCGACTGGTTGAAAAATGGATTTTCAGAATTAAAAAAAAGTTCAGAAAAAAAACTATTAAAACCATTGCTTTTTACGGCACTAAGTTTCGTAGGGCTTACCGGCGTAGGAGCTTTAGGAGTGATGGGGATAGATAAGTTATGCGATGGACTTGCTGAAAAAATCAATCTTGCTGATCTTACTGAGGCAATTCGAAAAACAAAGTCGGGAGAAGACCCCTTGGCAATCTACCATTTTTTAATGGGGTTAGATTTGCCCGAGGACTTTAAGGCAGCAGTAGAAAAGAAATTAAAAGAAAAAATTTCAGGGACGGTAGCGGCAGTAGTTGGACCAGAAACAGCAAAAAAGGTACAGGAATTTCTTGATGATGCTTCTGTGGAGAAAGGCTTAAAAGATATAAAGGCCTACTTCGCGGCGAAGGGTTTGCCATCGGATTTCTTGGATAAAATCCCCAAAGCTGCCCTGCGTGAACAAATGGCATCACTTGCTACCGTAATCGGTCCGGAAAGAATGGCTCTTTTGAGCGAAGGAAAGGATGTCGTCATCAACAAGATGACTCTCAAGGCAAAAGTTCTCGGTGGATCGCTAAGCACCATTCTTCTACTGGCGCTCGCGCATCACCTTTTTAAGCCTCTAAATTTGGCAAAATATGGAGTTACCGGATTTAAATACGGCGTGATGTTAGGGGGAGGCGCTCTGGCTTTTTATCTTGGGTTAAAACTCTTAGGAGTTGATGTGATGGGAATAGATGGTCTGATTCCAGACGAAATTAGACTGTCCATGGCGAAACTCCCAGGAGAAGCATACATCGATGAAATTTCTGCATTTTTACAAGATGAAAAAGTAGTAGCCGGTATAACAAGTTTTACGGCCTACACTCGAAAAAGATTCCGCCAGTTTCGACAGGAACCATATGTGCAGAAATTTTTACCGAATGCTGAACAATTACTCACACTCAGTGGTTTTGACTTTGTTCTTGCCTATAAACAAGAAGGTGCACATCTTCCGACATTGGCTCATGAAGCCAAAAGATGGGCGGGCGCAGCCGGCGCGGTTGGTGCTAAAGCTATGTTGCTGGGCTTGTTGAGCATGTTTGCCATAAAGAAACCTTCGAGCGCACTTTTAAAAGGAGTATTAGCTTTCTCGGCATATTGTCTTTATCAAAATCAAAAAGAAAGTGGCTTGCCACCGGATGAACTCAATGCTCTGGGCATCGCCTCATACATGACCTATGAAGCAGTGGAAACCACCGAAGGGTGGGCAAAGGATTTTTATGGAAATCTGGTTGATAATCTGGCAAAAAAAGAGGGTGCTCAGCAGCTCGTTAAAAAAATTAAGGATCTTCACGATAAGGAACGTTTGGAGGTAAATAGTTTTGAATGGGTCGGTCGATTCTTCCAAATCTTGCGAGAGGAGAATATTAGCGGAGTGATGTCAGAAGGAGTCTTTGCACTGTTCACTGCGAGCGGATCAACTCTCTTTAAAATTGCTCTTACCAACCAAGTAGATAGCCTGAAGGTGATCGGAAAATTCGCTTTTGTTGGCTCTGAGGAAGCGCTGATTGAGTATAGCGGAGTAGTTGCCCCATTCGTTGCTTTCGGTGCCGTTTTACATCCAGAAGCTGGTCCAATTATTGGTGGTTTAGTTGGAGCCGGTTTTCATTTTATTATCACCAGAAAGGGATGGAAGTTTCTGTATAAATCCGGTCGACTGATCTCACATATTCCCGATGCGAAAAATATTGCTGGACTATTTTTTGGCCGCTTGCGAAGAGCTGACCTCATAGCTCTGAGTCATAGTTCGATAATATCAAGAGTTGTCAGCGCAAACCCACAACGCGTAGAAGAGCTATTAAAACTGTATGCCGAGCAGCATATCGAATTTGCAAAACTGGGAATTCCTACGAAAGGAATTGCTGCGAGATATCAGAGGGTATATGCAAGATATGGCAATGTTGCAGGAGTTGCGGAAAGAGGTCTTCCCGCAACGCTTGATGCCATGATCGAAAAATTTAAAGACTTGGAAATAAGTCGCCTGAGCACCGCTGAAACTTTTCCTCCTGGAAATAAATTCACCCATAACTTTCTTGCTCAACACATAGCAGAAATTAGAGCTCTTGAAGATAAAGCAGAAGGTAAAAAGCAGGCATGGGCACAGCATAAAAAATTAATCGCACTTCAGGAATATAAAAGTATAAGAGGTGGATTTTCTAATATGAAAAAATATCTTGGCGATCGAGATCTTTTCACTTCGAAGGATAGGGTCGGGGCAGCATTTAACACGGCTACTTATCTGGAGGCTCTAGATGGCGCCGTAAATGCTCGTGTTGCTGAAAAACTTGAGGAAATTGCAGAAGCCACGAGCAAATATGGACGGAAAAGTTCTCAAGTAGCGGCACTAATTGCCGAAGTTGAGACAAAATACCTGAGACCATATGCGGAGGTCCGTCAAAAAACTCTAGAAAAACTCACCAGGGCCTACAAAGAGATCCCTCGCGGAGAAAGAACGCTGAAGCTTGTCCAACAATACCGCTACGCCAAACAAGGCGCACCGGGTTCATTCGCCCTCAGCATGCGCGAAGCATTTGGTGGTCGAATGAAGATTGGAATGTTTATGGCAGGGGTATCTGTTGCTCTGGCAATACCTGAAGTTGTAGGTAGTAAAGATCCCATAGCTGAGCTTTGGCATATTTTTAAGGAACTTGGACCCAGCATGGTCCAAATGCTGGTTGACTGTCTTCCTGGTGTGGGAACTATCTCTCTTTTTACCGGTGCAGTTGCTGGTCAAGAGTCAACGGCACTGGCACAAGAATGGATCACCGGGAAAGAAACAAAGCGCGGTGAACTCAGTACCAAACAGCGCTGGAAAAATGTCGGCTGGGGAACCGTAAGCCTCATCGGAGATATTGGATTAGTTCTGAGTGCTGGCTTAGCAACTCCAGCCATAATCGCTGGGCGCATCGCAAAACTGGGCAAGACTGGAGAGATAATACTCAAGTTTTGGCCACAAATGGCGGCCATTATGGATAAAATTGGCGTAGCACGCTTTGCTGAAATAGCCGCAAAATTCGCTAAAGGGGAAAAAGAATTAGTAGGAGGAGTCCGACAGGTAGTTTATGGTGCAAACCGAATTGAAAAATATGCTGTTGGCGGTATGATCCTCGCCGAGGTAGGAGATTATGCCTACTCACATTTTTCTGAGGTAGATGTGGTTTCAGATAAAGAACTTGATGCTGATGCGAAAGTTGCCCGACATTCTTTCACCGGAGACGCCCGGATAGAAACTCAAGGCTTACCGGCTGCGGCTTAATTTTTCCTTATTTAAAACCCATGATTACTCCAAAAAAATTCGCCTATCTTCTAAAAAATTCATCGCTGGAAGCAGATTTGAAATTGGGAATTTTGGATGTACTTCCATTCCTTGAGATAAAAGAAATTCAAGAAATAGCTCATATTTTAGAACAAGACGTTACTCAGGGAGAAGCTTTGCTCGTCGAAGCTGATGAAAAATTTAAAATGCTTACTGCTCCTTTCTTAAAACAAGCTGGAGAAGAGTAGTTTCCTAGAGTGCCATCATTCGTTCCAGACTTTTCCGTGCCAGCCCAAAAATATTCGGTGCGATCGTAATTTCGTATTTTTCCTGAATCAGGGCATCGCGCACATTTTCCAATGTGATCTGCTTCATATTGATGCAACTCCCCATGAGCGGGTAAAACTCTTTTTCTGGAACTTCTTTGCGCAGTCGCCAGACCATTCCTTCTTCTGTCGCGATCAAATACTGCTGCGCGCTGTCGCTGCGTGCGAAAGTGATCATGCCACCGGTACCGCAGACGTGATCGGCATACGGGAGAAATTCTGCGGGGGTTTCCGGATGCATGATGATCTTGGCACTGGGATATTTCTCTTTTGCCCGGGTGATCTTCTCCTGGGAAAACTTGGTATGGACATGGCAAAATCCCGACCAGGGAATGATGCGCTTTTTCGTTTTACTCGCGACATATTCGGCGAGGTGTTTGTCAGGAGCGAAGATGACTTCATCGTGCGGCAAGCTCTCCACCGCTTCCACGGCATTTACTGAGGTACAGCAGATGTCGGCAAGTGCTTTTACATCTGCAGCAGAATTCACATAGAGGCACACTCCGGCTGCGGGAAAGCGCTCTTTGAACTTCGCGAGGCGTTCGGCGGTGATCATATCCGCCATGAAGCAGCCGGCGCGGAGCGATGGCAAAAGTACTTTTTTCTCAGGATTTAGGAGCTTGGCGGATTCCGCCATGAAGTGCACCCCGGCAAAGACGATGATCTCGGCAGCGGTATCCATGGCGCGACGGGAAAGATCAAAAGAATCCCCACAGAGATCCGCCGCCTCAAACAGCTCCGGGCGCATGTAATTGTGCGCCAGCAGAATGGCGTTTTTTTGGCGTTTCAAATCCTGGATTTCCAAGATGAGTTCGCTCTGCGCCGGGGTGGGCTGGTACTGCTGTGCCATACAGAAAAGTACCCGCTACCTTAGCTGGAAACTCCGATTTTTACAAGCGTAAGACTTTGCTTTTACCCAATATACTGGACTGCCGTAAGCGACTCTTTATGCATTACTTTGGCGTAGAGCAGCTCTAAGAATTCGCGGGTAAAGGTGAGGATCTCGCGGAGCAAATTCCTTAAATTGCGCAGTTTTTCAAAAGCCTCGGCGAGGTCGTGGGCGAATTTTATGGCGTTTTTCTGGAGTTTTCTGACCCGCGTTTCGATTTTCTTCATTTCATCCACGAGCGCGAGCTTGACCGTGCGGACAATTACCTGCTGAGTCGGTGGAGTGATCGGAGTTGCAACGGTGGAAGCGTTGGCAGCAGCAGTGGATTGTTGCGGTGTTTGTTGAGTAACCGGATCGGCTTTGCTTTCGGAAGCAACGTTATTTGTTTCTCGGACTTCGTTTCCTTCCATGCCGCTCATAACATCCGCCGCACCGGAATTTGTCTCGAGCGTAACCACATGATTGGCAACGTCAGCGGCAAGTTTGGCCGCATCTATCGGTGAGGCTTGGGCATTTGATTGCACCTTTTCTGCTGCTTCGAGCCGGGTGTTGGGATTGAGCGGTTGATCCACGTTTTTATGAAATTTTAAGAATTGGACTAAATCGTATCAATCTTGTTATAAATTTGTCAAGAATTTTTCTTTCGGTCTTTATTATAGCAAAAAATCTGGGATTTTGGAATGCAGTTTTGGTGCTCAGTAAAGATGAAGTTCATGGAAATTATACGGAAGAATTTTTAATTTTTGAATTTTGTAATTTCCAAAAAAATTATGAAATCATAAATTTTTAAACAGTTCGCAATAGGACTCATATTTTTAAGGAGAAAACTCACTTTGAACTTATAAAATTCAGATTTTTTTTACAAAATTAAAAATTGCGCGTTTAAAAATTTCTTCCTCAGCCGCCTCTTAATGGCTTTGCTTTTTCCCTTTCTTGCCCCAAAAAATTCCGGCATACTGCTCATAAATACTGTAATTTTTTGCGTTATGGGAACTCCACTGGCGCTTTTGCTCTCCCTCTTTACTGCCGCCGCACTGGGCGGACTGATCGGTTTGGAGCGGGAAATCCGCATTCAGAACGAAGCGGGAAATGCCTCGATGGCTGGGCTTCGAACCTTCGCCATGTTGGGAATCTTGGGGTTTTTGGGGATGTATTTTTTCCAGCGCTTTCAGGAGTTTTGGTTCATTCCCCTGTTCTTTGTCGGCGCCCTGAGCTTTTCGCTGCTGTCGCATTGTTTTTTGCTCTCGGAAAAAAGAGGGATTGGCATCACTTCTGAACTTTCGGTGCTCGGAAGCCTGGGAGTGGGCATGCTCGTGGCGGCGAATGAAATGTTTTTGGCGGTGAGCGTCAGCATCCTCTTTACCGCGCTGCTGGCATTGAAAACAAATCTGCATAGTTTCGCGCACAAGATGAGCCAGTCCGAACTCCTGGCATTGCTAAAATTTCTGATTGTTTCTTTCGTCGTCCTCAAGGTCATGCCGGCAAGTTGGGTCGATCCCTGGAAGCTCTTTGACTGGCGCCCGCAACTCGTGTGGCTGATGGTCGTTTTCGTCACGGCGATCCGTCTCATCGGCTATTTTCTGGCGAAGTTTATCGGGTCAAATAAGAGCATCGTGCTCTCCGGTCTGATCGGCGGGATCGTCTCTTCGACCGCGGTGACGACCAGTCTGGCGCAGGAATCAAAAGGGCAAAAGCAATATGCGCCCTTCCTCCTCGCAATTCTCGTGGCGGCGGCGATCATGTTTTTGCGGGTGCTCCTAGAAACTTCTTTGCTTTCGCCGGCGCTATTTCAGAAGCTCTCGTTACCCCTATTTGCCATGGTGGGACTGTCGTTTGGCATTGCCGCATTCTTGGCATTTATGGAGAAGCGTCATGATAAAAATTTGAAATCGCAGCTGAAGATTGCGCAGCCGTTTGATCTCAAAGCCGCACTGATCTTTGGACTTTTTTTCATCGGCACCCTTTTTGTGGTGGATACCGTACAAGGTGCTTCATTTTCTGCTGCCGGGAATTTTGGGCTGCTCCTGACCGGGGCGATTGCGGGGTTGGCCGATGTGGACGCGATCATTTTGGTCATGGCAAATACGGTACAACAAGGTCATATCGCCACCGGGCTTGCGGCTCAGGTCGTCTTCTTGGCGGTGGGAGTAAATGCGCTGCTGAAAGCAGCGATCATTTTGCTCTTTGCTTCGCGCCAACTTTTTCTGAACTTCCTCTGGGTGCTCATAATTATTTTGAGCGGTGGCGGCATTGTCTTTTGGCTGACAACGCTGTGAAAAAACAAAAAGTCCTCCTCCTCGGCGCCACCGGTTCCATCGGTCGACAGACTTTAGAATTTTTAGCAGCATATCCTGAAAAATTTACCGTCTGTGCTGTGGCAGCCTACGGTCACGATCCGCAGGGACTTGAAGTGATCATTCAAACTTTTGCGCCGGACGCGCTCCAGATTCATGATGGCGCGGTGGCAAAAATTTTCCGAAAGAATTTTGCGCGAAAAAAAGTATTCTCTGGAGAACATGGTCTGCGCCAGTTGTTAGAAACTACGGAATACGATATTGCCGTAAACGCTCTCCCGGGAATCACCGGGCTCATGCCGAGCAAAAAAATTATCGCGGCGGGGAAAAAAATTATTTTAGCGAATAAGGAGTCGCTCGTGAGCGCCGGCGAAAAGCTTTTAAGTTTGGCAAAAAAGACCGGCGCGGAGATCTTTCCCTTAGATTCCGAGCTTTCCGCTCTGCAAAATTTGCTGCACGACAAACCACTCTCGTCAGTGCATAAAGTCTATCTGACCGCATCCGGTGGACCATTTCATGATGCTGCACTTTGGTCGCGGGAAAAACTCGCGTGTGTCACACCGACGGAAGCTTTGGCACATCCCACTTGGAAAATGGGGCCGAAAATCACAATCGACTCCGCGACGCTCATGAATAAGGCGTTTGAAATGATCGCTTTAGTAAAGTTTTTTCATATTCCTCCGAAGAAAGTAAGTGTAGTAATTCATCCGCAGAGTTTTCTCCATGCCGCAGTGGAGTTTACCGACGGGCAGATCACTGCCGAGATGAGTGCGCCGGATATGCGCACTTGGATTGCCCGCGCCTTTGGAGTTGTGGAAAAAAATGCGCCCGCGACCAATATTTTTGCCGAGAGTTGGACATTTTTTGCGCCGGATGAAGCGCGTTTCCCGAGCTTAAAATTTGCACGTGTTGCCCTTAAGAGAGGTCAGAAAGCTTGTGCCGATCTATGCCGTGCCAATGATATTTTGGTGGCGCAATTTTTGAGCGGGAAGATCTCTTTCGGAGATATTTTTTCCGGCTTGGCAAAGTCTCTGAGCATTGTTGAAGCAGAAAAAATACCACTGGAAAAGAATGCCGATTTTGAGCGCCTTGCCGCCTATATTTCGGTGTTTCAGAAGGGAAATTTATTTTCTCCGGAAAGAGTTTTGTGAAAAATATTTCCTGAAAAACTAAGATCATCAGGAGCAACTCTGGAGAGTTGCTCCGTATTTTTCTCTATATTCTCAATAAAAATCTGCTCCATTCATGTTGGCGTTTTCAGCTCAGGCTGTCATGTCTGTATCTCCAATTTTTGAGCGAGCGTTAAATGATATTTCCTCTTAAATTATGTGAGATGGTAAAATAAGAAACTTAAATGAGCAACTCATGAGAGTTGCTCCTGGCACACGATTACGTTTCTACGATCCAAGATTTTTCCTTTTCAAGCAGCGCCAAAAAAAGTAGGATGGAAAAAACTTTTGGCAAGCTTCCTCCATGCCAGCATCACTTCTCAAAACCTTAGACCAAGTTCGCGCCAAACGTGACCTTTCGGTTTTTGACCTGACTTCGATCGATGATCTCACCGATCAAGATATCGAATTGATTTTAGAACTCGCACAAATATTTCAAACAGCCCCGAGCGCCAAGCTCGAGCTGCTTATGGGCACGGCAATTGTGAACGCTTTTTTTGAAAACTCCACCCGCACGCGCCTGAGCTTTGAACTCGCGGGGAAAGAACTCGGTGCGGATACGGTCAATATTTCGGCGAATGAATCCTCGGTAAAAAAGGGCGAGAGTTCGCTCGACACCATTCAGACACTTGCGGCCTTGGGACCGAAAATAATTGTCATGCGCACCAGTGAATCAGGGCTACCTTCACAGCTGAAAAAATATAGTGCGGCGAGCATCGTCAATGCCGGCGACGGGCGCAATGAGCATCCCTCACAGGCACTCCTCGATGCGCGCACGATGCTCGATCAGCACGGAAGTCTGAACGGAAAAACGGTGACTATTGTCGGCGACCTGCTGCATTCTCGGGTATTTGGATCGCTCAGAAGAATTTTGCCGCGCCTCGGCGCAAAGATTCGCGTCTCCTGTCCGGAGACTTTGCTGCCACCGGAACTCGATCGCAAAAAAATCCCCTACTGCTCCGATGTGGAAGAGGCTCTAGTGGGTGCCGATGTGGTGTACGCTTTGCGCGTCCAGGAAGAGCGCGGGGCGAAAGGCTATATTTCGAGCCTGAAAGAGTATTTTCGACTCTATGGTATAACGCCGAAGCGCTTTGCCTTAGCGGCGAAGAATGCGATCCTGATGCATCCCGGACCGGTGATCCGCGATACCGATCTTCACTTCGATCTCCTGAAGCATGAACGTTGCCATGTGCTGAAGCAAGTGGCAAATGGACTCGCGGTGCGCAAAGCAATTCTCTGGCTGCTGGGTGATCGTAAAGATGGAAAGGTGAAAAGCTCTATCCGCGGGTAAAATTTTTAAACTCCTAATTTTTAAATTTTTGAAAGAATTTCCAAACCTTAAACTTTTCAAACGAGCATGAAGTATGACTTGGAAGAACGGGTGGCAAAATTTGGTGAAGACATCATTGTGTTTTTAAAAAAAGTACCGACTGATGCAATAAATACGATCCTCGTGAAGCAATTAGTTCCTTCCGCTACCAGCATTGGTGCAAATTATATGGAAGCAAATGAAGCCAGTTCTAAAAAAGACTTTCGGAATAAGGTCTGCATCTGTAAAAAAGAGGCAAATGAAAGCAAGCATTGGTTGCGGATGTTGGCAAAAGCGAATCCTGATCAGGTAAAAATCTGTCGTGATTTTTGGCAAGAAGCCCATGAACTCACTTTGATTTTCGCAACTATTGCGAAGAAGATAGATTTGACCAAAAATTAGTTCTTAAAAATTCTTTAAAAATTACAAAATTAAAAATTTGCTCCATGTCCCAAATCCTCATTACTAGCGGCCGCGTGATCGACCCTGCCAATAGAATTGATGAAATTGCTGATGTTTTGGTGACAGACGGGAAAATTCAAAAAATTGGACGTAGCATCAAACCGTCAGGGAAATTTGAAACCATCGCTGCCCGTGACAAAGTAGTTGTCCCCGGACTCATCGACCTCCAAGCGCATCTCCGCGAACCGGGACAGGAGCAGAAAGAAACGATCGCGAGCGGTCTCCGAGCAGCGCTCAAAGGTGGCATCACTTCGGTCGTGACCATGCCGAACTTGACCCCAGTGGCAGATCAAAAGAAAGTGCTTGTGCTGCAACTCAAAAAAGCTCGCGAACTGCAGCTCGCGAACCTGTTTCCGACCGGCACGATCACCAAAGGACAACTCGGGAAAGCGCTCTCGCCGATGTCGGAACTTCAAAAAGCCGGAGCCATTGCTTTTACCGACGATGGCAAAGATGTGCAGGATGCCGGACTGCTGAAGAAAGCGCTGCAGTATGCCAAGACCTTGGGCATGCCGATCATGAGCCACTGTCAGGTGGAGGCGCTCTCCGGCGACGGGGTGATGCATGAGGGCCAAGTTTCGGCCGAGCTCGGGCTGGCCGGCATCTCAGCATCCACCGAGGATCTCGCCGTGATGAAAAATTTGCTGCTGGCAGTAGAAACCGGTTGTCAGCTCCACATCCTCCATGTTTCCACAAAATATGCGGTGGAATTCGTTCAGATGTTTCAAAAAGGCAACAAAATGATCACTGCCGAGACCTGCCCGCAATACTTTTGTCTCACCGATGAAATGTGCCGTGGCTACAATACGAATGCGAAGATGTATCCCCCGCTGCGTTCCGAGGAGCATCGCCAGGCAGTCCTTGCCGGACTGAAGAGCGGCGTCCTGAGCATCATCTCGACCGATCATGCACCGCATACTGTGGGCGACAAGCTCCAGAGTTTTGAGCAGGCGGCCTGGGGCAGTGTGGGACTCGAAACGAGCTTTGCCCTGAGCTACACGCATTTGGTGAAGACAAAAGTCCTCTCGCTCTCAGAGCTCATTGCGAAAATGACGATAAATCCGGCACGAGTCATCAGTATCTCTCGTGGAACTCTTGGGATCGGTGACGTGGCGGATATCGCAATATTTGATCTGGAAAAGCCTTGGACAGTACGCCTGTCTGAAATGGAAACGCAAGGCGCGAATTGCGTCTTTGAGGGCATGAAGGTCTTTGGAAAGGCGGAGTATGTGCTCGTAAATGGGGAAGTGAAAGTAAAGAATGGAGCAATCTTGGGATAGGTTATCGTCTTTAACTTAAATCCTCTCCGTTCCGTCATTCCTCCTTTCCCGACGGCGTCGGGATCGTCGTCGCTCAGGATGACGGATCAATATTAACAGCTGGTAAAATATTCTCTTCTTTTTCTTGAGTCTCTATCTTTTCTTGCAAGAGAGTAGCTCAAGAATAAAATAAGAACTTTATGTCAGAAAAGGAATCCTTCATCTACATGATGGCGGGTGTGAGCAAGGTGCTGTATATCGGTGTTACGAGTGATTAGGAACGCAGAGTATATGAGCACAAACACGAAGTATTTCCGGGCTTTACTCAGAAGTATCATGTGCATCGCCTCGTGTACTACGAAATATATGGCGATATTTCTGATGCCATTGCGCGGGAAAAACAGTTGAAATGTTGGCGGCGTGAAAAGAAAGAAGCACTTATTATGAAGAAGAATCCGTTGTGGCAGGATCTCGCCCGAGATTGGTATAAAGAATAGCGATCCGTTTTCCTGAGTTATTTCCGTCATCCTGAGCGGAAGCCTGCAGCAGGCTGGAGTCGAAGGATCTCGGTACAGGTGTTTCCGAACTTCACGAAGGTGCTGCTTTGGTACAGAAGTGAGATTCCTCGACTCGTCCGCCTGAGGCGGACTCGCTCGGAATGACGGAAAAATGGCTCGGGATGACGAGGTAAAACCTGGGATGACGATTTAGATACCAAAAAAGCCCCCTCCCGAATGGGAGGGGGCTTTTGGTCAGGCGTGCTATGCACTCATGAAGCTGAGGAGAAACGTTCGATTATTTGTTATCGATACGGTTCTGGATCTGAGAGGTGCTTTCATCAGCAGCACCGAGATCTACCCAGCGAACATTTACACCGTCGAGACCGGTCGTACCGTAGTCACGGAAGACGAGTCCGTCAGTACCCGGTTCGATCGAGTTGATCTTCATGGTGGTAGTAGCGACGTCATCTACCTCGACCCCGGCTACGTCAGCCTTGATGAGATAGGTTTCGCCACCAGTATTTACCGCATCGAAGTCAACTCCGCCGATCGTAACCTTTTGGGCATACGCCGGGTCGATCAGGATCGTCCAGGTCGTGCCGACCACGGTACCGTCTCCGATCTTGGTAGATCCGGAGTAGAGGTCAACGTTGTTGATGACCAAGCTCGCATCAGCATCGTTGTCACTCTTGGTGACGTCAACGATGACCGATTTGATATAGGTGGTGTTGCTGCCAGTTGGAGTAACGGTGAACTTCAAGAGCTCTTGAGCCGTACCAATGGTGAGCAGAGTTTGCTGACCAGTAGGCTTGGTGACAGTTAAGCTGTTATTCAAGAGGTACATGAGGTTACCAGCAGAAGTGGTCTCGAGACCAGCTGTGCCGACATCGGTTTCGATATTTGCACCGCTGCCGACAGCTCCTACCGTGGTGTAGTCCGTACCGGAGTCCGCACCAGTGATATCGAAGTCATCGGTACCTTCATTGAGGATCAATGCGGCACGGAAGGTCATACCGGAGCGACCGATATCCGTATCTGCAATTGGGCTGGTAGCTGTTCTTACGAAGAGGATGGAATCCTCATCTTTGTCGATGATGAGATCCATGTTCTTCAGATCAGCGCGACCGGTGGAGTCGATACTGTTGGCTACTACGGCACCGCCACCGGTGGTCTGTACTGCCGTACCATCTTTGTAGTAGAGCATGACGCTATCTACCGCATCTTTGTAGCAAGTGATCACCGTTGGTGGGAATGACGGAACGCCATCACAGTCATAGGTGTCATTTGTCAGATCACCATCGAGGTCATCAGCCAGTCCATCGATCTTCACAGTAAGGTCGTTAACTGCAGCATCTTCTTTATTGGCATTGAAGCGGAAAGCTGCCGTGTCAACATTCGTGGCATTCTCGAGGACGATCATCGGATCAGCCGATTCACTCGTTTCGCGAGTGATCGAGAGGGTTCCGCGGTCAACCAGAGTGAGAGTTGCACCGGATGCGATTGGAAGCGTAGTAACGTCAGCCGTATCACCGTCTCCATCTTCTGCGTCAGTCGCACTTAAAGAGAAGGTTGCGGTGTCATCACCGCCAACGCTGCCGTTCGAGAGTGTGGATGCAACATCACACTTCATTTGTACGAGTACTTGTTCGCCTTCTTCCAAGAAAATGTCTGGTTCTCCGTCGCTGTCCAATTCATTGAAATTAACCACTCCGCCGTTTATGGATTCACCAGACTGTTGAACGGTGGTTACGCTACCAAGCTTGGTAACGACCTCGCAGTTTTCGAGGTTATCTTCAGTACCACCATTACCATTGGTGAGGGTGAAGCCCAAACGAGTAATCTTTACCGGAGAAGCTTCGCGCGCCGTGAAGGTACCTTGCCAGAAGACTACCTCTTTGCTGCGGGCAACAACGGTATCGTTCGCTAAGGTCTTCTTCACGATATCAACACCTGGCTGTGCCAGCGTTAACTGTTTGGTTGCAACCGGAGAAGATGGGGCAAGTTTAAAGTTTGTACCAGTCGTTCCAGTTTGCTTCTTGTTGTTATCTACTCCTTGAAGTTCAACGGTATTCATGAGGATAGAGAAGGTGACTTTGCCTCCAGTAGGTGCCGTCTCATCAGTATCACCACGAAGTTCAAGCGTAAGCGTTTTGTTCGTATCCAGTTCGAAATCATCAGTGTAGGTGAGTACTTGATCACCGACACCGGTACCATCTTCTGGACCAGCGACAACGGTATTCGTTTCAGTGTCTACGAATTTGAGATCAGTGAAGTCTGAAGCGTCAGCGCCTCCAGACACATCGACATTGAGATCAAATCCTTTAATGAGGACTGCAGCATCAGCATTGCTGATGATAAATGTCCCCATAGTGATATCGTTTCCTCCAGTGGGGATGTCGCGTGCCACAGAACTTGAAGCAAAGTTAATCTGTCCACCGCGTACGAGAACATCGTCAATATTTGGGAAGACGTCCGGACCTGCTCCTTCGTCAACACTTACTGCGAAACCGAACTTGGAACCTAGTGCTAGGAACGCATCGCTGAATTCGTCTTTGACTCCGAATTGAATGGTTTGTCCAACGCCATCAACGGGAGTACAGAAGACCGACATCGTGCGCGTGTCGCCATCTTGCATTGGATAGCCATCCTCTGTGCCATTCTTGGTAAGGTCAAAAGAGAGTCCATCGTCTACTTGGTCAACCGGACCAGAGAGTTCGGTGTTGTTGTACTCCAGAGTACAGTCGGTCAAGTCACCGTTGTTCAGTCCACCCTCTTGTTCAAGCTCAATTCTTTGCAGGGTAAGATCCTCTTCTGGACCTGCTTCAAGCGCAAAGCGAGAAACCTCACAACGTTCACCGATATCACAGGTATCCTTATTTAAAGAACGACCCTTTACGGTGAGCGTTCCAACGCCGATGCTGCCGATCTTCTGGGTTTCACCCACAATCGGAGCGTCAGTTACGGTTACTGGAACCACACCTCCGCTGGTCTTGCCAGTTGCTTCAACCGAAGCAGCGTTTAGGATCTCAGCAGCGAATTCATCGCCAGTACAAGTACCAGTGCTTTCGAGGTCAGCAGCGATTACGACCTCGGTGGAGCTGCCAGCCGGAGTTATTACTGCGTCGCTGGCCATATTGATACGCGCCAAGCGGGTATCACTAGCAATGCTCTTAATGTTTCCATGGCGAGTATTATTTTCGTACACACCAAGTCCAGTAATACAATCATCATCACCGAGTCCGGTAACATCAACTGTAATGGCATTTAATTTTACATCCTCATCACCGGTAGCCTTCACGTTAAGTACCAAGAACGGCACGCGATTTCCACCGAGCGGAACAGTTCGTGATGGAGGACTTGCTGGAGAAATCTCTACCTCAAGAGTAGAGGTGGCTGGTCCGGTTGCTCCTTCACAAACATCACCGACGCCATCGGCATCAGCATCAGCCTGATCGGTATTCGCAATAGTAGGACAGTTGTCGACGTCATTGAGGACGGTATCGTCGTCAGTGTCGTTGTCAACTGGTTCACCAGCACAGAGGTCTTCACCATTAGAAGCTCTCCAAGCGCTGTAGAAAATCATCGCCGCTTCCGCACGATTCATTTCGCGTGAAGGTTGGAAAGTTGGCTTGCTGCCGTCAAGGACACAATGGTTTACCAAGGTGGTGACATCAGCAGCAAACCAGTCCGTGGCTTGAACGTCTGAATAAGGCTCAGCGGGCTCGGTCATAGAAGGGAGTGCAAAAGCTCGCTCAATGATCGTCGCTGCTTCCGCGCGATTGATTTTGTTGCCCGGACGAAAAGAACCATCATCATAGCCGTTGACTATAGCATAGCCAACAGCAGTTTCAACCCAGTCATAAGACCAGTCGTCTTTTCCCACATCGTTAAAAGTTGGCTCAGCTGAGATAACAGCAGGATCTGTTCCATCGAGAGCGAGCTGTACTGCGAGCTTGGTAAATTCATCACGATTGATACTGTCATTAGAGCGGTATGATGGTCTAGAACCATCGATAGCTCCTTTGTCTACGAGTGCATCAACTGCTTCTTGCGCCCAAGATGGGACATCATTGAAGACGGCAAGAGCCGTGCTAGCGGTTCCAAGAACCATAGCTAGAGATGCAAAACTCGCGACGAGTTTTTTAAGCATACTCATAAAGAAAAATTGAAAAAGAATAAAAAGAAAAACAAAATTGATGAACGAAATGTAGAGAGAAAAGCTTACGAATGACTTCGTTCCCCATCATTCGTAATTCGTAATTTGAAATTTTCACCCCCGCCCTTCGCATATGGATTATGCGAATCTCCTCCAAAAACAAAATAAGTTTTCATCCTCGCCTTTGCCGAATTGTTAAAGGGCCTTGATACCTGGCTGACCACACGGTCACTTCTTACAAAACGGTCACTTCTTACAAATTTCTTCCCCACCGCTTTTTTCCCCTTTTATAAAGTTCTTGAGTCATCGTAGTTTTTCCCTCTCAGGGTGTCAAACATTTCCCCAGTGTTTTTTCAGGGAAAGTGAAACACATTCTTTCCACCAAAATGAAACTATAAAATCGCTAATTTTTCTTTTACCAGAGCTGTTTTTAGAAAATATTGAACACAAAACTTTTTACAGGAAAAATCATGTTGTTTCACAACTTTTCTCAAAATTCCCCTCCCTGCGAAAATGGCTGCTCTAAGCCAATTCGTATGCTTCTCCATATTTCTGATTCTTTGTAAAGGAGCATAGCGCTAGGCGCGAAAAATCCGCACTGCGCTATCTCAGCGGAAGCCTTAGTGCTGAGAAGCTCGCGTTTTTCTTGCAACACGGTGTTCCAGAGCAGAGCGCCTCGTGTCGTACAGAGGAGAATATCACTGCTTCCGGTCGCCCTCCAAGCGCCCAAAATGGTCGTAGCTGGCAGGCGGATACTCCAGCGCATCCGGTGGACTTCGTCTACAAAGTAAAACTCGCCATGGGAAAAAGGAATATGAGCAGCCGATACCTCCGCTTTTTTCGTATTCTGGGGAAGGGACTCTACCTGTGGAAAGGGGTTTGCAACGATGATGAGCGAGCCATCGATAAATACGACTTCCACTTCATTGTTGGCGAGAAAGCGAACAGCTGTTGGTAGGTTTGAGATTTCCTCAATTTGGTGTTCAGCAGTCAATAAATTCACAAATTCCAAAGTTTTTTTGGTCGGAGAAATGCGCACCGCTTCAGCAAAATCTGCGGTCCAAAAAATTTCCGTTGCCGCTCCCCAAATATACTCTGTGGCTTCAGGAAAGCGTGGCGTGAGGATGAGCCCCGGCAGCGCGGTGATCAGATCTGGGGCAATCGGGGTGGAAAACTTGAGCGGGAGAAAGCCGTTTCGTTCCAGACGCACTGCCGTCTCTCGTAATGGTTGACCGCGCAGCAGGAGTGGAGTGGCGCCGCGATAGATGCCGTCGATAAAGACTGCGGCGTTGGCAGGAAGACTGCTCAACTGGAGAATCCCGGTGGGGAGAATTTCTTCTTGGCGCCAAAAGATCCGCCACCCCTGAATGTAGAGGATTGCTGTGGTCGCAGCGCAAAGAAAGAGGAGCAGCCAGGAAAAACGGAGCAGTTTGTGTTTCATAGCTCTTGCGGAAGAATTTCGTAGCCGGTGGCGGTATCGCGCAGTGTAAATCCTTGTGCAGCAATGGTAGCGCGTAGGGTATCGGCACGGACAAAATCTTTATTTTTTTTCGCTGCTTGGCGCTCCACCGCCAGGTCTTGAATCGCTTGAGGAATACTCGCTGCAACCGGAAAAAACCTGACCCCAAATACCTTTTCGGCAAATTGGAAGAGTGCTGTTATTGCTTGCGCTGAATTTGCTTGGTCTTCCAGGGCGGCAAAAAGGCCCGCCAGCGCTTGAGGGGCATTCAGATCATCATTCATGGCAGCGACAAATTCTGCCACGTAAGCAGTTTCATGCGGAGTGGGAGTTGCTGTTTTCTTTGCAAAAAGTGCGAGCTGATTCCGAATATTTTGGAGCGTGGTATGAGCGGCTTCCAGAGCGGAAAAGGTGAGGTTGAGCTTGGTGCGGTAGTGGTTGCTCACGAGGAAAAAACGCACCGTTTCGGCACTAAATCCCTTAGCGACGAGATCTGCAAGCGTATAAAAATTCCCGAGCGATTTCGACATTTTCTTCCCATCCACGAGCAGGTGTTCATTGTGCACCCAGTAATGCGTCGGCTCGCTGCCATAGCCCGCGACACTCTGAGCGATCTCATCTTCGTGATGCGGAAAGGTCAGGTCCACACCACCGGAATGAATGTCAAAGGGCAGCTCGCCGAAAGCTTCTTTTTCCATGGCGCTGCACTCGATATGCCAGCCCGGGCGACCGGGCAAATTCTTTCCGAGAAAATTAAAATCCCAAGTGGGTTCATGCGGCTTTTGTCCTTTCCAGAGCACGAAGTCCTGCACATTCTCTTTCTCGATTTCATCGGCGAGAGTGCGCGTCCCGGTCTTGAGCGCATCAAGATCTAATGCGAGCAGCTTGCCGTAGTGTTCTTTTTGGACATATTTGGGGATGGAAAAGTAGATCGACCCATCTTGTTCATAGGCATAGCCGTTTTTGGCGATGAGCCGGATCAGCTCTTGCATGGGTTCAATCGACTCGGTCGCGCGGGGCGTACGAAAGAATGAGTTGCGGGAAATATTCACCTGCTCCAGATCGGCAAAGAAAATAGCTTCGTAATAGCGGGTGAACTTTTGCAAAGCGGCCAAGGGCGTCAGGGTCGGATCTTGTTCTGTTTCGGTGAGCGAACCGCGGATGGTCTTATCATCGACATCGGTGATATTCATGACCCAACGCACCTGAAAGCTCAATCCATGCTGGAGCCAGCGATAGAGCGTATCGGCAAAGAGAAAGGCGCGCAGATTGCCGATATGAATGCTATTGTAGACCGTCGGTCCGCAGGAGTAAAAATCTACCTGACCTTTCTTCAAAGAAATAAATTCTTCTTTTTTCCGGTGGAGGGTATTGAAAAGAACGAGGGGCATAGAGAAAATTTTGCCCCGGCATCTTTGCAAAAAGTAGGGTTTTCCGCAAGAATCTTGAGTGCATATAGCGCAGGGTTGGTTTCTTATAAATATGTTCTGGCTTTATGTGGCAAGCGGTAAGTAGTAAGTTGTAGGGAGTAAGTGTCTGCGCAACGCAGTTCGTTCAAATATTAACTTTTCATTCGTAATTCGTAATTGGTCATTCGTCATTTTCTATGAAAAAGGTTTTGCTTTTCGGCTTCGGCAATGGCTCCAATAGTGAACCGAAAACCGCTGGGGTGCTGCGCACCGAGCAGTTTGCAGTCGGACTGGAAGGAGCCGCTGAGTTGGTATCTTTTTTGATCGGTGGAGCGAATGAAGCGGGTTCTTTTGTGGCAGAAAATACCTTTCTGATTTCGCGCCAAAGCCCTCAGCTCTTTGCCAAAGCGCGGGAAATCGCTCGCAGTGAGAATTTTGCGGCAGCAGTCGGAGTGAATACCTTTCCGGCTTTTGTCGCCGCGCGGAGTATTCCTGCCGAAGTGCCGTTTTGGGCGGATCTCAATGGCTGGATCATGGCCGAGATGCAGGCGCAAAGTTTTGAACTTAAGCATAACGACTATCTCGCTCACGGCTGGACCCAAGAGCAAGCAATCCTGCAGCGTGCCGATAAAATTTCGACAGTTTCGACACCACAAAAATTTGCGGTCGTGGGAGAGCTCGCAACTCTGGGGAGACTCACGAAAGACTCTTTTCGAGAGGAAAATGTTGCAGTTGTCCCCAACATAGCTGCCGTCAAAAATCGATCAGATTTCGACAGTTTCGCCAAGCCATTGCTCCGTGGCGAAAGTGTTCCGCAAGCTGCTTTTTTGGTGCTGCAGGTGGGGGGATTTAATAACTGGGTCGATGAAGAGACACTTTTCTCTGCTTTGGAAAAAGCGCTGGCGCAAGACCCAAGTATTCATTTTGTGACGACCGGTGGCGCATTGCCGCACATTGCTGAACAGCCTTTTGCACGGTTTACGCAGCGCATTCAAAATTCTCAATTCCAAGAACGATTCCAGCTCTTGGGCTGGCGCACAAATGCCGAAGTGGATCAACTCTATGCCGAGTGCGATCTGGGAATCATGGCGGACCTCATTTGTCTCGAAACGGAAACCGGGGCCCGCAATCGGTTGAATGAAATGATGGCGCGCGGCCTCCCGTTTATTACTACCGCCGGCAGTGAACTGAGCTACGACATCCTCCAGTGGAACTGTGGCAAGGTTGTCGAAAGTGGCGATAGCGCCGCCCTGAGCGCCGCAATTTTAACGCTGAAAGAGAGTCCCGAATTGCGTTCTGAATTGGCAAAGCGCGCGCAAGAGATCTGTACCACGGAGCTCACCGCCCTGAAAACGATTGCGCCGCTGCGCCGGTGGCTGCAAAATCCGAAAAACCTTCATCAGTTCCGCGTAAGTTTTGTGAAGAATAGCTTTTTAGCGAAATGGCGTGCGGCCTGGCGCCTGCTCCAGGAGCGCGGGATCGGTGGTCTGTGGCAGAAAATCCGCCAATACTGGTAGCCCTCTACAAGCATTCTTTTTTGCCCTATAATTTTCCTGAAGTCCTTTCCTTTCTGCCCTATGAAGAAAATTGTTGTCGGAGTGCTCATCATGAGCCTGTTGGTCGTTACCGGGTGTACCAAGAAAGTCGCTGATTCGGGGGTGCAGCAAAATATTGTTCCGGAAAAAAAAGAAATTGTTTTTTATAATCTCTTTGACGCCGAAGATGCTCTGCGTGGGCAAATTCAAGCGTATGAAAGCGCTCATAAGGATATAAAAATCACCTACAAGAAATTTCAGAGCGTGGAAGAATATCAAAAATTGCTCTTAAACGAGCTCGCCGAAGGTCGCGGTCCGGACATCTTCGCGATCCGCAATGACTGGATGCCCAACTACTGGCGCAAGCTCACCCCGGCACCGGCCAGCGTCCTAATTCCGGAGAAATTTGCTGAGACCTTTCTCGGAGTGGCGAATGACGATCTGGTGCGTGCCGATGAAAAAGGATTGGAACAGGTGTGGGGCATACCGCTCTTCATTGATACCCTGGCAATCTATTATAATAAGCAGCTCTTTCGCGACAACCTTCCTTCCACCAATAAGCCCGCAGAAACTTGGGACGCGCTCAAAGAACAGGTTTTTGCGCTGGCAAAACAGGATAACAGCATCGAGCGCTTTACGGTGGCGGGGATCGCGATGGGGCTCGCGGCGAATATTTCCGCCTTTCCGGATATTTTCTCGTTGCTGCTCCTCCAGGAAGGTGCCGATCTCTATGACGCCAGTGGCGCAAAAACGGTTTTTGCCAAAAACAAGGGCGTGAGTGCCGGAACCGGAAAACCTTTTTTCCCGACCCTCGAAGCGCTCAAGCTCTATACCAGTTTTGCCAGTCCGAGCGCACGTCATTTTTCCTGGAACCTGCCGATCACGGCGCTCTACCCGGAGCAGAAAGAGATCGGCGCTTTTGCGCGCGGCAAAGTTGCCATGATCTTTGGTTTCTCTTCCGCTTATAGCGACATCAAGGTGGCGATCGATGGACTCGCCCGGGAAAACGAACCGACGATCCAATTGGAGAATATCGGGATCTCAGAGGTGCCGCAGTTTGAAGGCGCGAAAGAAGCCGGTCGTCGCGACGCTTTCGCCAAGTACTTTCCGCTGGTGGTCTCCAAAAATAGCCCCTATAGCTCTGAAGCGTGGGATTTTCTGCAATTCCTGAGTTCACCGGAAAGCTTAACAACATACAACGAAAAGACTCAGAAGCCGACTTCGCGCCTCGACATGATCGAAGAAGAGTCCACGGAAAAGACTTTCGGGGCCTTTGCGCGCCAGGCGCCCTATGCCAAAAGCCTGCAGACGCTGGACCCGGATCAATTCTTCGCCATCTTCGCCACACTGATGGACGAAGTGGTGAAAAATAATATCTCCCCGGAGCAGGCGATCGATCAGGCGGAAAAGCAGATTGACTGTGTCTTGGCGAAACGCAAAAAACCGGAACTCGATCAAAACTGTCTGGCACTCTAGTGCTTACGCCTATGTCATTCCCGCAAAGTTTCTCTTCCTGGGGTCGTAACAGCTTGGTCTGGATTTGGACGATTTTTGTGCTGAGTATCTTTCTGCCAATCCAAATACCGATTGTGGAAAAGATGAGTTTTTGGAGCGGCATTCGCATGCCCTTTCAAACGGTCGATTGGGAAATAAGTTTTTTCCCGTTGGGGATTCTCTTGCTCCTCCTTGGTGGGGCGTTGCTGTTTAAAAAAACTTCTGCTCGCCCTTGGTCTATATCCTGGCTGGGAATTCTTGCGGTGTTGTTTTTATTCATTTCTTTTTATGTTCATCCACAGAGCTTCTCAGGAAATTACTTGCTTTTGCGCCTCTTGCTGCTCGGCGGACTATTTTACTTCATCCGAGAGGACGCTGTACTCCTCGATCGCGCCGGAAAAGTATGTATTTTCGCTGCCGTAGTGGAGTCCGTGCTCGCCTGTGTCCAAGTGCTTCCACATATTTTCTCTCAGCAGCACTTCGGAAATGGCGCTTTTGTGCTCACCTCTTCATATGGCGAAATCTTGCGTGCCAGTGGCAGCTTTGCTCATCCGAATATCCTGGGGTTTTTCCTGGTCTTCGCATTTTTTTTGTTAGAACCTCTAACAGCAAGGTGGAAAAATCTGCGCTATGTGCTCATTGTTGGCATCCTGTTGACCTTCTCGCGCAGCGCTTTTTTGGCATTGCTCTTGGGAATATTTCTTCAGGGGATATTTTCTCAGGAAAACTCGCGCCCATTTCGTGAGAAATACGGAAGTCCTTTCGTAATACTTTCTCTTCTGGGACTTGTGTTTCGCCAGTATTTCGACACGATTTCGCCATCGAATGGCGAACGAATAAGCCAGCTGGGGGTCGCTTGGGAATCGATAAAAAGCGCCCCGTTCTTTGGCATCGGCGCAGGGAATTTTCCGGTTGCGATGGCGAAACTTGCGCCGTTTGCGCCTTGGGAGTTGCAACCGGTACACAATCTTTTCTTACTTTTTGGAAGCGAGTTTGGACTTATTGTTGGACTCAGCTTTGGATACCTTTTCGTGAAGCTGTGGAAAAATATGCAAAAAATTCAAGATCTTACGCACAGGAAAATGCTGCTCGGTCTCTGGGCGACGCTCTGTATTTTCGCATTTTTTGAGCACCTGTTATTTACTTCTCTTGTCGGAGTTTTTTGTTGTTGTTTTGCCATGACATTTTTCTTCACCGATGCTGATGAAGATTTGTCTCTGTTCAATGCCAATCCTCTTGTAAAATGAGTTTTAAATTCGACGAAAGAAATATTCATTCTTGCGGAATTTTCTCCCTACCAGGGGGAAATGAAGGGGTTCCGTTGTCGCCATTCATAATTCACAGTTGATCATTACTCTCTTTTCAATTCCAAAGTTTTTAAACCTCCTCTAGCTCCCCCTTCGCAGGGGGAGAACAGCTCATTTTGAAATATGCGGAATACTGATTGCTGCACTATTTCTTTTCTTGAACTAAAAACTCCCTTGCAGGAATAATTTTGTATACATCGCCCCTTGCTCGAACAGAAAGTTTCGTCGAAAATGGCGCTAAATTTTTCTTATTCCTATGCTGGAACAATTCTCGGGATTACGTGAATTTTTAACACTTTCATACCAAGAACTCGAGCTAAAAAATTTGGAATTTAAAGAGCTCCGCACTTCCGGAAAGTCCGCGGAGTTTTTTCAAAAAAAGGTTATTGCCTACCTGGCAGGTGAAAAACGGGTGAAGGCCGTCACGATCGCCTTTTGTGATCTGGAGGGAAAGCTCCATATGCTCGACTATGATAAAAAATTCTTTTTGGAATCGTATGAAAACCTCACCTTTGACGGCTCTTCGGTGCGGGGCTTTACGCCGCAGTCTGAATCGGATTTGCGTTTTAAAGTCGATTGGAGCTCTTTTCGTTGGCTGCCCGCAGATATCTTCGGCTCTGGAAAAGTGATTATTTTTGCGTTCGTGCGGGAGCAAGATGGCTCGCAGTACCCTTCTGATTTCCGCGGACGCCTGGCCGAGTATCTGGAAGAACTCCAGAAGAAACATGGCTATACGGCGTACCTCTCGCCCGAAGTCGAGGGCTTTTTGCTGGAAGGGATCGATGCCGAACAGAACTATTATAGCGACACCGGATTTCAACTCGTGACCAAAGGTGGTTACTTTTCGGCACTGCCGCAGGATCCGCTCCGCCGATTTATCGACACCGTGGCGGAAGTGCAGCGCTCGATGGCATTTGAAAATGAAAAGGACCATGGCGAGGTCGGTCCATCGCAATTCGAAATTAATTTCAAATATGGCGAGGTGTTGCAGATTTGCGACCAGATTTTGCTCTATAAATTGATCGCGCGCCAAGTGGCGAAGCTCATGGGGTATACCGCGACCTTTCTTCCCAAGCCGGTTTCCGGCATCAATGGTTCCGGCATGCACTGCAATATGAGCATCAACAGCGGCAAGAAGAACCTCTTTTACGATCGCCAGAGGACCGATGGCATTTCCGCTTTGGCAGAAAAATTTTTGACCGGCATTCTCTACTACGCGCCTGAACTTTGCCTGACCATAAACCCGAGCGTGAATTCGTACCGTCGATTGGATCCGCATTTTGAAGCGCCGAATGAAATCATGCGTTCGGCGAAGAATCGCGGCGCGATGATCCGCATTCCGATCGGCAATGAGCGTTCAGCGCGCATTGAGGTGCGCTCGGTGGCCCCCGATACCAATCCGTATCTCGGGATTTTTTCGATCCTGAAGGCGGGATTTTCCGCCATTGAAGCTTCGGAAAAAGATTATAAAAATATGCTGCAGGTTGCTCTGAAAAACCCGGTGCGAAAGCTCTGGGGCAATATCTATGAAGCGACGGCATCCTTCGCCGGATCAGCTTTTCTGAAGAAAGCGCTCGGCGATGAAAGCCATGCCAAATATCTGGCGCTCAAGGAACAGGCGGCGGCGAGGAGCCCCAAAGAACTCGGCGCAAAAATCAAAACCGGCGAGATCATCTACCATCACGAAGTGACAAACCAGATGTTGTGGAATAGTTTTTAAACAGGCGGTTAAAGCAGAGGGACTTTTTCTTCTCAATGCTTTCTGGCAGACTGCTGTCATGAAACTTCCTCTTCGTAAAGCGGATTCGCATAAAGGTCAGAATGGCAAGGTGCTCGTCATCGGGGGGAATGAAGTCTTTCATGGAGCACCGCTTTTGACCGCGCGCGGTGCTGAAAAAAGTGGCGTTGATCTGGTCTTTGTAGCCGTGCCTCCAGCTCAGGCTTTGCCCCTAAAGATGGCGAATACCAATTTTATCGTACATGAATTTTCCGGGGCGCATCTCCGTGCTCAAGATATACCACTGCTCCTCAGTATTGCTGACCAAGTGGATCTAGTTGCCATCGGCAACGGCTTGGGAAAAGAACCGGAAACACAAGCAGCGCTGCTCTCATGTTTAGCGCAAATGCGAAAATCACTCGTGCTCGATGGCGAAAGTTTATTTCCAGAAATTTTCACGGTGCAATCACGAAACTCTTGGATTTTGACACCGCATGAGGGCGAATTTATGCGTCTCTTCAAACTGCCCGGAACAGCGGAAAATGTGTGGAAAGTAGCGAAGAAATATCGGGTAACGATCTTAAAGAAAGGGGAAATAGATTTTATTGCTGATGAAGAGCAATGCTTTGAAAATACCACTGGTGTGCCGCAGATGACGGTCGGAGGGACCGGTGACGCTCTCGCTGGAATCACGGCGGGATTTTGGGCACAAGGCCTTTCTGCAATTGCCGCCTGTCACAGCGCCGCCTACTTCTGGGGACGTTGTGGCGAAAAACTCGCCGCAACCCGCTTCAGTTTCTCGGCCTGGGAAATGCTCGAAGAACTTCCGAGAATTCTGAAGGAAGAATCTATAAAAATGGAAAAGCTGCCGCTATAATTTTGCCAATTCTGACAGAATATCCGCTTCTTTGGCTTTTTCTTCGACTTGGGATTTTTGTTCGGCATTTTTTCGTGCTTCGCGCGCCTGGCGGCGCTTTTCTTCCACGGCCGCGACATCAATGTTGGCGGGCTTGGCCTCGGCATTATTCGCGCTGTATTTGGCGTCGATCGCCGCAAGTTTTTTCTTTTCGGTTTCGAGGATATCGCGAAGCTCTTTTACCTGATCATCGGTCATCACGGGTAAAACCTGGAGCCAGTAATTGCGCTCTTCATCATTCATCGACTCACTCTTCAGGATGAGCTCGACGAGATCGGGATATTTTTTCCGCGCTTCCTCGGGAATGATCACGGTCGGCGGTGTTGCTCCGATTGGAGTTGTGGCAGCAGAAGTATTCCCAGCTGATTTTGGATCGGGAACACTCGCTGGATTTACTCCAGAAGCTGAACTCGTCGGAGTGGTGCTGGCGGTTGGTTTTGGATCGGTCATGCAAAAACTAGGCACCTTCTATGATACCATTTTTTCGCGCTCCTTTCCAGAACTCAGGTCCGCTCGGGAGTCCAAATCTGGGTATTTCGTTTCACCGCAAATTGATGCGAGAGGTAGAGAAAGCCTACGATCAAAATGGGGACGATAAATGGCGTCAGTGCCCTGCCAAAGACCTGAAAGGTGAGCAGGAGATTAAAGATCAGGTGGAGCACCACGGCAAATAAAAATGCTTCGCGAATGAGGTCGCGCTCGGTGCCATCGCTCCTTTTCAGCGGTTTGTCCGGCAGCACACGCTCAAATATGATGCGGAAGCGCAGCGTATCCCAAAAGGTGTGACGACTCATATGCGCTGTCCCTTGAGCGGCGTGGCGGAAAGAAAACAAGGCGTAGCCCCAGAAAAATCCGAAAATTCCTGAGAAAATGGCGTGCCCGAGCATCGTACCGAAGCTGCGAAACATAAATACTTCCCAAAATTGAGCGGAGATCCCGACAAATAACAGGGCATGTCCGAAGTACAGCACATTTTCCATGAAAGCAAAGCCCAGAGCGGCAGAAACGCAATAGACGATGCCATCCACGATTTGGTCGAAATACTTGTCCAGTTTTTTCCCGAGACCGAGGACGGAAAAGTACTTCACGCCTTCTTCCAGCGTTGCCAGGCAAAAAGTCAGCAGCAAGGTCGAGAGCAAAAACGACTTTTGCGCAAAAACCCCCCAGATCGAGAGCAAATTCGGGCTATGCTCCAGCATGAACTGAATGCCAAAGAACGGGATCACTCCGAGCATTCCACACAAGAAGGCTTTAATGACCATTTCTTTGGGCTCCGGTTGGACAAAGTCCTTGCGATACCAGATCATGAGCCAAAAAATGGCGGGCAGCAGGGCGAAGAAAATGGCGAGAATCCAATTCCAAAGCTCAGACATAGGGAGAATGTGAAAAATAACTGTTGTTATTATAACACATAATTTACAAAATTAGCAATATATTCTAATTTATTTTATATATTAAGCCCCAGTTGAGGTGACAGATTTAGGAGAGGAATAAACTGGGAATATGGAATACATCAATGC
>Ga0134122_10000374_pt1 | contig 29426 bp, 23 predicted proteins | sample KB302_FD_96461 | JGI IMG/M metagenome (GOLD analysis project Ga0134122, IMG submission 96461) | Terrestrial soil microbial communities without Nitrogen fertilizer from Kellogg Biological Station, Michigan, USA - KB3-0-2 | ecosystem: Environmental > Terrestrial > Soil > Unclassified ...
CAGATCACCACTGTTCTGGCCTAGATCACCACTGTTCTGGCCTAGATCACCACTGTTCTGGCCCAGATCACCACTGTTCTGAGATGGCGACGTACGTTGACGTTCCGGCTTCTCTGCGTGACCTGCTCCGTCCTTCCCCCAGGGAACAGCGATCCTGGCCCAAACAGACAGGCCTGAGCCATGAACGGCATCCGCCTTGCAGACCTTAAGAGGTCGCAAAAGGCGGAGCATAGCTACCCCAAATCACATCTAGGAGACTCAGCCATGACGATGACAACGACTCAAACGACCGACTTGGACGCCCTCAACGAATTGCTGCGGGGCGAGATGTCAGCGATCGAAACCTATCGCCAGGCCCTGGAAGCCGAATCCAGTGCGCAGGACCTCCATCATTTCGCCCAGGACCACCGTGACGCGGCCGACCAGTTGTGGCACCACGTCGAGCAACACGGCGGCCAGCCCTCAGAGGGGTCCGGCCCCTGGGGCTCGTGGGCCAAGGTGGTGGAGGGCACGGCCAAGCTGTTCGGCAACGCCGCCTCGCTCAAGGCCCTCAAAGAGGGGGAGGAGCACGGCCTCAAGAGCTACCAGAGCGCACTCGAGAACGAGGACATGGCTCCTGAGTGCCTGACGCTCATCCGCAACTTGGCGGACAAGCAGCGCGAGCACATTACCGGGCTCGACCGCCTGATCGCTCAGGCCTGACGGACGACGGGGCATGGGCCCGATCGCCCCATGCCCCGGTTGGCCGCCCGGCGGGGCGGCCGGTCGCGTCGTAGATCGGCACCCACTCAAACCCTTTGAGTAAGCCCAGCTCGCATGCCCGCCATCGAGGTCCGGCCTGCGTCGGGCTCGATACTTCGGGCTCCCGGCCACTGCCGCTGCCCACGCGCTAAACTCCCCCCTCCCGGCTGACCACCCAGGGAAAACCTGGCCGCCGTGCCCGCGTATCTAGGTCCGGACTTAAAACCTCAAAGGGAAGACACGATGAAGAGAACCGCCCGCTTTGGGCTCGCCCTCCTTGCTCCGATCCTTTTGGCGGCGCAATGGGGAGCCACCCCTCCGCTCCGTGCCGAGGACGAGAAGAAGGATGAGAAGACGGAAGAAAAATGGGACGTCAACGCTCCGGTCGGCCTGGGACCTTCGCATGAGGTCACGATCGACGTCGATGAGGGCACCTGGCTGAGCCTGGACGTGAGCCCCGACGGCAAGGAGATCGTTTTCGACCTTCTTGGCGACCTGTACACCATCCCGATCTCGGGCGGTACGGCCAAAGCGCTCACCCACGACGTGGCTTGGCAGATGCAGCCGACCTACAGCCCGGACGGCAAGCGGATCGCCTTCACCAGCGACCAGGGGGGCGGCGACAACCTCTGGACGATCGACCGGGCGGGCAAAGATCCCAAGCAGATCAGCAAAGAGACCTTCAGGCTCGTGAACGGCCCCGTCTGGACGCCCGACGGCAATTACCTGGCGGGGCACAAGCACTTCAGCACGACGCGGTCCATCGGCAGCGGCGAAGTCTGGCTCTATCACCTGGGCGGCGGAGGCGGGATCGGCCTGACCAAGCGGCCGAGCACGAAGTTTCAAAAGGACATCGGCGAGCCCGCCTTCTCGCCCGATGGCCGGTATCTCTACTACAGCCGCGACGCGACCGCCGGATCGACCTTCGATTACAACAAAGATCCGAACGCCGAGATCTACGTCATCGAGCGCCTCGATCGCCAGACCGGGGACAACGAGACCTTCCTCTCGGGACCCGGAGGAGCGGTCCGTCCGACCCCCTCGCCCGACGGCAAGTCGCTCGCGTTCATCCGGCGCATTCGCGGCAAGAGCGTGCTCCACACCATGGACCTGCGCTCGGGAGAAATCTCGCCGCTGTGGGACGGCATGGAGCGCGACCTTCAGGAGACCTGGGCGATCCACGGCGTCTATCCGCACATGGCTTGGACGCCCGATTCAAAGTCGCTCGTCTTTTATGCCGGCGGCAAGATCAACCGGATCGACGTGGCGAGCAAGAAGGTTGCGGTCATTCCCTTCCATGTGCAATCGACCCGCGAGGTCTTCGAGTCAGTCCGGTTCCCGGTCGAGGTGGCGCCGCAGCGCGTCCCGTTGAAGATGCTCCGCTGGGTTCAGGTGTCGCCGCGCGGCGACCGGGTCGTCTACCAGACGCTCGGCAAGCTGTGGATTCGCGATCTGCCGAACGGCACGCCCCGGCGCCTGACCACTCAGAACGATGAGATCGAAATGGCTCCCTCGTTCTCCCGGGACGGCCGTTCGATCGTCTACACGACCTGGGACGACACCGATCTCGGCAGCGTCCGCGTCATTCCGGCGCTCGGCGGCGAGAGCCGCAAGGTGACTTCGACCTCCGGACATTACGCCGAGCCGACGTTCTCGCCCGACGGCAAGCAGATCGTCTACCGGCGAATCTCGGGCGGCTTCCTGCGCACCGCCGCCTGGTCGAACGACCTCGGCGTCTGGCGCGTGCCCGCCTTGGGCGGCGATCCGGTGCGCGTCAGCAAAGACGGCACGGTGCCGCAGTTCGGCGCCTCGTCCGATCGCCTGTACCTCACCCGCTTCACCGAAGACGGCAGCGAGCTGTTCTCGGTCAACCTGAACGGCGCCGAGTCGCGGACGGTCGCCAAGAGCGAGAAGACGGTCGAATACCACATCTCGCCCGACGGCACTTGGGTCGCGTTCGTCAACCTCTGGAACGTCTACGTGGCCCCGTTCGACGGGCTCGCGGCGGCGGAGCCGATCGTCCTCGAAAAAGACGGCAAGAATCTGCCGATCTCCAAAGTGACCCGCGAGGCCGGCTGGTACGTCCACTGGTCCGGAGACTCGAAGCGGCTCTATTGGTCGCTCGGTCCGGAGCTGTTCCAGCGCGATCTCAAGGATTCCTTCGCGTTCCTGGCCGGCGCGCCGGAGAAGCTGCCGGAGGCTCCGACCGCCGGCATTCAGATCGGTTTCTCGACCCCGGCGGATACCCCGAAGGGGAAGGTCGCCGTGGTCGGCGCGCGGATCATCACGATGCGCGCGGATCAAACCGACGAGGTGATCGAAGACGGCACCGTGGTGATCGACGGCAACCGGATCACCGCCGTCGGCCCCCGAGCGAGCGTTACGGTTCCGGCCGGCGCGTTCGTGATCGACGGCAAGGGCAAGACGGTCATGCCCGGGATCGTCGACGTCCACTGGCACGGCACGTTCGGCACCGACGACGTCATCCCCCAGACCAACTGGGTGACCTACGCGAGCCTCGGCTTCGGCGTCACCACGCTGCACGACCCGTCCAACGACACCGCGACCGTGTTCGCCGCCGCGGAGCTGCAGCGCGCCGGGCTGATCACCGGGCCGCGGATCTTTTCGACCGGCACGATCCTCTACGGCGCCGACACGAATTTCATGGCGAACGTCGATAGCCTGGACGACGCGCGTGGCCACATCCGGCGGATGAAGGCGGTCGGCGCGATCTCGGTCAAGAGCTACAACCAGCCGCGGCGCGACCAGCGTCAAGAGGTGCTCGCCGCGGCGCGCGAGATGGGGATCATGGTCGTACCCGAAGGCGGATCGCTGTTCGAGCACAACATGAACATGGTGGTGGACGGCCACACCGGCGTCGAGCATTCGATTCCGATGGCAAAGATCTACGCCGACGTGGTCCAGCTCTGGTCCGGCACCAAGGTCGGCTACACCCCGACGCTGATCGTCGGCTACGGCGGCATCTGGGGCGAAAACTACTGGTACGACAAGACCCACGTCTGGGAGGACGAGCGGCTTCTTTCCTTCGTGCCGCGCGAGATCATCGACGAGCGGTCGCGGCGGCGGGTGACCGCCCCGGACGAGGAATACAGCCACATCAAGAATGCCACGGCCGCCAAGGAGCTGTCGGACGCCGGGGTTTCGGTTCAGCTCGGCGCGCATGGCCAGCGCGAAGGGCTCGGCGCGCACTGGGAGATGTGGATGTTCGCCCAGGGCGGCATGACCCCTCTCGAAGCGCTGCGCTCGGCCACCTTGAAGGGGGCGCAATACCTCGGGATGGACAAAGACATCGGCTCGCTCGAACCGGGCAAGCTCGCGGACCTGGTGATCCTGTCGGCGAATCCGCTCGAAAACATCCGCAACACGACCTCGATCGACCAGGTGGTGCAAAACGGCCGGGTGTACGACGGCAAGACGCTGAACGAAGCGGGGGCCAAGCCGCAGAAGCATGCGCCCTTCTTCTGGCAGCAGCCGGGACGCGCCTCGATCGGCAGCACCTCTTCGGCGACGAGCGACGAAGACTAGTCCGGAAATTGGAGGGCGGGGCGGCGGACAGTCTCCGCCGCCCCGCTCTCAGGGCTGGTCAGGAGGCAGGAGGAGTCAGGGCTTCGGGGAACCGTTCGGGTCGATGATCACTCCGGCATCGCTCTGACCGCCGGAGCCTCCGCTGCCGGCGGTGGTGCCATCGTTCGCGGCGGCCCCCGACGGCGCCGCGGGAGTCGCGTCCTCGGACCAAAGGCCGAAGAGAGCGCTCAACCGAGAAGCCAGAGCGCTCGGCGCTTCGCGGACGAGAGTGTCGAGGTCGAGCGACCACGCCGGGGCCGTTGCCGAGCCGAAACCGAGGAGCAGAGCCAGGAGGAAGGGGGCCGAGCGGGGGGCGGAGGGGTCGCGTCGGAACGACATAGCGAGACTCCTTACTCGGGCCGGTCCCGTCCAACATCATGCCGTGCGGGCCAGCCCGCGCCGCATGTCTAATGCAGAAATGCGCGAATGTAAATAAGGTGTTCTGGAGGGTGTCGCGGGCCGTCGGCGCCCGGCGTTGCTTTAGAGTGCGCGAATCTTTCGCGGGGATCTACCAAATGCCGACGCTTTTCTCAGAAGGCACACTTCAGGCCCGGCGTCCGGCAACTCAGGGAATTTTGGGAGGATTGGGGCGAAACGGTCCGTTTTGGCTGGGAGGCAGGGATTCGAACCCCGATTCTGCGGGTCAGAGCCGCATGTCCTACCGTTGAACGACCTCCCAGCAGGACGGGCGCAGACTAGCCGAACTCCCTAATCCGGGTCAAATTCCACTTGCCTGGTGGTGGTACACTCGGAATTCGTACTGAAAAGGTCCTGTTTACCAGGATGGGTCTCGAAGGCGAGCCCCCAAGAATCCCGACCAGAACCCCGAGACGCCCCTCATGATCCGAATCACCAAGCAAACCGACTACGGGATCGTCCTGCTGACCCACCTGGCGGCTCATCCGGAGCGCACGTTCAACGCGCCGGAGCTGGCGGCCGAAACTCGGCTGCCGCCGCCGATGGTGAGCAAGACCTTGAAGCTGCTCGCCCGCGAGGGGCTGCTGGCCTCCCATCGCGGCGTGCGGGGGGGATACGGCCTGGCCCAGCCGGCCGAAGAGATCACCATGACCCGGGTGATCTCGGCGCTCGAAGGGCCGATCGCGATCACCGAGTGCATCGACCTTTCGGGCGAATGCTCGCACGAGAGGATCTGCCCGACCCGCAACAACTGGCAACGCATCAACCATGCGCTCAAAGAGGCGCTCGACCGGATCTCGCTCGCCGAAATGGCGCCACCGATCCGGCCGGAGCCCGGCGCGCGGCTGGTTCAGCTCGGCCGCGGAGCTTCGACCGCACCGGCCACGCCGGCCGCCTGAAGAATCCCCCTCTACTTTTCCCGAACGGAAGAATCGTCATGCAGACCGCGACCGAAACCATCGAACAATCGATCCAGCAGGACTACCAGTTCGGCTTCGTCACCGAAATCGAGCAGGAGGTCTTTCCGCTCGGCCTCTCGGAAGAGGTGGTCCGGATGATCTCGGCCAAGAAGGACGAGCCCGAGTGGCTGCTCGAATGGCGCCTCAAGGCCTATCGTCATTGGCTGACCATGACCGAGCCGACTTGGGCCAACGTCAGCTACCCGAAGATCGACTACCAGTCGATGTACTACTACGCCGCGCCCAAGAAGAAGACCGACGGGCCGAAGAGCCTGGACGAGGTCGATCCCGAATTGCTCGCGACCTACGAGAAGCTGGGGATTCCGCTCCGCGAGCGGGCGATCCTTGCCGGGGTCGCGGTGGATGCCGTATTCGACAGCGTGTCGGTCGCGACCACGTTCAAAAAGCAGCTGGCGGAAAAAGGGGTCCTGTTCTGCTCCTTCTCCGAAGCAGTCCACGAGTACCCCGAGCTGATCCAAAAGTATCTCGGCTCCGTGGTGCCCTACTCCGACAACTTCTTCGCCACCTTGAACTCCGCCGTCTTTTCCGACGGCTCGTTCGTCTACGTGCCGAAGGGCGTGCGCTGCCCGATGGAGCTTTCGACCTATTTCCGGATCAACGCTCAGAACTCCGGCCAGTTCGAGCGGACGCTGATCATCGCCGACGAAGGGGCGTACGTCTCGTACCTCGAAGGGTGCACGGCCCCCAAGCGCGATGAGAACCAGCTCCATGCCGCGGTGGTTGAGCTGGTGGCGCTGGGCAACGGCCAGATCAAGTACTCGACGGTGCAGAACTGGTATCCCGGCGACGCCGAAGGCAAAGGCGGGATCTACAACTTCGTCACCAAGCGCGGCAAGTGCGACGGGGCGAATTCGAAGATCTCCTGGACGCAAGTCGAGACCGGCTCGGCGATCACCTGGAAATATCCGAGCGTGATCTTGAAGGGCGACGGTTCGATCGGCGAGTTCTACTCGGTCGCCTTGACCAAGGGCAGGCAGCAGGCCGATACCGGGACCAAGATGATCCACATCGGCAAGAACACGCGGAGCACGATCGTCTCCAAGGGGATCTCGGCGGGCGAGGGTCAGAACACCTATCGCGGCGCGGTGCGCATCTTGAAAGGGGCGGACGGCGCGCGCAATTTCTCGCAGTGCGACTCGATGCTGATCGGCGACCGGTGCGGCGCCCACACCTTCCCGTACATCGACGTCCAGAACCCGACCGCCCGGATGGAGCACGAGGCGACGACGTCGAAGATCGGCGAGGATCAAATCTTCTACTGCAATCAGCGCGGCATCGCGACCGAGGATGCCGTCTCGATGATCGTCAACGGCTTCTGCAAGGAAGTCTTTCGCGAGCTGCCGATGGAATTCGCCGTCGAGGCGCAGAAGCTGCTCGCGGTCAACCTCGAAGGGAGCGTCGGCTGAAAACGGCCGGCTGAAACGGAACGAATGATCCAAATCAAGAATCTGCACGCGAACGTCGGCGGCGTCGAGATCCTCCATGGCGTAGATCTGGAGATCGGGGCCGGCGAGGTCCACGCGATCATGGGCCCGAACGGTTCGGGCAAGAGCACGCTGGCCCGCGTGCTCGCGGGGCACGACGCCTACGAAGTGACCGAAGGCCAGGTATTGCTCGACGGCCAGGACCTGCTCGACATGGACCCGGAGATCCGGGCGCGCGAAGGCGTGTTCATGGCGTTTCAATACCCGGTGGAGATCCCCGGCGTCTCGAACACCTACTTCTTGAAGGCGGCGCTGAACGCCGTGCGCAAGCACCGCGGACAGCCCGAAATCGACGCGGTCGATTTTCTGAAACTGGTGCGCGAGAAGATGAAGCTGGTCCAAATGGACGACAGCCTGCTCCACCGGCCGGTGAACGAAGGGTTCTCAGGTGGCGAGAAAAAGCGCAACGAGATCTTCCACATGGCGGTGCTCGAACCGCGTTTCGCGGTGCTCGACGAGACCGATTCCGGCCTCGACATCGACGCGCTGCGGATCGTCTCGGAAGGCGTGAACCTCCTGCGCAATCCGGAGCGCTCGTTCCTGGTCATCACCCATTACCAGCGCCTGCTCGACTACATCGTGCCCGACAAGGTTCACGTGCTGGTCGATGGGCGGATCGTCCGTTCCGGCGGCAAGGATCTCGCGCTCGAGCTCGAAGCCAAGGGGTACGGCTGGATCGAGCAGGAAGCCGCGCTCGCCCAGCCGGTGGGCGTTTGAGCGCCGTGATGAAGACGGCGGGCACGACGTTGATCGAACCGGCCATCGCAGCCGCGGCAGCCGCGGCGGATAACACCGCTTTGCAGCCCTATCTCGACGAGTTCGTCCGCTTGGCGCCCGAGCGCATGGCCGAGCCGACCCGGGTGGCCGAGATGCGCCGCCGGGCGATCGAACGTTTCGCGGCGGTCGGCTTTCCGGCCCGGGACGAAGAGGAGTGGCGCTTCACCAACGTCGCGCCGATCGTGAAGGCGAGCTTTCGCCCGGTCTCCAATGAGAGTCTCGGGATGGAAGCGATCGCGCCAGTGGTTTTCGCCGGAGTCGCCGCGCGGCTGACCTTCGTGGATGGGCGGTTTTCGCCCGCGCTGTCGTTCGTCGGTGACCTGCCGGCCGGAGTTTTCGTCGGCCGCTTGGCCGAGGCGATCGAGGCGCAGCGGGAGGAGGTCACCGAACACCTGGGCGCGCACCGCCCGGGCGACGGGCCGGATACGCACGCCTTCGCCGCTTTGAACGCCGCGCTGTTTCGAGACGGCGCCTGCATTCTGCTGCCCCGTAGTGCGCGGATCGAGGCGCCGATTCACCTGGTGTTCGTAGCCTCCGGCGGCACGATGTCGTTTCCGCGCAACCTGATCGTCCTGGGCGTGGATGCGCAGGCCACGGTCGTCGAAACCTACACGGGAGTCCCGGGAAACCCTGGAGACACCGGCGCTTCCCTTGGGCCGTCGCTCACCGTGCCGGTCACCGAGATCGCCGCGCTCGCCGACGCGAACCTCAAGCACGTGAAGGTCCAGCGCGAGGCGCTCGACGCCTTTCACATCGCGGCGTTCGAGCTTCATCAGGAGCGGTCGAGCCGGGTCGCCTCGCATTCGATCTCGCTCGGCGGCGGCCTCGTCAGGAACGACCTCCACGCCGTGCTCGCCGGGGAAGGCGCCGACTGCGTCCTGAACGGCCTTTATCTCGTCGAGGGGCGCCAGCTGGTGGACAACCACATGAAGGTCGAGCACGCCGCGGCCCATTGCGACAGCCACGAGCTGTACAAAGGGGTTCTCGACGGCAAATCGCGGGCGGTGTTCAACGGTCTGATCCACGTCCACCAAGGCGCGCAGAAGACCGACGCCAAGCAGTCGAACCGCAACCTGCTGCTCTCCGGAGAGGCGATCGCGAACTCCAATCCGCAGCTCGAAATCTACGCCGACGACGTCAAGTGCACCCACGGCTCGACGGTCGGCCAGCTCGACGAGGACGCGATCTTCTACCTCCGTTCGCGCGGCATCGGAATCGAAGCGGCGCGCAGTCTTCTGACCTACGCCTTCGCGAGCGAATTGGTCGAGCGGATTCCGGTCGAGCCGGTGCGCCACGCGCTCGAAGAGTTTCTCTTCTCCCGCCTGCCCGGCGGCGAAGTGGTGCGCCAGGCGGTCTGAAAAATGAGCCCGGCGAGCGCGATGATGGAAACGGCAGAAGAGCGGATCGACGCTCCGGCGTACGACCTCGACGCCGTGCGCGCCGAGTTTCCGATTCTTGCCGAGACCGTCCGCGGCCGGCCGCTCGCCTATCTCGACAACGCGGCCACGACCCAGAAGCCGGAGCCGGTGATCGCCGCGGTCGCCGACTGCTATCGGCACGGCTACGCGAACGTCGCCCGCGGCGTCCACGCATTGGCCGAGCGGGCGACGCTGGCCTATGAAGAAGCTCGGGCGAAGGTCGCGCGCTTCCTCGGCGCCGAGGCGTCCGAAGAGATCGTCTTCGTCCGCGGCACGACCGAAGCGATCAATCTGGCCGCCGGCAGCTGGGGCCGGGCGAACGTCAAAGCCGGCGACGAGATCCTGATCACCGAGCTGGAGCACCACGCGAACATCCTGCCCTGGCAACGGCTATGCGAAGAGGTGGGTGCCCGGCTGGTGGTGGCGCCGATCGACGAGCGCGGCGAGGTGCCGCTCGAAGGGATCGCGGCCCGGCTCTCGCCCCGGACCCGGCTCGCCGCGGTCGCCCACGTCTCGAACGTGCTCGGCACGCTGCTGCCGATTCGCGAGATCGCAACCCTGGTCCACGACACGGGCGCGCTGCTTCTGGTCGATGGACCTCAAGCGGCACCTCACCTGGCGATCGACGTCCGCGCGCTCGGCTGCGATTTCTACGCCTTCTCGGGCCACAAGGCGTACGGGCCGAGCGGCATCGGCGCCCTGTGGGCACGGCGCGAGATCCTGGCCGCCATGCCTCCCTGGCAGACCGGCGGCGGGATCGTACACAAGGTGGCGTTTACGGGCACCGAGTATGCCGAACCGCCGACGCGCTTCGAGCCCGGAACGCCCCACCTCGAAGGCGCGCTGGGACTCGCCGCGGCGATCGACTTCATCGAAGCGCTCGGCCGCCCGATCATCGCGGCCTGGGAAAAAACGCTCACCGAGCGGGCGCTCGACCGCCTTTCCGACGTCCCCGGCCTGCGCCTGCTCGGCACGCCGCGCGAGCGGGCGTCGCTCGTCTCGTTCGTTCTCCCCGGCATCCACCCCCACGACGTCGCGACGATTCTCGACGGCGAAGGGATTGCGGTGCGGGTCGGCCACCTCTGCGCCCAGCCGCTGATGGCGCGGCTCGGGGTACCGGCGGTCGTGCGCGCCTCTTTCGCCCTGTACAACACGCTCGACGAGGTCGAGACGCTCGCCGCCGGGCTCGCCAAGGCGCGGGAGGTCTTTCGATGAGCGTTTCGGGCGACCTGCGCGACCTGTATCAGGATCTGATCCTGGACCACACCCGCAAGCCTCGGAACTTCCACGATCTGCCGCGGGCGAACCGCCGCGCGGAGGGGCACAATCCGCTGTGCGGGGATCGGATTTCGCTGGCCCTCGACGTGCAAGAAGACCGGATCCGGGAGGCCGCGTTCGAAGGCTCGGGTTGCGCGATCTCCGTCGCCTCGGCCTCGATGCTGACGGAGGCGGTGGCCGGCAAGAGCGTGGACGAGGCGCGGCGCCTGCTCGGTGCCTTTCTCACCCAGACCGCCGGATCTCCCTCGGCCGCGGGAGGGCCGGAGGTCGAGCTGGGCAAGCTCGCGGCGTTTGCCGGCGTCCGCGAGTTCCCGATGCGGGTCAAATGCGCGACCCTCGCATGGCGGGCGCTCGAAGCGGCGCTCGCGGGTGGAGAACCGGCCGTGAGGACGGAGTGAGATGATCGAAATCACAGAGACTCCAGAGAGTTCGACCGAACCCGCGCCGCCGGACGCGTCTTCCGCCAAAGCCGAGGCGGCGCTCGAAAACGCGGTCGTCGAAGCTCTACAGACGATTTACGATCCGGAGATTCCGGTCAACATCTACGAGCTCGGCTTGATCTACGACCTCGACGTTCAAGCGTCGGGGCGCGTACATATTCAGATGACCCTGACCGCGCCCGCCTGTCCGGTCGCCGGAACCCTGCCCGGAGAGATCCAAGCGAAGGTGGCGGGCGTGCCCGGAGTGACCGAAGCCGAGGTCGAGCTGGTCTGGGAACCCGCGTGGGACCCGTCGCGAATGTCCGAGGCGGCTCGCTTGCAGTTGGGGATGTTTTGAGCGCACAAGCACGCACCTCTCTCGCCCTCACCCTCAAATCCCGGCTGGGTCTCGGGACCCTCGCACTCGTGGTCGGCTTGAGTGTCGGCACCGGGATCGGCAATACCCAGGACCGTCCGGTCGATGAAGATTTCCGCTATCACTGGGAGCTCTCCAACTTCGTCGGCCGGCTCGCGAGCGTGTTTCTGCCCGGGCAGGGCGACGGCTCCCTGGTCTTCAAGACCCAGCCGAACGGCAACCTGCGCTCCGAGCTGACGATCACCTCGCCGGACAGCCAGCGGGGCGATTATTTCCGCTACGGCTCGGAGGTCGAGGCCGACACCCTGAAGCCGGTGCGCGCCTGGAGCTCGTACCACTGGCGCGGCCAAACCAAGTCGAAGGACGAGTCGGTCGATCGCACGGGCGTGCTCGACATCGCGGCCGGTATCTACTCGATTCGCCGCGATCCGCCGCGCGCCACCCGCCGGATCGAGATCTGGTCGGACGGCAAGACCTATCCGGTGGAGATCGTGCCGCAGGGTGTCGAGCAGCGGCCCGTCTCCGGGCGCCGGGTGCTGGCGCGCCACTTCATCATCCGCGGCTTCGACTCTCCGAGCCAAAGTCGCTGGAAGGGCCGGATGGAGCTGTGGCTCTCGACCGACTCGGCCGCCCGGCCGCTCGCGATCACGATTTCCCGCAACCTGGCCGACGTGCGGCTGGAGCTGAAGGCCCCCGCCACGACTTCCCGATGAGTCGAGCGGTACCCTCCTCCGCGGCGCTGGCGCTGCTGGGGATCGTCCTCGTCGCTTCCGGCTGCCGGCGGACGGTGCCCTCGCCTGCCGATCCGGAAAGGATCGATCCGCCCGCTCTACCCGGAGCGCTCGGCGCCAGCCTCTCGGACGTGGCCGGCATTCCGGTTCTTTCGTGGCTCGAACCGGCGGAGCGAGAGCGCTGGCGCCTGCGCGTCTCGCGATTCGGCGACAACTCCTGGTCCGCTCCGGTCACCGTAACGGAAGGCGACGACCTGCTCGCCAACTGGGCGGATTTTCCCGCCGTCGGTTCGAACGGATCCGCCGCGGTCGCCCATTGGCTGGTCCAAGACCCCACCGAGGGGGAGGCCTATTCGATCGCTCTCGCGGGCTCCGGCGACGGTGGGACGACTTGGCGCGCGTTGGGCCGGCTGCCGGCCGACGCGTCAGCGGCCGAGCACGGCTTCGTCTCCTGGCTCCCCGAGGGGGCGGCGGGGAGCGGCCTGCGCGCGTTCTGGCTCGACGGCAGCGGAATGCCGGGCGGCGGGCCGATGACGTTGCGCTCGGCGCTCGTCGATCCGGCACGCGGCGCCTCGGGCGAGGAGTTGCTCGACGAGCGGGTCTGCGACTGCTGCCAGACCGACGCCGCCATGACCGCCGACGGGCCGGTCGTGGTCTACCGCGACCGCTCGGCCGACGAGATCCGCGACATCGCGATCCGGCGCCGCACGCCGGCCGGCTGGAGCGCGCCGGCCCTGGTGCATGCCGACGGCTGGCACATCGAAGGTTGTCCGGTGAACGGCCCGGCGGTCGCGGCATCGGACCGGCGGGTGGCCGTCGCCTGGTTTACCGGCGCGCCCTCGCCGCGCGTCCTGCTCGCTTTCTCCGAAGATTCCGGCGCGACGTTTGCGCCGCCGGTTCCGCTCGACACCGACCAGCCGCTCGGGCGAATCGACCTGGCGCTCGACCGGCAAGGCGCCGCGATCGTCTCCTGGCTCGGCCGGGAGCCCGGCGCATCCGGGCGGTCGGCTCTACGCCTGCAACGCGTGGCGCCTTCCGGCCCTTCCGGCCCCGCCCTCACGGTCGCGACGACGGCGGCAACCGGAGGGAGCCGCGCAAGCGGCTTTCCCCGCCTTCTGCTGGACGACGACGGGCACCTGCTGATCGCCTGGACCGAGCCCGGATCTCCGGGCCGGCTGCGCGCCGCGCGCGTGGCTTTCGATCGGCTCGCTCAGGCGGCGCCGTAACCCGGCTCGGTGTCCGAATCCGCGCCGTTGGCGCGGAGCGTGATCGAACCGCTGAGCCAATCGGTGAGCGAACGTCCGCGCCGCGCGAGCCAGACGGGCAAGCCGAGCAAGCCGGCGACGATCAGTCCGCCCAGCCAGCGGCGGGCGGTCTGGTCGAACGTCAGCGCCTGGCCGTCGCGATCCCGGGCGATCGTCCGCATCCACCCCATGCCGAGCGTCTGGCCCCAAAAGGCGAGCGGAATCACGGTGTAGAGAAAAGAAAACGACGCCAGGAACAGCCCGAACGGCGCGGCATGCTGAAGCGCCGGGTGGATGCCCAGTGCCCGGACGCCGATCAACGCCACGACCAGCACCGCGGCGTGGACCACCAAGTCCGCGGCCCCGGCGATCCAGCGTTCCCTTCCCGACGGGAAGACCGAGGGAACCGACGCGGCGACCAACTCTTCTTCCTCTTCTTCGATCGGAGTCCCGGACCGAGGCGAAGGGACGGCCCGGGGGTAGCTCTGCGCCTCGGAAGGAAATTCGAACGGCAGAAGCTCGTTCGCGGCCGGCCGCGGTACTCTGCCGGCGGAACCCGTCGAAGCCGCCGCGGCGCGCGGCTTTTGCTGCTGCGGCGGCGGTTGCAGCTCCAGGTCAGGTTCCTCTTCGGGCAGACCGAGAGGTAGGTCGAAAAGGACGGGATCGTCCGGCGGGAGCTTGGAGCCTCGGCCGGAGCGCGCCATCACCGGAACCGCAGGTACTTGACGTAGATTTTGTACAGCAGGTCGATCTCGCGCGCCTGGTAGGTCTCCGCGAACCGGAGGTTGCGCTCCATCTCCGCGTCGCCGGGGGCCAGCTTGCCGGCTTCGTGGAAGTTTTCGACCGCCTTGGCGGGATTCGATCGCTGCAGCTCGCGCACCCCGAGGTTGTAGTAGCTGTCGATCAACAAACGATCGACGTCCGGGCCGGGGGAAGACACGTGCATTCGCCAGAGCTGCGGCAGGAGCATTTCCCATTCGTGGTCGCGGAAGAGCTGGAGCTGGGTGGCGATCGGCACCAACTGGCGCTTGGCATCCTCGTACAGCTCAGTGTCGGAGCCTTCGAGCGGGGCGATCTCCGCCCCCTGCCGGAAGCGCTCGGCCGCCAGCAGATACGCCCGCGAGGTATAGGCCTCCCGCGCCTCCCCCAGCGCCTGGTCGCGGGCGGTCGCTTGTTCAGGGGTGGGTCCGGCCGGCTCGGGCGGCGCCGTGGGCGCCTCCCAGGTTTTGATCAGCCCTTGCGCTTTGGCGTACAGGGGATCGGTCGGCGGAATCCGCTTCAGTTGGGCGATCGCGATCGCCTGGTTGCCCTGCTCTTGGAGCTTTTTCGCCCGGGCGATCGATTCGGCGGAGGAGGACTGGACCGGCCCCTCGCTGTCCGAATTGGGGAACCACTGGTCCCAGTTCTGGAACAGGAGCCAGCCCGCGGCCAGCACCAAGAGGAGCACTCCGGCGCCAACCAGCACGAAGGTCCGCTTCGCTTTCGCGGGCGCGGCCGGAGTTGCCGTGGCGACGACTTTTTCTTTCCGTTCCCTGCGCGGCTGCGCCACGGCGCCTTCGGGCGGCACCAGGATCTCTTCCTTGAGATCGGCGGTGCCGGGGCCGTCGAAGCCCGAGGGCAGCGGTTCGAGCATCTCGCCGCCGCGCAGCGCGGGCTGCGGCGCCTGGCCGGCGTCCAGCAGCTGCAGTTGCTCTCGCGCCGCGAGATGGGTCGGTTGAAGCTCCAGCACCCGCTCGAACGCCCGCCTTGCCCCGGCAAGATCGCCCGCCTCGCCGGCCGACAGGCCGTCGTGGAAAACCTCTTCGACCTGGCGCTCGCTTTCGGCTTTGAGCCGCCGCGCCCGCTCGATCCGCCGAGCGGCCTCGTCGTGGTCGATGTCGATCAGGAAGATCCGCGACCAGGAGTCGATCGCCGCCTGCGGGTCGCCCCGCTCGAACGCGGCATCGCCCTCGGCGAGCAGCTGGGCGATCCGGCGGTCGCTCTCGGAAGCGTAGGTCTGCACCGGCGGCGGCGCGGCCGGCTTGGCCTCCAGCGACGGCATGGCGGCGGGGGCGGCGGATTCCAAGGTGAAAAACGACGCCTCGTCGTCCGCTTTACCCGGCCCGCGAGCCTGCATCGACCGGGTCATCTCGCCGATCTCCGGATGGTCGGGATCGAGCGAGCGGGCTTTTTCCAGGTTGCGCTCCGCCTCCGCGCTCTGGCCGGCGGCGAGGGCCGTGCGCGCGGCGACCAGGAACTTCTGAACGTAGGGCGCCGATTCGAGCTTCTCCTGCGCGCTCATGGCGAGCTGGCTCAAGGCCGGATCCGCGGCGAGTGCCGCGCCCTCTTGATGGGCGCGGGCGACCAGCTCGGCGTAGCGGCGTTCGGCAAACAGCTGCTCCAGCTCGTCGCGCAGCCCGTCCTGAACGGCAAAATCGGCGAGCCCGCCACCTCCGAAATCATCCAGATGGGGCAGGAAACCGAGGTCGTCGTCGGCCGCGGGCTCCGCCGCCCGAGGCATCAGGTCGGCGAGCGCCTCGTGCGAGAGCGCGCCGGAATGGGCGTTGATCCGTTCCTGCAGGCGCCGCGCCGGTTCGAAATGCGAATCCATCCGCAGGACGAAATCGCAGCCGAGCAGGGCTTCCTGCCGATTGCCGGCGATCGCGAGGTCGAGCGTCTGCTCGAACGTCGCGACGATTCGCTGCTGCACGTCGCTGCCGAGCGCTGGATTGCCGGGATAGTTCATCTCGTCGGAGGGGGCGCCGTTTTCTCAACCGTTTCTGAGGAGCCTGCCGCTATCGTAGCAAAGCGGACGGGTAGGGCCAAGGCGGTCGCCGGGCGGAGACGGACCGTCGGCGTCAAAGCGTGACCTCTTGGGCGGCCGCCGGTTGCCCGGGATGCCAGGCCGCGCTCTCTTGAGCCTGGTACTGCAGGCGGTATAGCCGGTGGTAGATGCCGCGGGCGGCGAGCAGCTCCTGGTGGGTGCCCTGCTCGCGCAGCTCCCCCTTGTGCAGGACCAGGATCTTGTCCGCCCGTTGGATCGTCGAGAGCCGGTGGGCGATCACCAGGCTGGTTCGGCCGACCAGCAGCCGTTCGAGCGCCGCCTGAATCAGTTGCTCGGTCTCGGTGTCGATCGACGAGGTCGCCTCGTCGAGGATCAGGACGCGCGGGTCGAACGCGAGCGCCCGGGCGAAGGCCACCAGCTGCTTTTGGCCCACCGAGAGCCCGGCGCCGCGCTCCTGGACCAGGGTGTCGAACCCCTCGGGCAGGCGCTCGATGAATTCGAGGGCGTGAACCTCTCGGGCGGCCCAGCGCAGGCGCGCCTCGTCGATCGACGGCTCGCCGAGGCGGATGTTGCCGCCGATCGAGCCCGAGAACAGGAAGACGTCCTGGAGCACCAGGGCGATGCTCTTCCGTAGCTCGCGCAGGTCCCAGTCGCGCACGTCGATTCCGTCCACCTTCACCGTGCCCTGCTGCACGTCGTAGAAGCGGAGCAACAGGTTCGCGAGAGTGCTCTTGCCCGCCCCGGTATGGCCGACCACGGCGACCGTCTGTCCCGGCTCGACCCGGAACGATACGTCGCGCAGCACCGGCTCGCCGGGCTTGTAGGAGAACGTCACCCGGTCGAGCTCGATCGCGCCACGCGCACCGGCGCCCGCCCGGTCCGGTCCGAGCGCCGCGTCCGGCCGGTAGGCCGTCTCCGGGCTGACGATCGCCACGGGGGTGTCGATCAGCTCGAAGATCCGCTCCGAAGCGGCCATCGCACCCTGGAGGATGTTGTACTTCTCGGCCAGGTCGGAAAGCGGCTGGTAAAACCGCTGGGCGTATTGGAAGAAGGCGACCAGCGCGCCGACCGAGGCGAACCCTGCGGTCACCCTGCCGCCGCCGTACCAGAGCAGCAGGCCGAGGCCGAGCGTGCTGACCAGCTCGACGCCGGGAAAAAACACCGCGTAGTAGTAGATCGAGCGGACGTTGGCTTCGCGGTGCTCGTCGTTGATAGTGGAGAACTGGGAATAGGCCTCCGCCTCGCGGCCGAACAGCTGGACCACCGACATGCCGGTGATGTGCTCCTGAAGGAACGAGTTGATCTTCGCGATCTTCACCCGGACCTCGCGGAAGCTGCGCTGCACCCTGGAGCGGAACCAGAACGTCAGGACGAACAGAAGCGGCACGATCGCGAACGCGATCAACGCCAGCCGCCAGTCGAGCCAGAACAGGACGCAGACGATGCCGGCGAGAACCGTGAGATCGCCGAACGCGGCCACGAGACCCGAGGCGAACAGCTCGTTCAACGCATCGACGTCGGTGGTCACGCGGGTGACCAGCCGGCCGACCGGATTAGCGTCGAAATAGGAGATCGGCAGGCGCTGGAGCTGGCGGAAGATCTGCCCCCGCAGGTCGCGCATGATGTACTGGCCCATCACCTGCATCACCCGGCCTTGCCAGTAGGTACAGACGAACGACAGCAGGATCGAGACCAAGAAGACCGCGGCGGTGGCGGCCACGCCTTGAATCCGCACCGCGCCGGGATCGACCCCGAAACGGTGCAGAGCGTCGCCGGTTGCGACCGCGGCGGGCGAGATCCCGCCGGCCGCGCCGGGAGGGCGGATGAACAGGTCGATCGCGATCGAGGTGGCGAGCGGCCCGATCAACTGGAGCAACGAACCGCCGAGGATCAGAGCCACCGCCGCCACCGTCATGCCGCGGTACGGCCGGACATAGCCGAGCAGCCGGCGCATCAGCCGAGAGTCGTACGACTTTTCGATCGCCTCTTCGGCGTGCGGATCGGCGGCCATTAGGGTGCGAAAGATAGTAGCAGGCCCGAACCGGTCCGAAGGTGGCGGACGAGGGACCTAAAGGACAGCAAGGACAGCAAGGACAAGAGAAGCTGCCCCGTCCGGGCGTCCTTGGTGTCCTTGGAGTCCTTTAGGTCCTTTTGTCCTTTGCCCCCGGGGGACTTATTCTCTTTGGTCGATCTTCTGAATGGTGTAGAATCCGTTCGCTTGAAGCCCTTAAGTCTTAGGATCGAAGGAGTTGCGCTCATATGCCGCCGGGTTTGACTCAACTGCTCAAGTCCATGGTCGAGCAGGGAGGCTCCGACCTCCATGTGACGACGAACTCGCCGCCCCAAATCCGGGTGGACGGCGTGCTGCGGCCGCTCAACCTGCCGCCGATGACGCCGACCGAGACCAAGCAGCTCGCCTACTCGATCTTGACCGACACCCAGAAGCATCGGTTGGAGGAGAACTTAGAGATCGACTTCTCGTTCGGAATCAAAGGCTTGGCCCGTTTCCGCGCCAACGTGTTCCACCAACGCGGCGCGATCGCCGCGGCGTTTCGACAGATTCCGTTCGAGATCAAGACCTTCCGCGACCTCGGCCTGCCGTCGGTTGTCGAGCAACTGTGCGAAAAACCGCGCGGCCTGCTGCTGGTCACCGGGCCGACCGGCTCGGGCAAGACGACCACGCTCGCCTCGATGCTCGACAAGGTCAACCGCGAGCGCCACGAGCACATCGTCACGATCGAGGACCCGGTCGAATATCTGCACAGCCACAAAAAGTGCATCGTCAACCAGCGTGAGCTGCACGCCGACACCCACAGCTTTTCAAACGCCCTGCGCTCCGCCCTGCGCCAGGACCCGGACGTCGTGCTGATCGGCGAAATGCGCGACCTCGAAACGGTCGAAGCGGCGCTGCGCATCGCCGAGACCGGCCATTTGACCTTCGCCACCCTGCACACCAATTCCGCGGCGCAGACGATCAACCGGATCATCGACATGTTTCCGGCCCACCAGCAGGGACAGATCCGAGTGCAGCTGTCGTTCGTGCTCGAAGGCATCCTGTGCCAGTCGCTGCTGCCGCGCGCCTCGGGCAAAGGGCGCGCGCTGGCGATGGAAATCCTGGTGCCCACCGCCGCGATCCGCAACCTGATTCGCGAAGACAAGGTGCACCAGATCTACGGCATGATGCAGGCGGGCCAGGCCAAGCACGGCATGCAGACTTTCAACCAGTCGCTGGCAGCCCTCTACTTCAAGCGGCTGATCAGCCTGCAGACCGCCCTGGCGCGCTCCTCTCACGCCGACGAGCTGCAAGAGATCATCAATCGCGGTCCGGCGGCGGTCGCCATCCCCACCACGCCGACCCGGGGCGACGGGGCGCGCGCTTAAACGCGCGGCGTTCCGAGGAGTCAGTCGATGCCCAATTTCGTCTGGAAAGGCCGAACGCGGACGGGCCAGGCCCAGGAGGGCCAGCTTCTCGCGGACAACCGAGAGGCCGCGATCGCGGTTCTGCGCCGGCAGCAGATCCAGGTCACGACCATGCGCGAGAAGGGCAAGGAGATCAAAGTCCTGCCCCGCCTGCCGCGCGGGATCAATGCGAAGCGGATCTCGATCTTCACCCGCCAGTTCTCGGTCATGCTCGACGCCGGCCTGCCGCTCGTCCAATGCCTGGAGATCCTCGGCGAGCAAGAGGAGCACCAGGGATTCCGGGCGATCATCAACACCGTGCGGACCGACGTCGAGTCCGGCTCGTCGCTCGCCGAAGCGATGAGGAAGCACCCCAAGGCGTTCGACAACCTGTTCGTCAACATGGTGGCGGCGGGCGAAGCGGGCGGTATTCTCGACATCATCCTCCAGCGCCTTTCGACCTACATCGAGAAGATCGTCAAGCTCAAAAGCCAGGTCAAGTCGGCCCTGGTCTATCCGGTGACGGTCATCCTGATCGCCGCGGGCGTCGTCACGATCATCCTGTGGAAGGTCATCCCGGTGTTCGCGCAGCTGTTCGCCGGCCTGGGCAGCGAAATGCCGTTCCTCACCCGCATGGTGATCGGGGCGAGCAACTTCGTGGCGCGGTTCTTCCCGTTCATCCTAATCGTGGTGGGCGCGCTGGTCTTCTTCATCCGCCAGTACCACAAGACCTATCGCGGCCGGCGCGTGCTCGACGGCATTCTGCTCAAGGTTCCGGTGATCGGCATGCTGCTCCGGAAGATCGCCGTGGCGCGGTTCTGCCGCACGCTCGGAACGCTCACGGCGTCGGGCGTGCCGATCCTCGACGGCCTGGAGATCACGGCGAAGACGGCGGGCAATTCGATCATCGAAGACGCCGTCATGTCGGTGCGCAAGAGCGTCGAAGAAGGGCGGACGATCTCCGAGCCGCTCGGCGACACCAAGGTCTTTCCGCCGATGGTCGTCCAGATGATCAACGTCGGCGAACAGACCGGCGCTTTGGACCAGATGCTCTCCAAGATCGCCGACTTCTACGAGGAAGAGGTCGACACCGCGGTCAACGGCCTGATGAAGCTGCTGGAACCGTTGATGATCACCATCCTCGGCGTCGTCATCGGCACGATCGTCGCGGCCATGTACCTGCCGCTCTATTCGATCCTGTCGAAGATCGGCTGATCCGAAAGCCACCGAGGAGCGCCCGGGCGTCTCTGCCGCCCGGGCGCTGCTCCGACCCGCCACCCGCCGATGCCCGCTCTCGCCCGTCAATTACGGTGGTACATCGCGATTCGCCTGGTGGCGATCGGCAGCGTGCTCCTGCTCTTCTTCCTGCTGCAACTGGCGGACACGAGGCAGCCGGCCGAGCTTTCCGAGCTGAGCACCCCCGCGGCTTCGGCGCCGGTCCATGCGCCGGCCGAGGCGAGCCCCAGCGCCCCAGCGGTCACGCCGGCCGACAACGGGTTCCCCTACGGCTTCCTCTACCTCATCGCCGCTCTCACCTTCGCCGCGACGCTCGTCTACCTGGCGCTCCTCCGCCTGCTGCCGGGGTACTACCAGCTTCAGGCCTACATTCAGTTTTTCGGCGATCTGCTGCTGATCACCGCGCTGGTCTATCAGGTCGGGGGCATTTCGAGCCCGTTCTCGATGCTCTACCTGATCGTCATCGCGGTCGCCGCGACGCTCCTGCGGCGCCGCGCCGGGCTCGCGGTCGCGACCGCCGCCTACGTGCTCTACGCGAGCCTGCTCTTGTCGATCCATTTTCACTCCGTTCCGCTGCCGGCCTTCGGCGGCGACGAGGCGACGACCTGGCGCCTGGCCTACAACCTCGCGGTCCACCTGTTCGGCTTCTACGCCGTCGCCTTGCTCACCTCCTATCTCGCGCACAACATCGCCCGCGCCGAGCTGGAGCTGGAAGCGAAGAAAGAGGACCTGGCGGACCTTCAGGTGGTTCATCGCGACGTGATCGAATCGATCAGCAGCGGCCTGGTGACCGCCGATCTCGACGGCGTGATCAAGAGCATCAACCGGGCCGGCACCGAAATCCTGCGCCAGGGCGAGAGCGATCTGGTCGGCGCGCCGATCTGGAGCTCGGGCCTGTTCTCGGCCGTCCGCTGGACCGAGCTGGCCGACGCGAGCGGCCAGAGCGGCCGGGTGCGTTCCGAGGTCGAGCTGACCTACGGCGGCACCGCCGGCTACGTCGGTTTTTCGATCTCGCATCTGGCCGACGCCGACGGCGTGCAGCGCGGCTACATCCTGATCTTCCAGGACCTCACCCGCTGGCGGCGCCTCCAGGAGGAGATGCAGGTGAAAGACCGGATGGCCGCGGTGGGCGAGCTGGCGGCGGGCCTCGCGCACGAGATCGGCAATCCGCTCGCGGCGATCTCGGGCTCGGTGCAGATGTTGGCGGCGAACCTGCCGACCGAGTCCTCGCAACGCCGCCTGCTCGACATCCTGCTCAAGGAAAGCCAGCGCCTCGACCGGACGATCAAGGGGTTTCTGCGCTTCGCCCGGCCGCGCGAGGTGTCGGCCTCGGCGTTCGACGTCGGGCATCTCCTGACCGAGAATTTCGAGCTGCTCCGAAACAGCGGCGAGGTCTCCGAGCGCCATCGCTTGAGCCTCGATCTCGACCCGGCGAGCGTCACCCTGGTGGCCGACGCCGACCAGGTGAGCCAGATCTTCTGGAACCTGGCGAGGAACGCCCTGCGCGCCATGCCCGAAGGGGGCGACCTGCGCATCTCGGGGCGGTCGAGCGGCGACCACTATCGGCTGCGTTTCGCCGATACCGGCCGCGGCATGTCGCCGGAGCAACGCGCAAATCTGTTCCATCCGTTCCGCTCGTTTTTCGACGGCGGCACCGGGATCGGTATGGCGATCGTCTACCGGATCGTCCAGGAGCACGGCGGCCAGGTCTCGGTGGAGAGCCGCCCGAGCGAGGGGGCGACGATCACGGTCGAGCTGCCGATCTCACCGCCGAGGCCGACCACCGCGGAGCTTGCCCTCGTGGAGGCAGACCGATGAGCTCGACCCCCGCGCGTCTCCTGGTGGTGGATGACGAGCCGAGCATGCTCGACATGCTCACCCTGTTGTTCGCCGACGAGGGCTACGCGGTCGAGACCGCGCGCTCGACCGAAGAGGCTCGGCGGGTGCTCGCGCTGGGCGGTCTCGACCTCGTCCTGTGCGACATCATGATGCCGGACGGCAACGGCCTCGATCTGCTGCGCGAGATCAAGACCTCGAACCCGGACGCCCCGGTCATCATGATGACCGCCTATACCTCCACCAAGTCGGCGATCGACGCGATGAAGCTCGGCGCCTACGACTACATCTCGAAGCCGTTCGACGTCGATGAGCTGAAGATCATCGTCCAGAAGGCCCTGGAGCGCGCCGAGCTGGTGGACGAAAACGTCTACTTGAAGAAGGCGCTCGAAAAGAAATACACCTTCAACAACATCATCGGCCGCAGCGCGCGCATGCAGGCGATCTTCTCGCTGATCGAGCGGATCGCCCGCACCGCTTCGACCGTCCTGATCCAGGGCGAGAGCGGCACCGGCAAAGAGCTGATCGCCCGGGCGATCCATTACGCGAGCCCGCGCGCGGCGAACCGGATTCTCGCGATCAATTGCGGCGCGTTGCCGGAGACCCTGCTCGAAAGCGAGCTGTTCGGCCACGAGCGCGGCGCCTTCACCGGCGCGGTGCGCGAGAAGAAAGGCTTGTTCCAAGAGGCGAACCGGGGCACCCTCTTCCTCGACGAGATCGGCGAGATGTCGCTCACCATGCAGGTCAAGCTGCTGCGCGCATTGCAGGAGCGGAAGATCCGCAAGGTCGGCGGCAACGCCGAAGAGTCGGTCGACGTGCGGGTGATCGCCGCGACCAATCAGAACCTCGAAGAGCGGATCGCCAAAGGGGATTTCCGGGAGGACCTGTTCTACCGGATCAACGTCATCCCGATCCAGCTTCCGCCCCTGCGCCAGCGGCGCGAGGACATCCCCCTGCTGGTCGATTTCTTCCTCCAGAAGTATTGCGAGGAGATGAACCTGTCGCCGCGCCAGATCTCGATCGACGCGATGCGCATGCTCGAAGGGTACGACTGGCCGGGCAACGTGCGGGAGCTGGAAAACATGATCGAGCGCACGCTCGCGCTCGCCCATTCCGACACGATCACCACCAAGGACATGCCGGTGCAGCTGCTGACGCACCGCAAGAGCCACGCCGAGATCGTCTCGCTGCCCGAGGAAGGCCTCGACCTCGAAGCCTACCTCGAAGACATCCGCGCCCAGCTGATGGTCCAGGCGCTCGAACGGACCGGCGGCGTCCAGACCCAAGCCGCCGAGCTGCTCGGCATGAGCTTCCGCTCGTTCCGCTACTACGCGAAGAAAGCGGGATTGAAGGGCGGCGCCGACAGCGACGACGAGTAGGCGATCGAGGGCGGCCACGGGGGGCCGCCCCTACGATTCGTCGGACTATTTCTCGAACATCTGGTCCACCGGCACGATCTCGATCGCGGCGGGTTTGATCTTGGTGCGCTGGATCAGCTCGTCCTCGGCGAGCAGGTCGGCCGAGGCCTCCGTGCCGTATTTCTTCGGCACCGGGAGGTCGCGTTCGAGCGCCGTCTTCAATGGCGCCGCGTCGGCGGTGACCAGAACGATGCGCAGGTTGGCGGTTTGCAGGTATTTGCGGATCACCCGGTTCACGTCATCGACCGTGAGCTTCGCCAGGCGTTGGTCGATCTCGTCGACGAACGGCGACATGCCGTAGTAGCGGCTGTCGAGCGCGAAGCCCAGGCGGTCGGCCAGCGTTTGAGTCCAGAGCTTCGTGTAGTTGGTGAGGAACGAGCGGGTGAGCTCGAAATCGGCGGGTTTCATGCCGTCCCGGATCAACTTGTCGAGCTCGTAGAGGGCGCCGCGCAGGGCGAACTGCGCATCCGCCGGCTTCACCGGGCGCAACCAGAGCGAAAAATACTGCTGGCGCCGCGGCGAGCCCGGCGTCGGCGCGTTGGTGAACGGCGGCACCGGGTAATACTCCAGGTAGGCGTAATCACCGTAGTTCAAGCCCCGCTTGGTGCGCAGCTCCTCGTAGAGCACGCCGTGCGAGGTGCGATGCTCCCCCAGGAAGCTGGTAGCGACGAGCAGCGGGTAGTAGTCCGCGTCCGCCCGGGTGAGCGGGATCGGGAAGCCGAAATGGATGCCCACCGAATCGGTCGCCTTCTCGATCAGGGTGATGCGCCGGCCCGAAGGGAGCTGCGGTGCCGGAAGATCGCGGGCCACCGGGCTCCCTAGCGGCAGCTTGGCCAGGCCGGTCTTCAACTGCGAGATCCACCCTTCGGGATAGCCGCCGCCCAGCCCCAGCAGCAGGCGGCTGCGGGTGAAGCTCTCCTGATAGAAGCTCTTGACGTCGTCGAGCGTGATGTTCTTCAAGCCCTGCACCGTGCCCGCGGGAGCATGGGCGTAGGGGTGGCCCGGGAAGATCGCGCCCTGAATCGCTTCAAGGCCGAGCAGCTCGTCGTTGGTGGAGCGCAGCGAGGTCGTGAGGCTGACCAACAATTGCTCTTTGTTGCGCTCGAAATCGGCCGGGGCGAAGCCGGGCCGGGTGACACTCTCGACCAGCAGCGCGGTGTACTCCGCGAGCTTGTCGCGATGCACCTGGCCGGTGATCGTCGTCACCTCGCGGTCGGTCGAGACGTCGATCGTGGCCGCCATCGGGTAGAGCGCCCCGACCAGATCGGCGTAGCTCCGCTCGGCCGTACCGGACTGGCCGAGCATCAGCCCGGTGAGCGCCGCGAGCCCCTCCTTGCCGGCGGATCGTCCATCGAGCCGACCCGGAACAGCAGCCGGACGGCGACCATCGGCGAATTCGGGCTCGGCACCGCGGTCGTCTCGATCTTCGGATCGACCGGCGCGGCCTGCACCGTTTTGGGGGCCGGCTTGGGAACCGGCGGCTTCTTCTTCGGGGCGGCGGCCGCCGCGGCCGGGCCGACCAGGGCGAGGACGGCAAGGACACCCCAGGCCCACTTGGTGATCGTCATGTTCAGTTTCCTCCCGGGGCGGCGTTCGGTGCCACGTAGACCAGATTGACTTTCGTCTCGCCGGCAGGCACCAGGATCTGGCGCGCGACCCGCTGGACGTCGGCGGGCGTCACCTCCGCGTAGCGCCGGTAGAGCTGGTTCAAGCTCTGGACGTCGCCGGTGGTCGCGAGCATCACAGCGAGCTGCTCGGCCACCGTGCCCGGGCTGTCGAGGCTCGCGGCGAAGGCGTAGCGCAGGTGCGACTTGATCCGGTCGAGGCGCACCGGATCGACCGGCTCGCTGCCGAGCTTCGCCAAATGATCGGCGATCGTCTTTTCCACCTGCGGCATGACGTCCAGCGAGCGAGCGCGGACGAAGATGTTGAACAGCGAGGGATCGCGCTGCACCGAAATGCCGCCCGACAGGCTGTCGGCCCACTGCTTTTCGACCACCAGCTCCTGGTAGAGCGGGGCCGATTCGCTGAACAGGAGCTGGCTGATCAGGTCGAGCGTCGCCCAATCGACCGACGCGGTGGAGAACGCCGGTGCCCGGTAGCCGTAGAGGACTTGCGGCCGCACCGGGTTCGACCAGTCGAGCTGGGCCGATTTCGCCCCCGTCTGGGGTGGCTCGGCCGGCACTTCGACCGGCTGATACCCCCGCTGCCAGTCGCCGTAGTAGCGCTCGGCGATCTGGAAGACTTGCGCCGGATCGACGTCGCCCACCACCAGGACGACGCAGTTCTCGGGCCGATAGAAGCGCTGGAAAAACTGCCGGCTGTAGGCATACTGCTCGGGCATCGCTTCGATGTCGGCCAAAAAGCCCATCGCCGTGTGTTGGTAGGTGTGGCGGGAAAACGCCAGGCCCCGGAGCTTTTCGAACAGCTGCCGCAGCGGGTTCGAGGCGTTCTTCGCGTACTCGCCGCGCACGGCGAGCGCCTCGGTGCGGAAGACCGGCTCGGTATATTTCAGGTTCTTGAACCGGTCGGATTCGAGATCGGCCATCGTCTCGAGCTCCCGTTTCGGGCCGACGATGTGGTAGAGCGTCAAGTCGTCATCGGTCGAGGCGTTCGAGTCGGCGCCCATCCGCTTCAGGATCTCGGTGTACCGATCCTTCGAGTACTTGTCGGTGCCGCGGAACATCATGTGCTCGAAGAAATGCGCGAAACCGCTCTTGCCCGGCTCGACCTCGTCGCGCGCGCCGGTGCGGACCACCGTGTAGTAAGCCACCGTGCCCGGGCTGTCGAACGGCACCGCCACGACCTGAAGCCCGTTGGCGAGCGTCTTTTGCGCGACCGGGAAAGGGAAGATGTCGGCGCTGGGCTCGGCGGCGCGCGCCGAGAGGGCGCAGGCCGCGAGCGCCAGGAGAGCCAGGGGGACGGCAAAGCGGGTTTCCACGGTCGAATCTCCTTTTTCCTACATTCACTCGGGGCTCCGACTTCCACTTGGAGCGCGACGTATCCTAATGTACGGGGAATGAAGAGGTCGGTTTTCGTCACGGCTCCCCTGGTCCTTCTCCTGCTGCTCACCGCGCTCGGCGCTCTCGTCGCCCTCCGCTCGGGTCCTCGCCCGGCGGCCTCCGCGGCCTCTCCCGCCGCACCGCCGACCGCCACCGCAGCCGCAGCTCCCCGCTCCGCCAACCTCGCCGCCCGGCGCACGCCCGTCGTCGCCGTGGTCGAGAAAGTCGCCCCGGCGGTGGTCAACATCTCGGCCGAGTCGATCGTCCGCGAGGTCGATCCGTTCTTCGGCCAGTTCTTCGGCTCGCGCAGCCGGCGCTCGCAATCGCTCGGTTCCGGGTTCGTGATCGACCCGACCGGCATTCTGGTCACCAACGCCCACGTGGTCGAAGGGGCGTCGAAGATCGTCGTCACCCTGCTCGACGGCCGGGAGCTGGACGCCGACGTGCTCGGCTTCGATCACGACGCCGATCTCGCCGTGCTCAACGTCCGGGGTGGCGGCGGCCTTCCCGCCGTGCCGCTCGGCACCAGCGGCGATCTGATGATCGGCGAAACCGTGGTCGCGATCGGCAACCCTTTCGGGCTCTCGAACTCGGTGACCTCCGGGGTGCTCTCGGCGCGCGGCCGGTCGGTCCCGTCCGAGAGCGGCGAGCGGACCTTCACGGATTTCCTCCAGACCGACGCGTCGATCAACCCGGGCAATTCCGGCGGTCCCCTGGTCAACATCCTGGGCGAGGTGATCGGCATCAACACCGCGATCGTCTCGGGGGCCAACAGCGTCGGGTTCGCGATTCCCGCCGACCGGGCGCGCCGGATCGTCGACGACCTGCTCCGCTTCGGCGAGCTGCGGCCGCTCTGGACCGGCCTTAGGCTGCTCACCCTGGACGCCGAGCTCGCCCGCCGCTACGACCTCGACGCCTCCCGCGGCGCCCTGGTCTACAAGGTCTACCCCGGCTCCCCCGCCGCGCAGGCCGGCCTCGCCGAGGGCGACCTGGTGACGGCGGCCGGGGGGCGCCCGGTGGCCGCCCGCGAGGACGTGACCACCGAGCTGTATACCCTCCCCGCCGGTCGCGGCTTGGCGCTCGATCTGCGCCGGGCCGGCAAGCCGATCAAGGTGACGCTCGCGCCCGCCACCCCGCCGCGCGGGCTGGGTCTCCGCATCCTCGAAGATCAGATCGGCCTCTCGGTCGAGATCGACCGCGGCTCGATCCTGGTCAAGCAGGTGACCCGCAACAGCGCCGCGGAGCGCGCCGGTCTGCGGGCCGGAGACGGCATCCTGGGCGCCAACGGCCGTGAGGTGCAGAATCTCGACAACCTGGGCGAAGAGGTGCTCCGCGGCTTCGACCGGGGCGGGCTGCCGCTGGTGGTCCAGCGCGGCCGGTACTCCTACAACCTGGAGTTCCCATTCTAGGCCTGCGAGAGAGGGCTCGATGACCAAGGGCCACAGTCGCTGGGTTCTCGGCACGGGAGTGCTCCTGCTGGCGGCGGGGGTCGGCTTCGGCCTCTGGCGGGAAAACCGCCTGCAGGGAATCGGCCGGCTCCGGATCGATCCTCGCAATCTCTGGTCCCAACCGTTGTTCGATCTCGGGAGCCTGCCGGTCTCGCCCGCCTTCCTGCTCAAGGCGGCGGTCTTCCTGATCCTGCTGAACCTCCTCGCCCGGGGGAGCGGGCGAGTCCTCCAAAAGCGAATCCTCGCGCGGACCGCGATCGACGAGGGCCAGAAGTACGCAATCGCCCGTGGCGTCGGCTATGCCGTGTTCCTCGGCGGGCTGTTCATCGGCCTCCAGGCTGCGGGCATCGATCTCTCCAGTTTCGCCATCGTCGGCGGCGCGATCGGTTTCGGCATCGGCTTCGGCCTTCAGTCGTTGGCCAAGGACTTCGTCTCCGGCCTGATTCTGCTGATCGAGCGAGGGGTGAAGGTGGGAGATCGGATCGAGGTCTCGAACCTCCTCGGCGACGTCAAGCAGATCGGCGCGCGCACCACCTGGGTGCAGACCAACGACAACGTGGTGATCCTGGTGCCGAATTCGGAGCTGACCGCCCGGGTGACGAACTGGACCGCCCACGGACGTCTCGCCCGCTTTTCGCTCGAAATCGGAGTCGCCTATACGAGCGATCCCGAAAAGGTGCGGGATACCCTGACCGAAGTCGCCCGGGCCAACGAAGGCGTGCTCAACGATCCGGCCCCGGACGTGATCTTCACCGGTTTCGGCGACAGCGCCCTCAATTTTCAGCTTCGGGTCTGGACCTCGCGCCACCTGCGCACGCCGCAGACGCTCAAGAGCGAGCTCTACTTCGCGATCTTCCGCCGCTTCCGCGAGGA
>Ga0134122_10000375_pt1 | contig 29414 bp, 24 predicted proteins | sample KB302_FD_96461 | JGI IMG/M metagenome (GOLD analysis project Ga0134122, IMG submission 96461) | Terrestrial soil microbial communities without Nitrogen fertilizer from Kellogg Biological Station, Michigan, USA - KB3-0-2 | ecosystem: Environmental > Terrestrial > Soil > Unclassified ...
CGTGAGCGTCCCCACCAGCCGGTAGATCGCCTCGCGGAAGTCCTCCCGGAAGGGCGGCGCCAGCGCCAGCTCGAGGCCGGAGAGGGAATCGATCACCGCCCGCTTGGCGCCGAGCCGCTTCACCGCGATCTCCAGCTCCAGCAGCGTCTCGTCGATCGACAGATCGAGCGGCCGCAGGTGGAGCACCTCCAGCTTCTTCTCGCGGATCAGCTTCTCGAACTCCTGGCCGTGGGGCGTCGTCTGCAGGTAGTCGTTGGGGCGCTTCTCGAAGACGGCCACGATCCCGGGCTCGCCCTGCCGGGCGCCCTCGACGATGAACTGGTTGGAGAGCACCGTCTTGCCCGAACCGGAGGGACCGGCCACCAGCACCGAGTACCCCGCCGGGATGCCGCCGCCCATCATCTCGTCGAGGTCCGCCACGCCGGTCCGGAGGCGGTGCTCGAGCGGGCGCTGGTGGATGACCTCCGCCGGCTTGAGCATCCGGGGGAAGACGCTGAGGCCCGAGTCCGTGATCCGGGCGGTGTGAAGCCCCGGGAGCTGCCCGCGGCCGCGCATCTTGATCACCTGCAACTTGCGCACGACGGAGCTGCGGTCGGCCTCCTGGTAGAGCCAGAAGAGCCCGTCGGCCACGGTGAACACCGCGCCGTCGTGCTCTCCCTCGCCGTACTCCCCGATGAGAAACGTGGTCGCCTGGTAGCTGGTGAGCGTGAGCGCGAGGCGCTGCATGTACTGGGTCAGCTCCAGCTCGCCCCCCTGCGCGGCCAGCGCGCTCCGCACGATGGAGCGGAAGGAGTCCACGAAGACGATCCCCGGGCTCGACCGCTCGGTCTCCTCGATGATCGTCTCCAGCACCTTGGGCAGCCCGCCGGCGAGGGCCTGCTCGCCGAGGTGGATGAACCGCACCGTGCCGTCACCGATCTTGCCGGCGTCGAAGAAGTCGAACCGCTGCTGGTAGCGCAGCATCTTGAGCGGCGGCTCGCCGATGACGCTGAAGTACAGCGCCTTCCGCTCGGGGCTCGCGTTCCTGAACATGATCTGATGGCCGAGCGTCGTCTTGCCCGCTCCAGGACCGCCGCAGATCAGGTTGAAGGAGAGCTCCGGGATCCCGCCCCCCAGGACGTCGTCGAGGCCCGGCACCCCGGAGGGGAGCGTATGAATCGTGACCTTGTCGTCGCTCATTTCTTGGTCTCCGGGACCGCCGGCTCCTCGATCGCCGGCCACGCCCTCCGCAATGCCTGGACCATCAAGCGATCTCCGATGAACGTGGTGAGCAGCGTGAAGAAAGTCCCGAACAGGACCTCGGCGGCCTCCTCGGCGGTGGCCGGATCGAGCGCCCGCAGGAAGGCGCGCAGGTTCGTCGAGCTCTCGACGGCGGCGACCTCGGTGAGGCAGGCGAGCTCGGGCTGCGCCAGCCTCGCGGTGCGCGCGAGGAGCATCTGGAAGCTGGCCCGACCCAGGAGCAGGGACAGCTGAGCGTCGAGCTTCTCGTAGACGGCTCCGGCCGCCGCGGCATACGCCTCTGCACCGGCCCCGGTGGCCTCGGCGGCAAGCAGCCTCCGGATCCTCGCCAGCTGTGCTTCGGAAGGGCGGCTCATCGGTGTGACCCCGGATCCGGTTCGGCCGGACCCGAAGGACACTCGCAGTGTGGGCGCCTCGACAACCTGGGATCAACGGCGGAATGACCGCGCATCGACTGGAGAACGCGGCGTTCAGCCCGGCGGTTTCCGCGCCGTCACCGCCAGCGGCGACAACACGCGCACCGGCACTTGCTGCTCCGACATGGCGAGCAGGCTTCCGGGCTCGAACCGCAGAGGTGAACAGGAGGCCGGAGGCTACCAAGGCTCGCCGCGCGGGGCGCCGCAACGGCCCTGGCGGGCGCCCGCTGCAAGCACCTCGTCGCATTCCCGGCGCGGCAGCGCTCGGGAGGGCGCTGACCCCGGCGCGGAGCGCGGAGTAGACGCCGAGGAGGGTCAGGTGGGCGGGCAGGTGCCTGGGCCAGGACCGCTGATCCAGTTGCCGGGCTGCCCCGATGTCACGTCTTGGAGTACCTGGTAGGCGAACAGCAGCAGGCCCAGGCGGGTCTGCAAAACCATAAAGATAACGGCCAGGACGGCGGTCCGAGGCTCGACGCTGCTGTTGTTATCCATACTCTGAGCATGTTTGAATGTAGCTCAGTGCGTCGCGAAATCCCTATTGGCAGAAGATTCCGGATTTGATATGTGCGTCGCGGTCCCTCGTCAGCGATGACGGATGCCCCCCTTCGGGACCTCGGAGACTTGCCTCATGTTCAAGAAAGCGACCCTGTTCGCCGCAGTTTGCGTTGCCATGTCCTTCGGCTGTGGTGTGGATCAGAACGAGGAGATCGTCAACAACCTCATTCAGGCTGGGTTCCCCGCTGATGACATCATGATTGTCGACGGCTTGGTATACGTCGGTCGCGACGCGCACGTCACCCTCGAGGCGTCTCGGGAGATGATCCAGGTCGCCCCAGGGACCAGCGCTGAGCAGTACCGGACCACCAACCTGGTCGGCGGCGGCGTCACGAAGATCTGCATCAACCCCACGTCGCGGTTCAACAGCTTCGCCGCCATCAGCGCCGGCCTCGACGGCGCCATCAGCAACTACAACAGCTTGGGGTTGCAGTTCACCCTCGCGCGCGGGCCTACCACTGGCTGCAGCGCGAACATCACCGCGCAGATCAAGGGCGGCTCCCCCGGCGGCTCCTCCGGCTTCCCCTCGGGTGGGTTGCCCTACGGGACGATCAACATCGGGAGCGGGACGGATTCGTACGGCACCGGTGTGACCAAGCACGTCATCACCCACGAGATCGGCCACACGATCGGCTTCCGTCACTCGGACTACTACAACCGTGCCATCAGCTGCGGCGGCTCCGCCACGAACGAGGGCCAGTCCACCGTGGGCGCCATCCTCATTTCGGGGACGCCCTCCAACGCGACCCTTGGCGGCTCGATCATGAACTCGTGCTTCCGCGCCTCCGAGACCGGTAACTGGACCAGCAGTGACGTGACGGCGTGCCACGCCCTCTACTAGTCCGGCGGCGCCGCCGGCACGTCTGACGTCATGACTCGCCGGTGGCCGCTGTTCGCAGTCGTCGTATCGCTGGGCACCGTAGCCTGCGGTGCCCAGCCCAAGCCAAACCGGATCATCACGTGTCGATCGCCGAATAGCCCGAGCGTCCCTCCTGAAGCTCAGGGGTACAGGAAGGTGCAGGACACCACGGAGTCACCCCCCGCGGTGCGAGGGAACCTCCAGTCCTGGAGCCGCTGGCGCAGGCACGCCTCGATCTTCGGCTGCGGATCGGCGCCGCGCCTCACCCGGACGGCGGAGAGCGCGCCCGCGGCCGAGACCGTCCACTCGGCCACCGGCGGGGAGTGAGGCACGGGCCCGAACGTTCCCGTCCGATTCAGCTCGGCGAGTTGCGGCGTCACCGGGCCGGCGTCGGCCGCCGGGGGAGGGGGATCCGGGGCGATGTCGAGGCACGCGGAGATCTGCGACCAGCGTTCCCGGAGGAGCGCCGAGACCGCGCTGGGCTCGAGCGCCCCGGAAGCGATGGAACAGGGGCCGGCGCGCGGGGGGCCGCCCTTTTCGCCGCCGCCCAGCGGAGGCATGAGCGGGCGGAAGTACGTCCGTTCGCGCCGGTCGCGGTCGGAGTCTGGCTCGACCTCCACCACCTGCGCCAGCAGCTCGTACCGCACCGAGACGGCGCCGCCGGGCCTGCGGAAGCGCCATCCCGTCACCCCGCGGACGAGACAGGAGGAGACCTCGGCGTTCTTCACCGACGACTCACCCTCGCGCACGCGCGCCTCGTCCACCATGCCGTCGGGGCGGATGCGCCAAGTCAGGACGATCTTCCCCTGGACGACGACCCCGTGCAGCAACTCCTTCTGGAAGCACGCCTGGATCTCGGCCTGGTGGTACCCGAAGACCTGCTGGATCTCCTGGGCAGAGAGGGTTCCCTCGCCGGAGATCTGCGCGGGGGACGGGGAGGTGACGACGGCGCGAGGCTCGGCCAACGCCGCGGAGGCCAGGAGGAGACCCGGCGCGAGGAGCCGCAGCGAGCGGAGGAGGCGAGCACCGTGAGTCAAGGAGTCCGTATGGTATCCGAATACATCGCGACCCCTATTGCTCTTCAACCTGATCACACCGTGCCCTTCGGTCCTGACCGGAGAGCATCCCATGAGCAAGGGTCAGAGATGGTGCTCGGGGAGGTGTTGGAAGGGGAACCGACTCGGCACTGAGGAGCGATCAGGGAGTTGGCCCGATCGGCTTCTTCGGGTCTGCCGCGACGGGGCGGTGGCAAAGCGGCGACGAAAGCCGCGCGCGCTCGATCTCACCTTGCATGTGGTGAACCGGTGCGGTAGAAACTGAACCACATGGTTCAGCATTCGGGTGACCGCCTCGACGCCTCGTTCGCCGCGCTCTCGGACGCAACCCGGCGTGGCGTTCTTAAGCAGCTCGGACGCGCAGACGCTTCGATCACGGAGCTTGCCGAGAAGTTCCACATGACCCTCACGGGCATGAAGAAACACGTCGGCGTCTTGGAGCGAGCCGGGCTCGTCGCCACGGAGAAGGTCGGGCGCGTGCGGACCTGCAAGCTCGGCTCGAGCCGACTAGAGGCAGAGACGGCATGGATCGAAGGGTACCGCCAGCTCTGGGGCGCACGCTTCGACGAGTTGGACAAGATTATCGAGGAGCTCAAACGCAAGGAGAACGTCGATGAGCGCAAGAAGAGACAGTGAGCCTAACCCCACGAAGAACCGCACGACGGTGGAACCGAAGTCCGAGCGCGAGATCGTCGTCACGCGAACCTTCGACGCCCCGGCGCGCATCGTCTTTCAGGCGTGGACCACGCCCGCGCTGTTCAAGCGGTGGTGGGTACCGAAGTCGATGCCGCTGGCCCTGCTCTCCTACGAGGCGGATGTCCGTGTTGGAGGCGGCTACCGTCTCGTGTTCGACGTCGACGGCACGAAGACGATGGCGTTCTTCGGCAAGTACATCGAAGTGACACCGCACTCGCGAATCGTCTGGACGAATGACGAGAGTGGCGAGGATGGGGCCGTCACGACGGTGACTCTCGAGGAAAAAGGCGACAAGACGCTGCTGGTGCTGCACGAGCTCTATCGCTCGAAGGAAGCTCGCGATGCGGCCCTGGCCTCCGGGGCGTACGACGGGATGGGCGAGACGTTCGGGCAACTGGACGAGGTGCTCGTCGCGCTGGACGCGGAGGGGGGAGCGTGATCACCTCCTTTCGAAGCCAGGTGAGCGCGCCAGCCTGGGCCGCGTTCGCCCGGATGGGAGGCGCCACCGACCCCATCCAGGTCGGGATCCCGTGAGCCAACCCGAGATGCCGCCGCCCGCCGCCGTCTGGACGGGCATGCGCGCCTCGCGAGACCTTGCGCGCGTGCGCGCGTGCGGAGCTCCTTCCTTCTCCCGGCGCTCACGCAGGTGCAGCTAGCTGGACAGATCGGCGTGGTGCAACTTCGAGACGTCGATGCGTCGAACCCAGTACGACCCGGGGACGAAGCCCCGGTCGCCTACCGGCTTCGTCCGATAGCCCTGAGGCTCGATGATGTTGAATTCGTGGACGATGCCGTCCTCGACGAGGATGACGTGCCCGTCCGGGTCGGGCCGCCACACCAGGTAGAGCCCGCGGTTGCCCGGAGGCGTGGAGAGATAGGCCTTCACCTCGGCATCCCTCACGCCTTCCAGTCCGACGGGCGCCGCGCCCAGGTAGCTCGCCAGCTCGAGCCCGGTCTGGCTCATGGCCCTGGAGCCGGGATCTACGCCGAGCACCGAGCCGGCGAATGTGATGCAGTTGAAACCACGCTTGGTGTTGTCGGTCTCGAGCTGGCCGCCGTAGACGAAGTAGTGCCGGCCGCGCACGGCGTAGCCGGGGAAGAACCTGCCCTCGATCAGGTATGGGAAGTGCGGGCCGTCATCGCCGGCGCCCAGCGAGGGGACCAGGGAGCCTTTCCAGGGCATCACCGGGCACGGCAGCGAGGCCGGGTTGGACGCGTGGACCGCTTGCGCGTTCCGGCGCACCGTGAGGAAACAGGGGATCGAGGTGCCCCAGGCGCCGAGGGCGGCGATCGCCTCGAGCACCGCTTGCAGGCGCTGGAAATCCAGGGCGTCCTGTTGTGGAGCGCCGGTGATGTCGACCGCCCCCTGGTCCCCCTGGATGTGGAGGAACACCGAGTAGCCCCTGGGCGGGACGGCGCCGGTCCAGGAGACCTTGTACCCACCGTGCTTGAGCCTCTTCAGCTCCACCGGATCCAGGACCGGCGGCGTCGCCACGGCGTTGAGGCGGTCCAACGTACGCCCCCGTGGATCCACCCGCCCGTCCGCTCCTTCGTCATACAGGCGCTGGAAGTCGGTGATGGCCTCTTCGAGGACCTGGTCGCAGACGCCCGGAGCGTGCGACGGCGGAAGGGCGGCGATCGTTCGCAAGAGCTGCTCGACCACCGCGACATCCCTGGGTCGGTTCTCGCCACCCACGCCCACGGAACCTTCGAGCTCGAGTGCCACTGGTGCGCTCCCTCCGGATCCTGCCAGAAGCTACCTCCAGACCTTCGCCTGCGCAGCCCCATGCTGGCGGCCAGAGCAGTTGTCCGCGGGTGCTCTCGTCCACGCGGGAGGGCTCAGCGCCTCGCCCAGTCCACCTTGAAGGTGAAGGGCTGGAACACTCCCGGCACCGGCGGCAAGCCGATGGCGCCGTAGATCAACCCCGCCACCACCAGCGCCGCGAGGGTCGCCACCAGCACCTTCCAGGCGCGGAGCTGATGCGCGGTGGCCACCGAGACGACCAACGAGCGGAGGATGATCAGCTGCGAGGCGATGGAGAGCGCCACCACCACGCCTACGTAGATGGGGTGGGCCTGCGCGCCAACGAGGTCGAGATCTCCCATCGCCGACACCGGGACGCCCTGGGCCCGCAAGATGGCGATGCACCCATCGCCGACCAGCCGTGCTGCAGTGACCGGGCCTCCCGCCGTGAAGAGCATCAGCGCGACGGTGGTCCGCAGCCTGGGCCGGTGGTCCTTGAAGCCGAGCACGAACGCGTGCAGCAGTGCGCCCACGAGCAGATAGTGAAGGTACGGAAGTGCCGTCCACCCCAACGTCTGCCACCAGCCCTCCGCGGGCCGAATGCTCACCGCGCTGACCCCGAGCCACGACCGGAGGGTGGCCACTGCGGCCAGCGACAGGGCGACCATGCTCAGCGGGTTCGTCGCCTCGCGCGTCCCCGCCAGCCACTCGCGCGTGAAGGCCGAGGGTTGGACGGTGCAGGCCGCCGCGGTGCGCAGGAACTCCCGCCCCTGGCGGACCAGCGGGTGCGAGCGGATCCAGTCCGGCTCGGCGGGAGCGGAGGGGGCGTCCACGGCCGGAGCATCGGTCGTGGTCTCTCGTTCCGTCTACCCCGAAACCCTCTGTTCTCGCCGGACTTGCCCGATGATTTCGCTCGACCGCCTTCGACCGCGGGCCGCTTGGCCTAGCATGAACGGTCCCCGGTACGGCGGCGCCGAAGGCGCTGTCGGCGGCGCGCGCCGCAGGCGCGGATTTCTCAGCGCGGTGACTGCTCCAGGTGGCGAGCCACGGCTGACGCCCGCTCGAAATTGACCGACCTAGGCGGCGGTGCAACCCTACTGGACCCACACGGGAGGGAAAAACATGAGACACGGTCTTTGGATCTGTTTGGCTGCCACCTGCGCACTGTGCGCCTGCAAGGGCGACAAGGGCGATCCGGGACCGGAGGGGCAACCAGGCCAGCAGGGGGCCACCGGAGCGGCGGGGCCGGCAGGCACTTGGTCCGCCATCCAGGGCGGCGTGGCCCAGGCCATCGCCACCACCGTCACCATCAACGCGAAGTCCGACTGCGGCGCGATCGCGCCAGCGCCGCACATGGAGGTGTTCGCCGACCACGTGCGTATCGGCGGCAGCGACATCACCAATTCGACCTACGCCGACGTGCAATTCACCCTGTCGAACCCCAGTTTCATCGGCGAGCTCACGGTCGTGTACACCAACGACGGTAACGCCAGCGGTTGCGACCACAACCTCTACGTCGACCACGTCACCCTGAGCACCGGGGCTACCGTCACCTCCACCGACACCCAGCACGTACTCCTCGATAAGATGAGCGGGACCAGTCTCTCCACGGCGTTCGACGGCCTCGATGTTGCGGCCGCGTCACCCACTATGGGGGTTAATAGCGGCCTGCGCTTCTTCATCGGCGCCACGGGCCATCTCTCCAGTCTGGGAGGTGCCGCGAATCCCATCTTTTCCACCAAGTCGAGTGCCGTGTTCTTCACGAGCACGGCTGCCAACACCTGGCAGTTCACGGGCGAGAGTATCACGCTCTCGGCTCCTCCCGAACAGCCTGCCCGTTACCGGATCTGGATGCGTCAGATGGCCGCCTCTTCGACCGGGACGACGGCTTACTGCGAGTTCACCCTGTCGGACTCCACCGCCACGCCCGGCACCGTTTCCGTGACCGGCCTGGGGCAACCGCACGGAAGCCCAGCACCAGGCTACTGGCAGACCACCTCTACTGAGGGCTTCTTCCAGGTGCCAGCGGGACAAACCGTGACCTTGAACGTGAACCTGTACAGCTACATCAACGCCAACTGTCAGCTCGCGAATTCGATCGCCTCAGGCAACAATTACACAACAGTGATCGCCTGGCCGCTTTAGCAGTGCGTTGAAGAAACGAGGTTAGAGCGCACGAGCCCAACTCGGAGCTTTGAGTTGGGTTCTTTGTGGTTCGACGCGGATCGAGGAAGCCGGCCGGCCCAGAGGCCAGGGAAGAATCCCCCCCCGCGCATGAGGTCGCGAAAGCGGAGCCCTCATACGCCGCTTCCCTCCCCCTTGAAGCCCTGCGGCTTCGGCTCGCTGGCTGCGTCCTCAGCTTGCAGAATTCCGCCGCCGAAAAGGGCCGGACCTTCCCGGTAGGGCGGCGCCGGAGGTGCCGTCGGCTGCGCGTGCCGCAGGCGCGGATTCCTCCGCGGAGATTAGTGACAGTTTCCCCTGGCGATCCGCCCCTCCTCTACCCGTCCGGAGCTTCGAGTAGAGTCGGCGGGAGGCGCGGTACCGCTCGGGTTTGTCGGCGCCTGCTACGAGGCTGGGCTTTCGCCGTCCCCTCTCGCCGAGTCGTACCCACGGCCCGTTTCCTCCGCGCCGCTCCTCGAACCGGACGTGCGGATTTCCCGCATCCGGCTCTCGGACAGGTTTCACGCGACAGCATGCAGCCGAGGGAAGCGCTGTAGCTCCATCACCCCGAGGCTGCCGTGCACCTCGTAGTAGTTGAAGCGTGCCGTTGCTTTCGGCAGCTTGTGGCGTTTCCTCAGGAGGTTCTTGACACGCTCCGTCACGTGATCATCGAGCACGTGAAAGGCGGGCCTCGGCGTGCCGTAGGCGAAGTAGTTCGCCCAGCCACGCAAGAACCAGTTCAGCTCGCGCCGGATGATGTCCCATGGGGCGACTCTGCCCCGTCGGAGAATGCGGCTGATCTCCCTCCGGGCGCGCTCCAATGCCTTCTTCGACGGTCGGGCTCCCAGGTAACGCTTGCCCGTTATCTTTGATACAACGGGGCCCAGCTCATACCCGAGAAACCGGAAGTGTTCCTTCCGCGCGTTGCGAATGCACGTCTTGGTCTCGTTGAGCGTCAGCTTCATCCCCACGAGCCACCGCCTGACCTGTGCCAACACCTCCGTGGCCCTATTGACGGCCATGACCACGAAGTCGTCGGCGTAGTTGACGATTTTCGCCCCGCACCTCTTCATCAGGTCGCTCTTTGCAAATACTCGCAGGAGTCGGTTGATGTAGATGTTCGCCAGCAACGGCGAGATTACACCTCCCTGCGGTGTGCCCTGCTTGGACTGCTTTCCACCGCTGAACTTCGGCCGTCCCTGCTCGTCCTTCTCCTCGACCGGCACCTTCAACCACATCTTGATGAGGTGCAGGACATGCTTGTCAGCGATCCGCCTCGCGATGCATTTCATCAGCTCCGCATGCGGAATCGTGTCGAAGTACTTCGATAGGTCTGCATCGACGACTTCAGTTCTTCCTACCCGCAGCAACCTGTGGACCTCCTGCACCGCCTGCACTGCGCTACGTCCGGGTCGGTACCCGTACGCCGCCTCGCTCAGGTCGGCCTCGAAGATCGGCTCCAGGATGAGCTTCGCCGCCGTCTGGGCCACCCGGTCCTTGATGGCCGGGATTCCCAGCGGCCGCTCTCCTCCTCCTGGTTTGGGTATCAGCACCCTCCGGACGGGCTGGGGCCGATACGTCTTCTCTTGCAACTCGCGCTGCAAGTCCTCGAGCCAGGGTATCACGCCGTCCTTCTCGATCTTCTCGAAGGTCACTCCATCCACTCCCGGCGCGCCGCGGTTGGCTCTCGCCAACTTGAACGCCTCCAGGAGCACGTCCCTTCGATGAATCTTGTCGTACAGCGAATAAAATCTGAACTCTGGCTCTGCCTTGGCCTTCGCGTAGAGCTTCCCTCGGAATTCTTCGAGCTTTGTTTGGGCTGGTAGGCTCATCGCCAATCTCCCGCTGCGTCCGTTCCTCGTGAAAGCACCCCGAACCAGGGCCCCGTCCCTCCACGGTCGTTACCCGCTTCCTCGGTACCATGGGCCCCTCCGACTCCTGGCCGTCGCCACGCCCTGACGGCGTGTTCGGGTCGCAAACCCGCTCAGGCCAGGTCTCCCGTGTTGCGCACAGCACCTTGTACACATGCCGCGCCCATTACCCCGGTGGACCAACCGACGCTCCGTCGATTCCTCCACGTCAGCCGCGTGGCCTTCCCCATAGTGATGCTGGGTCGGCGTCCACGGCAATCCTCTCGGGGCCTGCTCAGGCTTCACTCGTGTTGCGGCCTGCGTACTCGCTCGACCTCCTTTCGAGGCCTTTATCTCCGGGCTTCAAGTCCATCGGTCGCCCGATGTCCCTGCCGGATAGCTTCCGAGGGTATCGACCCCTCCTCGGGCGGGATTTTCACCCGCGTGTTGCTGTGCACCCTCACGGCGCACATCACCGGTGATTATAGCAAGAAAATCCTGCCGGGACTTTGTATCAACACCTGGATTGGCGTTGGCAGACGTTCCGGCAGGTCTGCCTGACGCTGCTCGGGCTCTGCACAGCGCCGACTGCCGTCAGGCTTCGTTCAACGACTCTCTTGCACCTTCTCGACGGCGGCGAGCCAGCGCTTCCACACTTCGGGGTCAGCAGTGCCGGCACCGGGCGTGTAGCGCATCTGGCCGAGAAGGTCGCCAATCTCGGCGGGGCGGCCCACCACTTCCCAGTACTCTTCCATGAAGGCGAACATCGCGAGATATGCCTGCTCTGGATCCAGAGGCTTCATCATCTCGGCGGTCAGTGATCCCCGACGCCCCGTGGCCCTGGGAACCAGATCGCCCGTCTGCATCTTGTTGACCCAGGCAAGCCAGTCGAACCACATGGCTGGGTCAGCGGTCCCCACTCCGGGGATGTACGAGCACATGTCACAGAAGAGCCCCAGCTCACCAGGCTGCTTGGTTCGCTCCCAGAGCCCCCACAGGAACGTCATCATAGCGCGGTAAGCCTGCTCCGGTTCCATGAGCGTCATGGCGGGTCACCTTGCTTTCAGCAATTGCTCGGCGGTGCGCGGCACGGCATTGAGTCCTGCGTCCCGTATCGTTCCATCGAATACGTAAACACAGACTTGTGCTCCTGTATCCAGGATTCGCTGGTAGGCGGCGCTTCCACCGGCTCGGATCCCGACGAAGTTGGCCTCGGTCACGGTGGTCTGGATCAGCTCGCGTGCTTCTGCGGTATCCTGTGCAAAGTGCCCTACGTCGGGCCGGAAGATGTGCGGCAGCGCTTTCTCCAGGAACGGTATCAGCCCCGCTCTGCCGCCGAAATCATCTGTTCGAACCGCGCCTGTTCCTCCTCGGCCATGTTCGCCGCCAGCTTCAGGTACTCCCGCGCCTGGTCGTAATCGCGCGCGGCAATACAGGCGAGAATCCTGACGCGGATACTGTCGAGACCTCCCGATCCTCCCGCTCCCCTCTCGTCGAGGGGGGCGATGCAGGGCGCGGAGCAAGGCGTAGCGGGCCGCTGGGCGCGCGTTCTGGCCCAGGCTGAGGTGGTCTGGGAGGGCTTCCGGGCCAGCCATCCGCGCATCCTCGGGGCGCTGTGCGATGCGGTGTGCGGGGCGCTCAAGAAGCTGCCTGAGGGAGAGCACCGGCCGGGCCGACGCTCCGCATGCTGGTCGGCGGGAAGGGCGACCTGCTGTCCGTTCGCGCCGTGGCGGCGGTTTGTGCCGGCCGGTACACACCTGCGCACGCGGGTGGCGGCACCGCGGGGGCCGGCGTGACTCATCGCCTCTGGCGAGGCGCTGGTATGTCCGGTGCATCGGGCTCCACGCCATGACTTCGAGAATCCCTCCCCTCGCAATCGCAGTGGTATCCCTGGTGGTGTCCGGCTGTGGTTTCCCCCCACTCGGCTCCTGGAAGCTGACCTTCTTCGGAGGGGGCGAGGACAAGGGCACGCTCATGACCTTCGACTACGATGACGTGGGCGTAGGTTGCCCCGGCGCGCTCCCCTCAGATTTCTCCGCCTCGGTCAACGGAGAGCTCGCGCACGTGGAGCTCGGGAATCCCGCCGTCGGCGAAGACCGGACGACCCATTGCGGCAGGCCGGAGCTCCGGGTCGACCGGCCGGAGAACTACCCGGAAAGCATGGTCCTGGAGATGAACCTCGGCGGGGAGCAGGTGGTCGCAGAGCTCGAGGCCATCGGCTACAAGCTGGGCGGGCAGCTCGTCCTCGGGTCGGGAGAGCCACCGCGCGTCGGTCAGAGAGTCCAGATCGCCGTTGCTCCCGGGTTCGACCAGATGAGTTGGCCTTCCACCGGTTGGGCTTTCATGGGGACCTTCGGCCCGTCGGCGCCAATCGTTGTCCAGCCCCCGTCCGAGGGCGGGCTGCTCGACGTGCAGCTCCCGGACACGTTGCCTCCCGGGCAGACGCACGTGCGTCTCTACCCGGAGAAGGTCACTCGGTTTACTCGTTGCGAATTCTCGAAATGCGGCTTTCACAGTGAGCAGCAGCTCGTGGCAAAGGTGGCCTTCGAGGTGGTCTTCGAGACCGTGCAGTAATCCGGAGGCCGGCGCGCGGTCACATTTTCGAGCGCAGCAGGTCCGGGGGCAGGGGTGATCAGGCCACTGAGAAACGGGCGCGGGAACGGCCCTGGCGGCCCGCTGGGCGCGTGTTCTGAGCGCCCGAGGGGCCCGCCGCCTCCGCCCGTCTAGTGCCTGCGTTGCGAGGCCGCGCTCCCGTGTGAAGGCCCCGGCCGCTCGCCCGAGCAGCTGCTTCTTCCACTGCCCGACCAGCACCGGGTGCACCCCGTACCGCTGGCCGATCTGCGCCAGGCTCTCCAGCTCCTTCACGGCCTCCAGGGCGACGCGCGCCTTGAACGCCGGGTCGTACCTTTTCGCGTTCTTCTTCCCCATGATCAGCTCCTATCACTGCGGAGCTGTCTCAGAATCCAAGTGCGGGGGTGGTCCGAAAAACGGGGTCCACTTCACTCTCTCCGTGCTCTCCACCTCGTAGACGGAGGAGTTGCCTCCCTGCCCCAGTGGGTCTCGGACCCGGGCGTTCGGGGGGCTCTGCGTCGCCGTCACGGTGTCGAGCGCCCGCCGATCTCCGGGAAGTGGTCGTAGGTCCGCTTCAGTGCGTCGAGGTGATCGGGCCTGTCGAGGTCGAGGGGCTCGTCGGTGAGCCGGACGACCCAGCCGCCCGAAGCGGTGCGCCGCGCCCGCGAGAGTAGCTCTGCGTCGCGGGCCGCGTCTGGGAATCCGATGATGCTCGCTGCGGCGGCTGACCAGTAGTTCAGCCACCCCAGGCGGTCTGGAATCTCGGGAGAACGCAGAGCGCTGGGCATCTTGAGCAAGGGCAATCCACGGCGTGGCGGGTGCTGGCTCACGATATCCACCGCTGCACGGAACGGCGTGCACTCTCCCCAGAACGCGTGCGCGGCCTCCGCCACCGCTTCCAGCACGGCCGGTGCCGCTGCAACCCCGGTCCCGTTGTGGGGCAGATCCGCATGGAAGTCGGATTGTGCCTTCCCCCCCGGACCGATGAGCGCCGGGGTCCTCGAGCCCCACAGCGTCACCAGGTCATTCTCAACGCCATTGCAGACCATCGGAAGTGGATCATCCTCTGTCCCGTGGTTCACCCACGCATCCCGCTGCGGCAAAGGGACGAACTTCCCCTTGTCAGAGATCGTCCACTCCAGGCGCAAGCCAGGGAACGCGCGCTCCATTCCGCGGACTATGGCCAACGGGCGGTCATCGTTGTCCACCGTGTCGGGCGCATAGACGATGATGCCGATCTGGTTTTGCACTTCAGCACCAATCCATGATGACGATGAAAGGCTCGAGTTCCCGTGCCGCGCGCGCCAGCGCTTCCTTGTGCGCGGCGCTGCGCACGCCAATCCGGAAGGCGAATCCGCAGGCCTGGGCGAGTCCGAGCTCTCTCTTCAGCTCCGCCACCTCCTTCTTGATCGCGAACCCCTTGAGTGCGGGCGAGTAGTTGTCGAAGTCGTCGGTCTTGACCTCCCAGAGCGTGCGGGTGAGCGGTTGCAGCGCATCGAATGCCTTGCCGTTGACGAGCACGTCGACCTTCGGAAAGGCGTTGCCGGGCAGGTTGTCGGCGCAGAAGTTGTGAAGCGGGTCCCCGCCCAGGTGTGAGAGGGCCGGCCTGGGGATGCACGCGTCGCGGTCCGGTGGGTCCGAAACGTCTGGCGGCCTCGGGGGAAACACGTCTCCGCCTCCTTCCAGCTCGGGCACGGGCTTTCGGTTCGCCGAGGGTTGATTCCCGCCGACAGGCGGCGCTCGCACCCCGGGTTTCACTCGCTCGGGGGCTGAGCTGCGCTCATAGGCTTCCAGCGCCTCGTGGATGGCGTATGCCACCACCAACGCGCTGCCGATGATGATGACCGCCCCGGCGATCTCCGGTCCCGCCAGGATGCAAAGCCCCATCTCCAGCACCATGGTGGCTTCGCCCGCCTGGGCGACGTGGCACTTTCCGCTGACGTCTCGGAACCGGATCCTCCCGAGGTCGAGGGCGTGGAAGCACCGCTCCACCAGGACGGCCCATTCGCCGGACGCCTCCCGCACCGCGCACCGCCCGTCGTCCACCCAGGGAAGCGTCGCGGCCCTCTGGAGGTTCGAAACCCGGCGGTCTGGGGCAACCGCCTGCCTCCGGCGTGGCGCAGGCCGAAAGCAGGAGCAGCAGCGCGGCACATGTTCTGGCGAACAGCATGAGCACGTCCTTTCGGGGTCGGCGAGGATACTTCAGCGCCATGCAGCGCATCCTCCGGCACTCGGACGTGCGGACGACCACCGGAATCTATGGGCACCTGCTTGTGGACGATCTACGCCCTGCGGTCGCCGCCATCGCACCGACCGCGCTCCCGCCGCCGCAGCCGTCGCCGTTTGCTGCATCCTTGCTACATGAGCGCGAAAACGACTCAAAGGCGAGGAACAGCCCCGACGATTTCACCAGTATCGGCGAGATTTTCCACGAGCGCGCCCGGAGGGAATCGAACCCCGACCTTCGGATTCGAAGTCGGAACCTTTTCTCCTCTGGGAATGCGCCTCTTGAGCGGGCAGGTAACGCAGAGGTAACGCAGTGGCGCATGCAACTTGCAGTAGGGGGCGCGGCATGGAGACGCCCCCGGAGGCCCAGAGAATCACCCTGAACGCCGCACCGGCCAAGGGGGTGGCGTGATGGCGGGCGCACAGTGGATCCGCGACTGGTCGGGAGGGCGGGTGCGCCTGGCGCGGGGGCGCGAGGTCTTCGTCATCGAGCGCTCGTTCGCCGGCCCGGCGCTTTGCCGTGACGCTCGACGTCCGGACCGAGCGTGACGCCCTGGCCGAGCTGGCGCTGTTCGAGCGCGACCCGGCCAACTACCGCACCCGGCGCCAGGTCGCCGCCGCGGAGGGCACCGGGACGGTGTGCGTCGACGCGGCGACCGCGGCCGGGTTCCTTGCCCACCTGGCACAGCACGGGCGAACCGAGCGGTACCTGGTGGACGTGCGGCACTCCCTGGCCCAATGGGCGGACGCGCTCGCCGGCCGGGACCTGCGCCAGGTCTCCGCCCGGGAGCTGCGCGGCATCATCTCCCGGCGCTGGGAGGCCGGGCGCAAGCAGCGGATCGCTCACCTCAAGTCGTTCTGCTCCTGGCTGCGCGAGCGCGACGAGGGAGCGACGCTCACCGTGCAGAACGACCCGAGCCTCGGCCTCAAGGTGCCTCCCTCCCGCCCCGAGAAGGCCCGGCGCGCGAAGGGCTACTCCATCGAGCTGGTCGAGCGGCTCTACGCGGCACTCTGGCGCCAAGACGTGCGCGACGTCCTCCGCCTCCGGGCCTGCACCGGCATGCACCACACCGAGATCGAACGCATCGCCGCCGGCGGCGGGGAGGTCCGCCGCGTAGACGACCCCTCGGGGATCGCCGGCACGGTGCGGTTCGTCCACAAGAGCGGCAACGAGCACATCCTCTCGGTGGATGCCGCCGCGCTCGCGGCAATCGAGCGGATGGTCGCCGCCGGGGCGCGCCCGCCCTCTACGCGGCAGAGCGGGCCCGGCGGCTGCCCGAGGGCCGACACGGTCGCGCAGGTGTTCGCCCGCGCGGCGAAGCGCCTGGACCCGGTCAACCCGCCGAAGCCCAACCCCAGCGAGCTCCGCCACTCCTTCGCCACCTGGGCCGAGGAGGTCGGCAGCGTGGTCTACCCCAAAGGCCGGGGCGCACCGGGGGAGCTGATCTCCGCGGTCATGGGCCACACCGAGGCGACCACCCGGAAGCGGTTCTACTCAGGAGTCCGGGTGCCACCGATGATCAAGGTTCCCATCCGGCTCGAACACCCGGACGACCCGGTGGTTCCGCTGCCCAGCGCTCGGGGGACTCCCGCGGTCTTCCTGGTACCTCAAGACGGCCAGAGGCAGGCATCCTGAGGGCTCATGGTGCCCGTGCAAGACCCCTGGAAGGCTGTGGGTTTGTGGACAGCAAGAAGCCGCTGCCCACAAGCCCCACAGCCTCGACGATTGGAAGGGGGGCTGGTTTTGGAGAGCACCGCCGACCCCTCCCACCCGACCACTAGATCTCCGGCGGACGCCATCGCAGGCGGCGCAGTTCGGCGGAGACTTCTTCCATCTCGTCGAATAGACCGAGGTCCCGGAGAGCGAGGGCTAGATTGTGTAGCGACGCGGTCAGGTCCGCCTCGAACGCTTGGGGCGTCGCCACCGCCAGGCGCCTCCGGATCACCACCGCCTCCCGGATGATCTCCAGCGCCTCCTCGCGTTGCCCGCAGTCGTCCAAGAGAACGGAGAAGTTGTTCAGCGACGAGGCCAGCTCCGGCTCGAACGCCTCCGGTCTTGCCTTGGCCAGTCGCCTGAACACATCCACTGCCTCCCGGACGACCTCCAGCGCCTCCTCCTTCCGTCCCAGGTTCCGCAGCCGGCTAGAGAGGTTGATCAGCGAGATCGCCAGGTGCGACTCGAACGCCTCCGGCCGCATCCTCGCCAGTTGCCTCCGCAGCACCACCGCCTCGTCGATCGCCGCTAGCGCCTCTTCCTCCCGCCCCAGGTTGCTGAGCCGGATGGACAGGTTGTTCAGCGCCGCGGACAGAGGCGGTTCGAAGACCCCCGGCCTCACCTTCGCCAGCCGCCGCTGGATCTCCACCGACTCCTGGATGGCCGCCAGCGCCTCCTCCTCCCGCCCCAGGTCGCCCAGGCGATTGCAGAGGTTGTTCAGCGTCGTCGCCAGGTCGGGTTCATGGGCTTCGGGCCTCACCTTCGCCAGCCGCCGGTCCACCTCCAGCGCTTCGTGGATGGCCGCCAGCGCCTCCTCCTTCCGTCCCAGGTCGCCCAGGTAGCTCGACAGGTTGCTCAGCGACCCGGCCAGGTACGGCTCGAACGGCCCGGGTGTCTTCCTCGCCAGTCGCCGCCGGATCTCTACGGCTTCGTGGATGGCCGCCAGCGCCTCCTCCTTCCGCCCCAGGTCGCTCAAATCGTTCGCGAGGGTGTTCAGCGACCTTGCCAGGTCCGGCTCGAACGCCTCTGGCCTCGCCTTCGCCGGGCGCCGCTGCACGTCCACCGCTTCCTGCACGGCCGCCAGTGCTTCCTCCTTCCGCCCCAGCGCACCCAGGCGAGCGGCGAGACTGGTCAGCGACCCCGCCAGGTCTGGCTCGAACGCTTCCGGCCTCGCCTTCGCCAGGCGCCGCTGCACGTCCACCGCTTCCTGCACGGCGGCTAGTGCTTCTTCCTCCCGCCCGAGTGCGCCCAGCCGGACCGAAAGGTTGTTGAGAAATCCGGCCAGCTGCGGTTCGACGTTCGGATCGGCCTTCACCAGCTTTCTGGCCCGGTCCACTGCGTCCTGGATGGTCGCCAGCGCCTCCTCCCTTCGCCCCAGATCACCCAGACGGTTCGAGAGCGTGTTCAGTGTCCCCGGCAGCTCTCGTTCGAACAGCTCCGGACTGTGCATCGCGAGCCGCTCGTACATCTTCACCGCCTCCTGGACGACCTGGAACGCCTCCTCTGTCCTCCCCATCTCGCCGAGGCGAATGGAGAGGTTGTTCAGCGCGGTCGCCAGGTGCGCCTCGTACTTCCCCGGCGTCTCGGTCACGAAGCGCCGGTACGTCTCCACCGCGTCCTGGATGGCCCCCAGCGCCTCCTCCCTCCGCCCGAGGCGGCCGGCGCCGAGGGAGAAGGCGTGGGCCAGGTCGGCCCGCCACGCCTCCGCCGCCAGCGAGGGCGTCTCTCGCCCGCCAGCGAGGACGTGGAGGGCGTGGGGCGCAGACGCCTCGATCAGCGCCAGGTCCCGCTGAGCGTCAGCTTCCACCAACACGTCGATCACCGCCCTGGCTACGCGCTCCCATTGCGCTCCGGGGTCCGGCGAACAGCCCCGCAGGTAGTCCGCCATCAGGCGGTGCATGGAGCCGAACGCCGCAGCCGCGCCGGTGGCCGCCCGGGCCGGCGCGACGAAGTGCCGATCGACCAACTCGGTGCGGGCAACCGACGGGATCTCGAGCTTGTGGACGATGGCGTCCGGGACGGGCGACGGCGCCAGTTGCGCCACCAGGCGCGCCGCTTTCCGCGCCCGCCGGGAGAGCTTCCGGTAGGAGATGGAGAATGCCTGGCGAATGCCCCCCCGTTTCGACTCGAGGAGCTGCGGGAGCGCGACCTTGGCCTTCACCAGATCCTGCATCCGCTCGTCCAGCGACGGTGTCGGCGGCTGCTCGCGGGCCGCACGGAGCAGCTCCGCCGCCTCGGCGCCGGCGCCACGGCGCAGCACCTGGTTGAGCAGGTCGAGCGCCATCGGGTGCCGCCCCACCCACTCGGCGATCTCGAGCCACTGGTCCGGCGACAGCGCCCCTTCATTTCGCACCCGGGAGGTGAGGAGTTGGACGGCCTCGCCCGCCGGGAGTTCCTCCACCTGGAGGCCGTGGATCCCTCCCTGGGCCGACAGGTTCTGCCGAGAGGTGACCAGCAGCGATACCTTCTGGCGCGCGGGGCACCAGGTGACGAGCGGTCTGGGCCCGTCCTCGTCCTGGGCCGGCTCCGGCACGTTGTCCACGACGTAGAGGATGGGGTCGCGGCTGGCCAGCGCCTGCAGCGCGAGGGCGAGTTCGCTCTGGGCGTCCCGCTTCTGCTCGACGAGCTCCTGGAGCGTGGCCGGCACCGGTCTTCCCAGCGCCTCCGAGACGAGCGCCGGGTGCCTGCGCTGGATGGCGAGCAGCACGCCGTGGAACGTGGCCCTCAGCGCCTCGCCGCCCTGGTCGGCCTCGATCCAGAAGATGCCGCCGGGAAAGTGCGCCGGGCCGTAGCGGTGGACGTACTCCAGCGCGAGCCGCGTCTTCCCCATGCCGCCGAAGCCCTCGATGGAGCCGGTGAGCGCGGCCGAGGCGGCGGCGCCGCGCGACGTGGAGAGCACGAAGTGGATGAGCGCGAGCTCATTGGATCGCCCGATGAAATCGTCCTGCAGCGAGTCCGGAAAGGAGGTGGGGTAGAGCGGTAAGGAACTGGACGCCAGGTTCAGCGGAGGAGGCTTGGCCGCCCGGTCCCGCAGCTCGCGAAGGATGCTCTCGCTCCGGTCGCCGACGCGCTCCGCCAGCGTCGGAGGGCCAGTCGCCAGCTTCTTCCGGACTAGTTCCACCTGTTGCTGGAGTTGGGCTGCGGTCGGCCAGGCGCCCTGCTTCAGATCGGGCGGAAGATGGTCGAGGTCGGCGGTCCCGGCGCGCTCCGGCAGCACGACCACGACATGCTCGAGCGCGCCGCGCCGCTCGGCCTCGCCTGCGGCCCGGAGAAACGGCTGGAGCGCGAACTCCAGCTCCCTTAGGCAGTACCAACGCTGGAAGTACGTCGCCTCGGCAAACACCACCACCACGCGACTGCCTAGCAGCGCCTCGAAGATCGCTGGTGGGAACTTCTCGCCCGTCCCTCCGCGATCGATATCCAGATCCAGGAATGCCGCCGCCCCAAGCGCCTCCTTCAGCGCCTGCGCAGGACCCGCGCTGCTCGATCGCGCATAGGAGATGAAGACGATGGGCGAAGAGGGACTCGAACCCTCACACTTCGCGGTACCGGATCCTAAGTCCGGCGCGTCTACCAATTCCGCCATTCGCTCACTGCGCTTCGAACGATCTCAAAGAAAAGAGGTTCAAGGACAGGTTAGCGGCTTTCGAGGAGAGGAGAGAGGGAGGGTAGGAGCGTCCGGGGGGAGCGCGCGACACGGGAAGGGCACATGCGGATCTCGCTTCAATCCTCGCCGGCACTGGCGCCTAATAGTCGAGGACTTGCTAGAGACAGCAGGCGACCTGGTAAGTCGCACTGCAACCCGTCCAGTCGGGCCTCACCCGTTGCGTTCCAGCCGGACCACTGGCCGAGTCGACTCCGACCAGCGCTCCGTACTCGGTGGCCGAGTTTGTCGTCCAACCGATGCAGTCTCGTATGTGCCCTGGCCCAGGGGAATAGTAGGCGTAAACCCCACTCGATACCCAGAAATAGGTTGCGGGCAACGGCACTGGAATCGCGCCGAGTTGCGCGCTACGCGTGATCTCCTCGCCTGTGCACATGTGCGCGGCGGGCGCGTTGCAGGCCTGTTCGCAGATGACCTTCGCTGAGCGGTATCCGCTGACCGTCCCGATCCCGACGATCAGCGTCGTTGGAAAGAGTCCATTCATGGTAGTGGCTGAGTATCCGCACCACTTGCCGTTGACGCTGAAAGTGGTGACGACGCCGCCATCAGGAGTGGTGTAGGTCGTTTCACTCGGACCCTGTGGTCCTGCAGGCCCTTGCTGGCCGGCAGGCCCTTGAGACCCAGTCGCCCCGGCTTGCCCCTGAGGACCCACAGAACCTGGGGGGCCCTGGGGACCCACTGGCCCGGGGCATGCGAGAACCAAGGCACAACCCAACGCCAGCAATATCATCGAGCGAATCATCTTCCCTCCCGGAGAACGACAACCTCGGCGAGAGTAGGAGGCACGTACTCTGGGTCAAGAAACTGGCGCGATCCCGGAAACCGCCCTGGCGCCGCGCTGGGGCGCGTTCTGGGAGTTGGCCCCGGCGCCGACCATCCCGATGGCGGCGAGGCGCAGCGCGTGCCAGCAGCGACGCCAGCTCCGGTCGAAGGGGTCCAGTTTGGCCACCGCGGCGTAGGCGAGCGCGGCGTTGCGGAGCATCACCTCGGACACCACGATTCTCTCCCCAGCATCTTCCGACTCCGGACGCTTCCTCTTGGCGGCTCTGGTCATCGCCGTTGGATGCGCATGGTCCAGGGGCCGAAGTTCTGAATGGATGGGTGCACTGGCCGCGGTGGCCTGTGAACGGGGTATGACGGCCGGATACGGCATTCACGGGCGGTTGGATGCCGCATCCGCCGGCGCCAGCGCAAGCCGGGCACACCGTGCCCTTCGGTCCTGACCGGAGAACATCCCATGAGCAAGAAGCAGCGCGGGCCATCCTGCCCGCCCCCCGAGCACTTCCAGGAGTCTGTCTCCACCCTCCGCAACGATGCGAAGGACCTGGTGCTGGAGGCCGCGCGGTTGTGGCGAGAGCAGAAGAACGCCTGGACCGAGCGCCTTCTGGCGTCCGCCTTCGACGTGCTGGCCGCGTCAGAGGTGGTGCTGGGCGAGGTGTTGGAAGGGGCAGCGGTAACTCGGCACTGAAGAGCGATCAGGGGGCTGGCTGGACTGGTGTCTTTGGGTCTGCGGCGATGGGGCGGTAGCAGGAATCCTCGTGCCGGAAGAGGACGCCCCGGCCGGGCGCGCACGGGGGCTTCATGTTCGCGATGGGAGTCCAGCAGTTGCCGTAGATGGCCACCTCGCCGACCCCCGCATCGCACGGCGCCACCTTCTGCCCGGGCAGCGTGCTCCTGGGTACGTACTGCTCGGCCGGCGCCTTCTCGCCCCAGGCGACTGCGGCGAGCGGGCCTCCGGGCTCGAACCGTAACCACACCGATGAATAGTCCGCCGCGGTGGCGGGGAGGATGACCACGAGCGGGCCGGGCTGCGCGGCGGCATGCGCACGGCCGGGCAGGAGCGGCGCCACCGCCAAGGCCAGGCACCCCACGAACGCCCCCGACCCGGCGGAGATGGCGATCTGCTTCCAGGAGAGCCGGCCGAGTCGCCCGAAGAGTCCGCGCGTCGCCCGTGCGCTGGCCTTCTCCTCCAGGGCTTGAACCAGCTTGAGGGTGAACTCGCTGGCTGGGAGGTGCTCGCGCAGCTCCGTCGCGAGCCGGTCTACATCCACGATGGGTGGATCTCCATGGAGCGCCAGCAAACCCCTGATGACGATCTCCGACTGCCGCTCGTAGCCGACCCGCGTCTCCAGGCCCTCGACCGCTGCGGCCACCTCGGGCTCGATGGCGACCTTGCTCCCGGGAATCGTCTTCCTGGAGAGAGTGGCCTGCGAGATGTTGAAGGGGGCGAGCGCCTCCGTCTCGGCGAGGTGCTCCGCTGCCTTCGCCACCCCCCAGCCCTTCGCCTCCAACAGCATCCGGGCCTCTTCGTAGGTTTCCAGCAAGCGCGGCAAGAACTTCATGGTCTTCCTCGGGGGCAGAGGTGAACAGGAGGCCGGAGGCTACCAAGGCTCGCCGCGCGGGGCGCCGCGAAAGCGGACCTCTTCAGGAATGGGCTGGCTCCGACTGGCTCCCCCGCCATCTTCTTCCCCGCCATCAACCCTCCTCGCCGCCGATCCCGCTTGTCCCTGATTCAATCTCCACTGAGATACTGTCTTGAGTTTCATGCCCCCTCCTTGTTCCTTCCCTGCCTCCTCTGACCTTCTGCTTGGCCCTGCCACATCCCAATTCTGGACCTCCAACCTAGTGAGAGAACCCGACCTCCCTTGAACTGATTTATCCAGTCGTTGTTCAAGGGAGGTCGGGCTCTCGAACGGCCGGTTTGGTGGCACCCGCCGCATCGGGGTGCGGCAGGGCCAAGCTCCCGGCCACCCTGGAGATCTCGTCTGTCCGTGTCCTTCTCAGAGTACTTTCTGGTGTCCTGTCCCGTGTCCTTTCCCCAGAGGACACCGAAAAGGATTCGGCACAGGACACGAGAAAGGACACTTCGCTTGCCATAATCACCGGTGTGCCAGAACGGATCCGGCTCTGGGACGTCTTCTCGGCAGAGTTCGCGGCGCACTGGATCGGCAGGCTGATCGGCACCTGGAGCAACGTCGCCCCGGCCACGGTCCTGGGTCCGGCGTATACTCGGCCATCGTGGCTGCCGAGGTTTTCATCTCCTACGCGCGTTCGACCAGCAAAGACGCGGCGCGCGCCCTGAAAGCGAAGCTCGGCGACGCCGCGTTCCTGGATGAACAAGAAATCGAGCTGGGCGAGCCATTCCCGCTCGCCATCTTCAAAGCACTGCTGGAAAGCCGCGCGGTGGTGGTGTTTGTAGACGACGTCTACTTCGAGCGGTGGTTCTGCAGGCGAGAGTGGCAGGTGGCCATCCGGCCGTTCCTCCAGTCCGGGGGCACCGCACCGCAAGGTGCTCTCGAGCATGTCGTAGTGGTGCTGGCGCCGACCGCGAAGGACCGGGAGTTGGACCACCTTCCTCCCGAGCTCCGGAAGGGCAACTGGCCCTCCACAAACCAGCTCGAGCCGCTTGCGACGCTCGTAAAAGGCAAGCTGGATGAACGCCGGCGGACGCTCCGGGAACGGATAGCCGGGCTTCCCGGTGGCGAAGGCGACAGCATCCTCTACGAGTTGCAGGACCTGGTGGCCAAGCCCGAGCCGCTCAACCTTGGCTCCAGCACCCTGCCGGTGTACCCCTCAACGCTTCCAGCCTCCCTGGGTGACGACTTTGTTGGCCGAGCCGACGAGTTGGCACGCATCCACCAGGTGCTGGCGACCTCCCGTGGCACCGCCGCCTCGGCGGCGCTCACCGGCTCCATTGAGGGCTTCGGCGGGATGGGGAAGACCCGGCTGGCGCTCGAGTACGTCTACCGCTACGGACCCAAGCATTTTCCCGGCGGCGTCTTCTGGGTGGACGCCGACCGCTCCGTCGAAGCGCTCCCCGAGCAGTTCCACGGCATCCTCCGCGCCATCCAGGCCAAGCGACCCCAGTTGCTGGTGGAGGTGCTGAGGCGACCTGGACCCGAGCCTGTCCCCGCTCTCCAGCAATTCCTCGAAGAGAAGCGAGATGCCAGGCAGGAGCTCGCCGATGTGCTGGGTGCGGTCGCTGATCGCCAGGCGATTCTGTACGTCGTGGACAACGTGCCGGAACCAGCGCTGGAGGAGAAAGCTTCGAGGCCACTGGACTCCTGGTGCCCAGCGATTCAGAGGGTGGCGCTGCTCGTCACCTCCCGACAGAAGCGCTCGAACCAGGGTGGCATTCAGCCGCTCCCCATCGACGACCTGCCGCAGTTGGACGCGGTGCGACTCCTGAAGCTTGGTGTCCCGCGCCCCGGGGTACTGACACACGGTGAATGGGTGGAGATTGCCGAGTGGGTTGGCCGGCATCCGCTGGCGCTCGACCTGCTCAACCAAGTTCTACGCGGTGGCACGGATGCTGAGGCGACGGAGTTGCTCCGGGTAGCGCGGGAGCAGCCTCCCACTCCCGAGGTAGACGAGAGAGCGCAGGACTTGGTAACGGCCAAGGTGGACATGCCAGCTCTCGTCAGGAACAAGGAGCCCGGCATCCGCCGAGCCTTCGCCTTGTCCTACGCGAAGCTCTCTCCCCCGGCGCAAGAGGCCGCGCGACTCTTCGCGCTCCTGGCGCCGTCCCCCATCCCGGAAACCATTTCCCAAGAACTGGAGGTGTCGCGCGCTGCCAGGATGGAGTTGGTGAACCGTCATTTCATCTTGCCGCCCGGAGCGAGCGCCAGCCACCAAGGGCCCGTGGAGATGTTCGGCTCCATGCACCGCCTGGTGGCCGACTACCTCCAAGAGTGCGCGTCTCAGCCTGTGCTTGAGTGGGTGCGGACAGCGAATGCGGTCGCAACAGTCCTCGACCAGGCCTGGAGCGAGCAAAAGTGGGACGTCATGGAGAGCTGGGTGCTCCATGTGGCCCATCTTCGGAGACTGCGACGCGTGCCTGCCCAGTTACGTCCAGATGAGGTGCAGGCCCATCTCGCCCTCGCATTCTCCAACGCCATTGGTTTCCTGGGGCGGAGGGAGGAAGCGCTCGCCGCCGCCCAAGAGGCGGCCAGCCTGTGCCGGGGGCTGGCAAAGGCCCGTCCCGACGCCTTCCTTCCAAACCTCGCCATGTCGCTGAACAACGCCTCCGACCACCTGGGAGAGCTGGGGCTGGAAGAGGAGGGGCTGGCGGCGGTGCGGGAGGCCGTCGAGGTGTACCGGAAGCTTGCGCAGGCACGCCCCGACGCCTTCCTTCCAAACCTCGCCATGTCGCTGAACAACCTCTCCAGCCGTCTGGGAAAGCTGGGGCGGAGCGAGGAGGGGCTCGCGGCGGTGCAGGAGGCCGTGGAGATTCGCCGGAAGCTGGCGCAGGCACGCCCCAAGGCCTTCCTCCACGGCCTCGCCTTGTCGCTGAACATCCTCTCCAACCGCCTGGGAGAGTTGGGCCGGAGAGAGGAGGGGCTGGCGGCGGTGCGGGAGGCCGTCGAGGTGTGCCGGAAGCTCGCGCAGGCACGCCCTGATGCCTTCCTCCTCGACCTCGCCTCGTCGCTGCACAATCTCTCGCTGGGAACTCCGGGGCGGAGCGAGGAGGGGCTCGCGACGGTGCAGGAGGCCGTGGAGATTCGCCGGAAGCTGGCGCAGGCACGCCCCGAGACCTTCCTCCCCGACCTCGCCTTGTCGCTGCGGAGTCTCTCCAACCGCCTGGGAGAGTTGGGGCGGAGAGAGGAGGGGCTCGCGGCGGTGCAGGAGGCTGTCGAGGTGTACCGGAAGCTCGCGCAGACACGCCCTGTCGCCTTCCTCCCCGACCTCGCCTCGTCGCTGAGCAACCTCTCCGTCGACCTGGGAAAGCTGGGGCGAAGGGAAGAGGGCCTGGCCGCCGCCCAAGAGGCCGTGGAGATTCGCCGGAAGCTGACGCAGGCCCACCCCGACGCCTTCCTCCCCGACCTCGCCTCGTCGCTGCACAATCCCTCCGTCGACCTACTAGAAGCTCTGGCGCGGAGGCAGGAAATGCTGGAGGCGCTGGCTCAGGTACGCCCCGACGCCTCCTTCCCCGACCTCGCCTCGCTGCACAATCTCTCCTTCGAGCCAGGACGGTTAGAGCGGTTGAGGGAGGAAAGGCTCGCGGCCGTAGAGATTCGCCGGAAGCTAGCGCAGGCCCGCGCCGACGCCTTCCTCCTCGACCTCGCCTCGTCGCTGAACAAACTCTCCTCGCTTCTTGGTCAGCTCAACCGCGTCACAGAGGCACGCATCGCAGCCGACGAGGCAGAGGCGATTCGGTCTCGTATCGATGCGCGAGACTGAGCGGTGTTGGTCTTTGCTCTTACCGCTGTTGTCCGGCGACGCCCCTGCTGGACGGCGGCGCGGGACGGCTGCTCACCCCCGTTGAGGTGGCGGAGCGGCTGGGCGTGTGCCGGGACACGGTCTACCGGCTGTGCGACCGGGGCGAACTCCCGCACGTCCGGGTCGGCAATGCCATCCGGATCGCCCCCGCGGCCCTGGCCGCGTTCCTGGCTGGGCAGCGCTCCGGGGGGCTCTGAACCCCCTCGGCGGCGGCCGGAACGGGACCGGGAACGGGGGCCGCGCCGCGTCCATTAGCGAGACTGAGCCCCCTGAGAACAGGGGGGATTCAGAGGCTCGCTACTGCTTCTTCCATAGTATCGTGGACGGGTCGACCAACACCGGGCCGGTCCCGGCCTCGAAGCCATCCTTGAACAGGTTGGTGGCTTGGTTCGCGGGGGCGGGCTTGGCGTCGGTGGTGGCGGCCGGCTTGGCGTCGGCAGCGGAAGCGGTCTGGGGAGCGGCAGGCTGGGACTGGACCTTGTTGATCATGGGAGAAAACCCTCGGGGCGCGCTGCGAAGCGCAGCGTGCGCGTTTCCGCCACGTTGTGTCAACCGGGTTCGGAGCGCCCTCTCACCACGCGAGATCGCTCCCGTTCCCCGGGCGCGCCGGCGGCCGGTCCCCGCTCCGGCGATCTCGCCGAGCAAGAGTCGAGGGACCGCACGTAAATGCGCTTTGCCGCGACCAGGGCTTTCGGGTCAGCCGGACGTCCGGCGCGGTCGGGTCGTACAACACCTGGCGATCCCCGCCTTGGTAACAGGGCCTGATCAAATGAGCCCCGGAGGGCCCCTCGGCCCGGCATTGCTAGCAATGCGGGAGCAATGGCAGAGCAGGCGCGGGACAGGCCCCTGAGCAGGCGCCGGAAACGGCCCTGGCGGGCCGCTGGGGTGCGCGTTCTAGGCGTGGAGGGCCTCCGGGACGGCCGCCCGGCGGCGCAGGTGTCGAAGCGTTGGCGGAGGTGCAGATCGGCCTGACGTACCTCGCGGGGCAGCGCTCGGGAGGGCGCTGACCCCTCGGGGCGGCCGGAACGCCGCAAACTCCAGCGCGCGCCAGCAGCGCTGCCAGCGCGGGTCGGACGGGCCCAGGCCGGCCACCGCGGCGTAGGCGCACGCGGCCTCGCGGAGCATCATCCCGCGCTGCACGACTATCTCTTCAGCAGTCTTCGACTCCGAGCGCTTCTTCTTGGGGGCTTGGGCATGCCCTCCGAATGCGCATGGGTCCCGAGCGTGCGCTCGCGTACATGCACGGAGCTGCCGAGTGTTCAGCGCCGGGCACGGGTAGCGCGCTTGTCACGGCGGCTTGCCGGGGACACGATTCGCGGGGTGAGGGGCCGACAGACCATCCGACGGGTGTTGACCAGCCTGCTGGCGCTCGCCCTGCTCCGTTGTGAGGCCCGAATGGCCATGCCCTCTCCCCAGCCCAACCCGCGCAAGCTGAAGATCCTCTGCCTTCACGGCTATCACGGGACCGCGCAGACGATTCGCGCGCAGCTCGCGCCGCTCGTGGCGGGCCTCGAGCCGATCGCCGACTTTGTGTACGTGGACGCGCCTTCGCACGCCTCGGGTGACTTCGGCTGGTGGCACGCGGTTGAAAAGGAGGGCGATCCCGCGCGGGAAGATCCGGGCGTGGACGGTCCCCAGCGGTACTACAAGGGCTGGGAGCGCACGCGGGCGGGCATCGTCTCCACCTTCGAGCGGATGGGCCCGTTCGACGGCGTCCTGGGGGTCAGCCAGGGCGCGGCGCTGACCGGCCTCCTGGCGGGACTGCGCGCTTCGGATGGCCGGACGACGCCGGAGCGGCCGCTCCGCTTCGATTTCGCGGTGATGCTCCTCGGTTTCGTGAGCCGGGACCCGGGGCTGGCGCGGCTCTACGAGCGGACGGACGGCTACGCGCTGCCGTCTTTGCACGTGATCGGCGGCTCGGACGAAATCGTCCCGATGGTGGACTCGCTCGAGCTCGCCTCGCACTTCGCGAGCCCGGTGCTGGTGGAGTTCGCAGGCGGGCACGAGATCCCGAAAGACCCGGCGACCCGCGCCGCGGTGCGGGCGTTCCTCGAGGAGCGGTTGAAGGCGCGGGACGGGGCCCTGCCGCCGCTCAAAGAGTAGGCTATCGGCCGCATGTCGAAGATCGCCGTGGCCGGCGGTGCGATCCTCTGGGCCCTCCGCCCGCCCGCCGCGCCCGTGTCCGTCAGGGAGTCGGCTTCTTCTGTTCAGCGACGGGGGCATAACAGGCGTCCCCGTGCCGGAAGAAACGCCCGCACGGCGGCTTCACCTTCGCCACCTGGAGCCAGCAGTTACCGTTGATGGCTTCCTCGCCATTCCCGGTATCGCACGGCGCCGCTGCTGTCGGTTCTCACGAGCTAGGGACCCCGGCGGGCTGAAAATCTCACGAGCATTCCCCCCCTCGGGGTGAAGTTCTCAGCAGCATTCCCCCCCACCACGCGTGACA
>Ga0134122_10000376_pt1 | contig 29407 bp, 32 predicted proteins | sample KB302_FD_96461 | JGI IMG/M metagenome (GOLD analysis project Ga0134122, IMG submission 96461) | Terrestrial soil microbial communities without Nitrogen fertilizer from Kellogg Biological Station, Michigan, USA - KB3-0-2 | ecosystem: Environmental > Terrestrial > Soil > Unclassified ...
ACCGACCCGGACGCGGGCCGCTTCCTCGGGGTCGTGTTCGAAGCCGTTGTACCAATCGGGGTGTTCAAACCCGACCTGGAACAGGGCGTCGCCGGCGAACGTCAGCCGGTCGCCGCCGGACGCCAGGCGGACCACGCTGTGCCCGGGGGTGTGGCCGCCGGTGCGACGGACGACCACCCCGGCGCCATCTCGTACTCCGCCTCGAACGTCCGCATCTGGCTGCGGTACTCGTTCAAGAACCGCTTGGCCGTCCGCCGAAGCGCGTCCGGGAACCCCGGCGGTATGGAGGAGACCCGGGAGAAATCGGGCGACGCCCAGAACTCGGCCTCGGCGGCCGCCAGGTGCACCCGCAGGTCCCGACGCAGCCGCTCCCTCACCCCGTCGGCGAGCAGCCCGCCAACGTGGTCCATGTGCATGTGGGTAAGTACCACGTCGGTCACGGATGCGAGATCGATGCCGGCGGCCTCGAGTCCTGGGCCACCCGCCCGGCCCGCGGCAAGTCCAGGAACTTCACCCCCATCCCAGCGTCGACGAGTATGGTCCGGCCGCCGCTACGCACCACGACCACGTTCAGCGCCCACTCGAGCACGTCCGGCGGCAGGCATGTCGTTCAGCCAGGCCGCCCGGACGGCCGGGTCGGCGTTGTGGCCCAACATCGCGCCCGGCAGCGATAGCACCCCATCGCTGACCACCAGCAGGTCAATCTCGCCCACCCGCAGCGCGTAGCGCGACGGAACCAGCTCGTCGAGCCCCGGTCTACTGGGATGTGAGGTGTTGTCCAAGCTCATGTTTGTCTCCTGCTGACCCCCTTACCAACGGCCGCATCGGCCGCCGCCGGCCCCCGTGGGTCGGCACGCGCCGCCGAACTCAGAAATTAGCTTGCGCCGTGCGCCACCTATCACGGCAGGTTTAGCCTAGCGGGTGTCCTAAACCGCCCGACGACGGCACAGCAATCGGCACTTACCCTGGACGGGCGTTGGGGGAGTCGTGAAACGGCACGCGCGCAGATTTCTGTTGTTGCACCCGGTAGAGTTGGTGGCCGAACGGCGCCTTCAACCATTCGTCCAGAGGGTGTTCTCCGTCGTCAGGGCGTGCCCATCGGGGCGGCGGTCCTTCTGGCGGTTGTGGGCACCCCGCAGGTCGTTGGGCTTGATCCTCGTCCACTGAGGCTCTGGGCGATCGCCCTCTGCGTAGATTGCAAAGGCCTACTCGACCACCTCGTCGGCGCGGTCGAGTAGCGAAAGCGGGAATGTGACATCGCCGCCTGCTGCGCGCGCGCCGCGAGCGGCCAAGCGGCTGCCGCGCCGCCGAGGAGCGTGACAAATTCCCGCCGCCTCATGGAGCTTCCCACCGCGGCTTCCGGGCGAGCTGAGGCTATCACGTTTGAGGAGGGCGTCTGTGGTGCATCACAGCAAAATTGACAGCCGATTGGTGGCTCAGCATCAATAGCTGCCGCTAAACTGCTATTAGCCTTCGACCATCGGCAAAGACCTGGTTCCACCACAGGATGCGCACTGACCGTCGAAGGCCAGTTGGCCAGAACGGGTCTTCTCTGACCAAGGCATCGACCTCCGAGAGATCATTCGCGTTGACAAGCCAGACGCCGCCAGCGGCCTGACCGTCGGATTCCTGCAACGGCCCCGCTGCCTGTATTTTCGCCGCGTTCAGCTCCAGGAAGGCAAGATGCTCAGGCATGTACGTGCGCCGCACGTCGGCACCGGTCGCCAAATTGTCCTCGAATAGAACCACGAATTTCATAGTCACCTCCATTCACTTCTTGGCATGAATGCAGCTGCACTTCTGTAGATTGAAGGCGCATTCTCGCAGCACTAGACTGCAATTATGCAGCCACGGAATTGGAACGACCTTCGCTTCTTGCTCGCTGTCAAACGCGGGGGAACCCTGCGGGCAGCGGCACGGCGACTACAGGTCGACGACACGACGGTGTCGCGCCGCCTGGCCGCCCTTCAGTCAGACCTGGGTGCGCAGCTTGTGCAGCGACTGGGAGACGGCAAATTGGTGCTCACCGAGGTCGGCGATTTGGTTGCTCGTCGAGCGGAAGCAATGGAGCAACACTTTCACTCCATAGGTGCTTTCGTCGGAGATCACCCCGATCCCTGGACTGGCATCGTTCGTGTCACGTCGGTGCCGATCCTAGCCAATCGCCTGCTCGCAGGCTCAGCTCGGGAGCTGATCCAAGACCACCCTGGCTTGATCATCGAGCTCATACCCGACAGCCGAGATTTCAGTCTGGCCCGCCGCGAGGCGGATGTCGCTATTCGCCTGGCTAGACCCATGACAGGGGGCATGGACGTCAAGGCGCGCCGCATCGGGACTCTTGACTATGCGGTGTACACTTCGAGCGCCATCCCGGCTCGTCAGGGCAGACGGCTTCCCTGGATCACATACGAAGACGCAATGTCCCATCTGCCCCAAGCTAGTTGGATTTTGGGCGTGGTGAAGAGCAACGGTGACTGTCTGTCCGGCCTTCGAGTGCACGATGCCGAGACGGCTCTCGAAGCTACTGTCGCCGCCTTGGGCAAGACGCTTCTTCCTGCCATTGTGGCAGACGGCGATACGCGCTTGCGCCGCCTCAGCCTGAGCAACGATTTGCCGTGCCCATCCCGCGAAATCTGGCTACTGGCACATGCCGATCAGCTGGAACTCGCGGGAGTACAGGCAGTGATCGAATGGGTTGAGAGGCTCACCGGGCGCGGGCGTAAATGACCGCTCAGCGCCATTGCACCACGGCTATCACCCGATTCTAATCGCGAGACCCAGTCGCGGTGCTTATTGCGAGCGACGTGAAATCTTCAACCAAGCAATTCTTGGCAGTCGAGATCATCCACAGCCAAGAAAATGCGCTCCAGATTATTCCACCAGATGAGAGGTGGAATATTCGACATCGCCTGCCAAATGGGTGTGGTTGTCTGCCATAGGACTGCCAACCGATAATCTTCGGCTAATGCCGCGCGATCGTAAGCCTGTACCCCACTTGCCAGAAGCGCAGCGTGGTAGCGATCCAGCAAGGGTTGCTCCATCCTGAGGCGGCGGTTGGGATACCAGTGCATCGCGAGCATATACGCAAGATCGTCAGCCGCAACATCCACACGCCAGCAATCCCAATCGAATAATCGAACATCACCACCGCCTTCACGGGGCAGGAAGTTGTTCCAGACGTGAGAGTCTCCCTGCACGATCGTCATATTCCGATGCGATCTATGGTGTGTGTGCAGTCGAACTCCCGCATCAATCAAACGTTGGTAAAGATCGTGCCGCTCTGGCGGGAGACGGTCCCCGAAGCGATCCGTGAAAAGTGAAAGTTTCTCCTCGAACCGCTGCAGGTTCGCAATCATTGTTGCCTCGTCTTGCCAAGTCCCTACCGAAGCACCAAGACGAGGCTCATCCCACCAATCGGCATGAAAGCGGGCACGCGCACATATGATACTTTCGCACTGTTCCATTGTGGGCGGCAGCGGCCAAGCGGTTGCAATGACGTGCGTATCGGTGAGGTCTTCCAGCAGGAGGTGCCACGCCCTCGTATCAGCATCCCACGCCGCCTCGTAGCAGCGGAGGAGGTGGTGCCCTGGCTTGACGGCGGCTACCTCATTGTAAAAGGCAACTTCCTGTCGGCCAGCGTCCCAATTGGCGTCGCCCAGACGATCGGGATGCCCGGTCTTGAGGATGACGGTACTCGGTGAACTCAAAGCTTCGCCATCGTAGGTCAGACGCAGTCGAATAATTTTCGAGAGGATCGTTGCGCGCGAGCTTTCCACGACGACTTCGCTAACTCTACCGTCGCCGAGCGAACCCGATCGACGAAGTGCGTGAGTGAGATTCTCAGGGATTGCCGCCTTTGGCAGGGGTTCCGACGTCATGATGATCCAAATTCAAAGGGTCGGGAACGCTGTTCGGCTCGGACTGATCGCAGATGATTACAGCATCTGGCAGGTGTTTCGCGAGCCAAGATTTCGCAATTGCCCGCCCGTATTTGATCTCCCGCAGGCTCCCGCATCGGCAAGAGCCTCAAGGCTTTTGATAGATGACTATACCGGCACGGATCGTATAGGCGACTTTGCCTAGGTTGCGAACGTCGGCCGTGGGATCGCCGTCGAGAACGACGATATCGGCGTCAAATTCCTGCTCCACACGCCCCTTCTTTGCGGCCTTGAAATACGCCGCCGGATTTGTGGTCAAAGACGCAAGCACGTCGCTTGCGGACAGTGCGCGACCCATCAATTCAAGTTCGAGCGACGTATCATACAGCGTCGTAAAGCCGACGTCGGTGCCGAACAGAACGATACCTCCGTTGGCCGCAAAGGCCTTGAGCTGGTTCACCCCCGCCGTGACGAGGAAGTCCGCGATGGCCTGGTCGCGCACCACTGTTGTCCATAGTGCAAGGGTCGGGATGAGCGCGATGCCTCTTAGCCTGAATTGGGCCAGTTGCTCAGGCGTATAGCCCAGCTCGGAAGGCACGGTGTGAGCGAGCACATCGACGCCGGCCGCGATCACGGCATTCACGCCTGCGGCGTTCTGAGGATGCGCGAACACCGGCTTGCCTAGCGCGTGGGCAACCTCGACAGCAGCTTTGGCGATCGTGGCATCCATGTTGACGACAGGCTTGTCACCCATGAACGAGCCCGTAAAGAGCTTCATGCCATCGAGGCCTAGTCCGAGGAATTTACGCGCCAAGCCCGCAGCTTCCTCGGGCGTTGCTGCCTCTGGCAGCTGCATCTCCGCTGGGAGATAAATGGGATGCCCGCCCTTTGGAAAGATGCTGCCGGTCGAGAAAATGCGCGGACCGGGGACGTCTCCCGTGTCGACACGCCGCCGAAGAGGCAGCGTGTCGCTTGGGTTGGAGCCAAGATCCCACACGGTGGTGAACCCCCACTTCGTGAGCATCTCCTGCATGTGCTTGGTCAATCCGTCTGCCGGCGCACTGGCGGCGGCCCGCCACGCGGGCTCCGTGAAGTGCACATGGCTATTCCAGAATCCAGCGGTGAGACTTTTACCGGTGCAGTCGATCACGCGGGCACCTTGGGGGACCTGCACCGCGCTGCGATTTCCAATAGCCGTGATCGCGCCTCTTGACACGACAACCACGGCATCAGTGAGCGGCGTCGCTGTTGGTGACGCGTAGACTGTGCCGCCGATCAGAGCCAGGGCGCGCTCCTCCTGCGCAGCGCAAGAGCCAGACCCAAGCCCGATCACCAGGGAGAAGAGCGCAACACCAAAGATCCTGAACATCTGTAGCTCGCTGCGTCGGAAGGATTGATGTTGGCGCACATGCTACTTGACCCAAACGCCCAATGCCACAATCACCGCGGTAAATGGATCTCGACGCCACCACACCGCTCCACCTCGGCAAGCGACCTTCCGGTTCTCTTGCGGGAAGTCGGCCAGGAACAGACATTTCGCCTAAACTTGGAGCCTGACTTAGCCTGAATTCACGACGCGAAAACCGGACGAGATTTGATGCCGAACAAGTCTCCACTTCAGCTGACTCGTCGTGATGCGCTTGCAATTCTTGCATCCGCTGCGGCAGGTGTGTGCGCCGGGGGCACGTCCGCGACCGCCGAAACACCCCGAAATCGGGCGTTAGCCGCAAATTGTAGGGGACCAGTCCTTAGCGCGGCGGGGCCAGATGCCGAACTATACGGAGCCGCTGATGGCTACCCCGTTCCCGAGGTTGCGCTGGCGCGACGGCAGGGTAATCCCTGGGATCCCAAATATCGAGTTGGCGCCTTCACGCACCTCGACGACCTCTATCCGACGCGACTAGTTAATCGAGCGGCCACGCCGTGGACGTTCAAGTGCTCACCATCGGAGATCTGGTATCAGTATCGCGGGCACCGCTACACACTGACCGACTATATGGCGCGCAAACCGATCACCGGGCTGTTGGTGTGCAAGGGCGATCGGATCCTGTTCGAGAGCTACCAATATAGCCGGACTGACCTCGACCGGTTCGTCTCGCAGTCGATGGTCAAATCAATCATAGGAGTATTGATTGGTATCGCGATCACTGAAGGCGCGATCAGATCGGTTGACGACACCGCAGAAGCTTATGTGCCGGGCCTCAGGGGGACGGAATACGGCGCGACCCCGATCCGGGATCTACTGCACATGTCGTCTGGGGTCGATTTTGGGGAAGACCGCGACCATGGACGCGATCTCAATCGACTATGGAACGATATGGTCCTTGGGTCTGGGCTCTACAAAAAAGGTACAGTCGCCAGCATTGCGCAATTCAATCGTCGCATAGCGCCTCCGGGGACACGGTATTTTTACGCCAGCATTGAGCCGGATGTGCTTGGGATGGTACTTCGGTACGCCGTCAATAAATCGGCGTCTGACTATCTGCACGAGAGGGTCTGGGAGCCTATCGGCGCGGAAGCCGATGCGAAGTGGCTCGTGGATGCCGAAGGATACGAACTTTCCCACTTCGGCTTCAATGCGGTACTGCGCGACTACGCGCGGCTTGGCCGTCTGCTCGCCCATGACGGCGCGTGGGAATCGAAACAGATCATTCCGTCGCAGTGGATGATCGACGCAACGACAGTCCGGCCATCCGATGCCTACCTATTGCCCGGAAGAGCCACAAAGTTGTTCGGCTATGGCTATTTGTTGTGGCTCTTTTCTGGCAACCGCCGCCAATTCGCGCTGGTCGGATACAAGGGGCAGTACATTTGCGTCGACCCGATTTCCAAGCTCGTCATGGTGCAGACGGCGGTCGACGACCCCGGCGCCGACTACAACCATGAGGCATGGAGTTTGTGGGCAGCCATCGTCAAGCAGCATGGCTCGCAACCATGATGAACTCGACGGCAAGGACCGTTCTGGATCAGTCGCGACGCGCCAATTATCCAACGCAAGATGCCATCGGCAACGAGACATACAGTGCGCCTCCCGGCACGTGATGGCCTATCGGTCGCCCGACTCCAATCGCAAGACCCAGACGGCAATAACAGATGAGCCGGATGCCCTGCGGGGGATGCCCATGACCGCGCATGGCGCCGGCTTCCTGCAGGTCATCATCGGCAAGCTGAAGACGCTACTGCTCGATCAGCCGAACCGGATCATTGCGGCCGCCAGCCGGCCAATTCACCGGAAGGCTGTTGCCTGATCGAATTCTGGGCTGGGTGGCTTGTTGCTCTACTAGCCGGGGGGAGCGTAGGGAGGTGAAACGTCCTGCGGCTGCCAATAAGTTGTTGGCAGACCGGTGGCATCGGCCGCACTGCCAGGCGCCGAAACCCCGACAAGCACCGTCAACGCAAGGAGCGACAATGCCAGAAACGCCGGAATGTTTTTGCTCATGATGGCTGTCCTTTGTGCTTCTTTCTTACAGACCGTTGATACGTTTTGATTTTAGCGATGCGACGGTGGACCGCGCGATGAGCCCCGCATCACGTCGGGGTTCGCCTGCTCACTCAGACGAACCTTACTAGACGAACCTTACTAGTTGTGTTCGGCTTCCTGTTGGTTCCACCAGGCAGAGCTGCCAAATTTTGGATAGTCGGCCTCGGCAGCTTTCGCCGAGGTCGCCGCTACGCCGGCGAGTACGGATAAGGCCAGAAGGGCCGATACGATAGTTTTCATGATCATTCTCCTGGGTTGCTGAGATTGCGACCGTTGCCCGGGTCGTCCCGCATACTTGATATGGTTTTGCAAGGGCGTAGCAAAAGACGCTCTCACGCAGGAGTGAGTAAGGGTGACGAATTGTGCTTGAAAGGATGATGCCATCTGCCAGGAGCATCCCCTCGTTCGCCGTTCAACTGGAAGATTCAGGAACGCGACGTCCGCTGCCAAAACTCGCCTCATTAACTCGCGTCCACTTCTCCTATCTGTGATTTGCGTGCACGCAAGCGCACACCAGTTATCAATCAACTCCTCCAACAGCGAGACACTGCAATGAAGACCATCATTGCTGGCGCGGTCTCGGCTGGCCTCATGCTCGCCTTGACCACCGCGGCCAAAGCCGATCACACGCGCCACTACCGCAACCACGACAGTTATTCCGAGACCTACCCGAGCGCCACGCCGCAGCAGCTACAGAACCTGCGAGGCTACGAGCGAAGTGAGTACTACGAACACGACTCCAATGCCGTTCCGTTCGGTAGCCGGGTGTGGTGGGAACTCAAGCAGGGCGAGGGGCACTAATGACCGGACATGCGCCCTTGCCGCCTTTTTGTCAGCGTTCGATGACCCAGACACAAGACTTCTTCGTATTCATCACGGCCGATCCCCAGTTGCGCGGACTGACTCTGCTGCGCACCGGCGAGAATCTGCCGCACCTCATCGACAACGGCACCTGGTTGCCGTTTGACATGGCCTCGCTCACGCTCGACAACCTCAAGCGCCACGCGATCGACCCGGAGCTCGCGCTCCTCAATCTGAAAACCAAGGGCTTTCACATCGCCCGCATCACGGCGCAGATCCTGCAATTCCCGCAGCCGAACCGGCACTCAGCCTGAGGTAGAAAAGCATCCTCGCTCGGACCTGTTCATGAGATACGAGCGAGAACGGCAATCAGCTCTCGCTTTTTGTTGTCCACACCCGCCGCTTGCTTGACGCGACTAGTTAACTGCTGAGTATGCCGCCGGGGTCATAACCGGGAGTGCAGCGAGCACCGCAACCGCGTCAGCAGGCCCCAAAATTCTGGACGATCCGCGTGCGCTGCAGCGAACTGACGTTGTGTTCACAAGAACAGTCAGCGTTCGAACGCGGTTGGCTGATCGATCTAATTCGGAATTGGGCTCCCTAATGATCAGGGTTTGCCCTGATGGCCGCTTTCAATTCTCGCTGCAAGCATCAAATTGCTAGCGCTTCGGGGACAGTTGTTTCGCTGCTCTATTCGATTGATGCCATTTCGCCCGCACAACCACGGAGGCCAAAAATGGCGAATGAGTTCATCATGACCCGCCGCAAGACGCTGCTCGGCACCGCAACAGTTGCCGCAGCTTCGGCCCTGGGATCAGAGCTAATAACCAAGACCGCGCAAGCACAGCGGCCCGCTTCAACAGCAGGGGCAAACCAATCCATTCCCACGGAAGAGGCGCAGGCCATCGCGCAGGAAGCTTATATCTACCTGTATCCGCTGATCCTAATGGACGTGACGCGCAAGCAGCTGACCAATCTTGACCCCAAGGTCAATCAATTCGGTGGGCCATCTAACGCGTTTACTCATGTCCGCACATTTCCGACGGCCGAAATGAGGACGGTGGTTCGACCGAATTTCGATACTCTTTATTCGAGCGCGTGGCTCGACCTGACCAATGGCCCAGTCGTCGTCTCAACAGCGGATACGGGCGGCCGCTATTTCATGCTGCCCATGCTCGACATGTGGACCGATGTTTTTGCCGTTCCCGGCAAACGCACCAACGGGACTGGCGCAGCCGACTTCGTTCTCGTGCCGCCGGAGTGGAATGGGCGGCTCCCGAAGGGTCTTGAAAGCATCGACGCGCCGACACCGTATGTCTGGATCATCGGCCGCACGCAGACCAACGGTGTGAAAGACTACGAGGCTGTTCACAAGGTTCAAGACGGCTACAAAATTACGCTTCTGTCAGATTGGGGGAAAACGCCGCAGAGGGTCGAGCAAAAAATTGACCCATCGGTCGATACCAAAACCGAACCGGTGCGCCAGGTCAATGAGATGTCGGCGGACGAATACTTCAACTACGGTGCGGAACTGATGAAGCGCAATCCAGCGCACGGTACCGACTGGTCAATCAATGCGCGGATGACGCGCATTGGCTTAGAGCCGGGCGAGGACTTCGACGATAGCATAGCCAGCGCCGATGCTCTTGCGCAGGGTGCAGCCGCAGGTTTGAACCTTATGCGGGAGAAGGCACCGACGATCGCGCGCATAACCAATGGCTGGCAGATGAACACCGACACAATGGGCGTTTACGGCAATTACTATCTTAAGCGTGCCATCATTGCGCTAGTCGGGCTTGGCGCCAATCAAGTTGAAGACGCAATCTACCCGCTGAACGTCAGCGACGCGGATGGCAAGCCGGTCATGGCAGAAAACAGGTACGTTTTGCATTTCGGCAAGGACGAGCTGCCGCCGGCCGGCGCATTCTGGTCGCTGACATTATACGATGCAGAGGGCTTCCAGGTAGCCAATTCGCTCAACCGTTTTGCCATCGGAGACCGTGATCCACTCAACTTCGGCGCCGACGGCTCGCTCGATCTTTACATCCAGAACCAGAGCCCTGGAGTTGACAGAGAAGCAAACTGGTTGCCGGCACCAAATAGCGGCCGACTCGGATTGACGTTGCGGATCTACGCGCCGAAGCCACTGGTCGCGGACGGCCGCTGGAACCCTCCCCCCCTGAGACGCGATTCCGATGGCTCAGGCTCGCGAGCGTTGCAATGATAGCCGGGTTGGGGGCAACCCTCGCAATGGCGGTTCTTGAGCGGCGTCGCGCACTTTGTATTCGCAAAATCGATGCTCGCCAACGAAAGTTTGTCCGAGACGTGCGTGCCTAGCGCCGCTGTGGTGCTGAGGATGCCCCGATGGCGCCATGCAGCTCATGACCGTCCCCGGTATCGGTCCGATCATATCCAGCGCCACGGTGGCAGGCATCGGCCAGGGTGATGTTTTTGGCAAAAGTCGTGATTTCGCTGCCTGGCTCGGTCCCCTGCCGAAGCAGACGTCAACCGGCGGACGGCCGATCTTGGGCCGGATTGCCAAACGTGGAAATCGCTACCAGCGGCAGCTGTTCGTGCAGGCCGCCCGCGGCGTCCTGGTCAGGCCTCAAAGCTGGGAGCGCTACGGCCTGAAGCACTGGATCGAGGTGGCAGACCAGCGGCTGCATTACAACAAGCTCGCCGTCGCGCCCGCCAACAAGCGCGCCCGCATTTGCCTGGGCTGTCGTGGACTATGGCCGCACCTTCGAGATGCGCACGGAGGCTGATCATGTGCCCCAGTCCCCCCTCAGTCTGGCAGCCGCCGCCTCGGCGCACGACCGGGATGAAGGAAGGACCGAAGAAGGAACTGGACAGAAACAAATACACGGCGTGATCCGTCGCTGACGTTTTCCCGCCGAGGTCTGCGAGAGGAAAGAAGCTAAGGCATGGAGGAACGGTTTTCACCGCGTATTCGAAACCTGGTGACCGTTTTGTCCCATCGAGACATGTCCGCTAATGAGATCGAATGCGTGCGAATATCCATGATGGCGCAGAGCAGGTGAAAAACGCTCCACGTTCGAGTCAACCGCTGGCGTTCCCGCCAGCTTCCGCGATCCCAATTCCCTGTCCGCAGTACCTCAGATTCCAGCCGTGCTTAGGATCGACAGCCACAATGGTGCTTCGTGCCAGCAAGGGGCTCAGGCATCACCAGCAAGGGCCTTTTCTCCTTACATTGGAGGTGGGATGAAGAGACAAACCACCCAGACGTCTTGGATACAGACGTGCATCCGCCCGTCCTTGGACTCACGTACCGGCAGGTCATGCGGGACAATTGCGGTGCCGATTTTCGATGTGACGACCAGTTGAGGCAAGCCTTTGCCTGCTGGCATAAGCCAAGCCACCTTCTCCACTGGGGCGCAGTCGTTTCCGGAACAGCACTCTTTCGGGTACCAGGAATGCGCGCGGGCCGGCACGCACAGGAACGCAGTCGCGGCGAAGACCGAGAGGACGGCAGTAAGAGAAACCTTCATGGACCCCCTTGCACCAACGTGAACGCCGTCGAGGTTAGCGACTGATCCAGTGCAAGACCTTCGGATAATCTTCGGTTATTCTTGGAATTTCGCTGGCCTCTCAGCTGAAGGGGGCAAAGTCGGGTGAACTACACATTCGAGACTTGTGTTCTGGATCCACAACGGCGCGAGCTGCGCCGCGACGGTGTTGTGGTGCCCATCGAACCTCAGACCTTTGATTTTCTGCACTATCTCATCCGCAACCGCGAACGTGTGGTCAGCAGGGATGATCTGATTGCTGTGGTTTGGAAGGGACGGATAGTCTCCGAGTCGACGCTGAGCAGCAGGATCAATGCTGTGCGATCGGCGATCGGCGATGACGGTAAAAACCAACGTCTCATCAAAACGTTTTCGAAGAAGGGAATCCGATTTGTCGCCACCGTTAAAGTGGAGCAGCAGAGCAACGCTTTGTACGGCGCCAGGCCCTTGGGCTCATCACAGAGACCATCGATCGCGGTTTTGCCATTCACCGATCTCAGCAGCAATCGCAACCAAGATTACTTTTGTGACGGGGTCGCCGAGGACGTCGCCATCGAGCTTTCACGCTGCTCAGACCTGTTTGTGATCGCTCGCAACTCGACCTTTCAATACAAGTACAGGTCGGTCGACGTCCGACAGCTAGGGCGCGAGCTTGGCGCCACCTATGTCCTAGAAGGTAGCATTCGCCGGGCCAAAGATCGTCTCCGGATTAGCGCCCAGTTGTCGGATGCTGTGACCGGCTTGCACTGTTGGGCAGAGCGCTACGAGGGCAAGCTCAGCGATTCTTTCTCCGTACAGGACGAAGTAGCGCGTAGGATAGCCACTGTACTTGTCGCCCATGTGAGCAAGGCGGAAGCACGCCGCACGCTACTGAAGCCCACGAGTACATGGGGGGCCTATGACTACTATTTGCGTGCTGCCGAAAGATTGAATGCGTTCTACCTATCGTACAAATCGGCCGACCTCTATGAAACCCGCCGCCTTCTTCAGCGGTCAATTGCTGCGGACCCGAGCGACGGACGAGCGTACGTCTTGTTGGGGGACACCTTCCTGATCGCCTATCACCTCCCGCTGAATAGTCATTACCCCAATCCGAGGGCGCTGGATCGAGCCTATGAATTGGCTCAGCATGCCGTGGAACTGGATCCTACGTTATCGGATGCTCGTGCGTCGCTGGGTTTTGCGCTTGGCTTCAGACAACAACACGAGGCGTCCCTTGACGCACTTACAAAGGCAACGGCACTCAACCCACACCATACCAACTGGCGCTCTGCCATGGCGTTTGTAATGGCGGGGGAACACACTCGAGCCATTGCAGCAGGTCTCGCTCATATGCAGGCTAATCCATTCTATCCCCCAAGGGCGGCGGTGTGGCTCGGCGTCGGCTACTTCATGCGGGGGGACTATCAAGAAGCGCTGCAATGCCTGCAGGAGGCAGTATTGCGATCTCCTAAATCGCGCGCCGCGCATACCTGGGCCGCCGCCACCTACGCGCAAATGGGACAACTCGAGAAGGCGCGGAGCGAGATAGCGGAGGTTTTGCGGATTGATCCGCGCTTCACAACTGAAGTCCAAAGGCGCTTAGCAAGCGTTTGTAAATTTCAGCACGATATCGAGCACCACCTGGATGCATTACTCAAGGCTGGGCTGCCAGAGAAATGACCCGAATGTCCGTATCCGCGATAAGGTTCGACGGCGACTTCCGCGAGACTCTACGTCCCCTCCAGAAATGAGGCGGCTCACCCTTGATGTAACTTCGAGGCTTACTCGGAATGGCCGGGTAGAGCCTCACACAGGAGGGCGCGTTGTGGGGCATGATAACGAGGCTTTCACCGGAATCGACACGTCGAAATCGCGCAATGCAGTGGCGATCGCCTTCGCGGCCTGGAATTATCGACGGTTGAGCCGGGAGAAGCAGTCGAAAGTGGGGGCCAAAAGGAACTGGACGGAAGACAATCGGGCCGTGATCCGTCGCTGATGTTGCCGCCGAGTGCCTGCGAGAGGAAAGTAGCGAGGCATGCAGGAAGGTCTTCACGGCGCATTCGAGACCTGGCGACCCATTTTGTCCCATCGAGACGTGTCCGCTAATGCGATCGAATGCGCGCGCATGCCCATGCTGGCCCGGAGCGGGTGAAAAGCGCTGCACGTTCGAGGCCTGATACGTGATGCAAGACGCAGCACCGCCAGCCGAGCTGTAATTCCTCTTGCAAGGCGCGGCCGAGCCATACATTCGGGTCACCCACTAAGCGGATGGGACCATTGCGCCAACGAAATTTTCTGGGGTGTGCCATCCGGCGACATACAAGTGTTGCCGTCGCATTCGGTCGGAAGGTCGTGCTAAACGTTTGTTGTCGGCCCGGATTGACCGCAGACCGCCCCAGAGCACTCCATGATAGAACTCTCTCGCCATCTTCCATTGCGCGATTTGCCTTGGGATCCGAATGCGGCGAAAGAGGGGATCGCCGAAATTGCAACCGATGCGCTCGATAATTTCGAGCATGATCTGTTTTGGCCTGCACACCCCCTCGATGGTCGGCAAGATGGTAACAGCAGCATCTACTTCGGAGCAGCCGGCGTAATCTGGGGCCTCGAACATTTGAGGCGCCTCGGCGCGATTGAGGCTGATTTTGATTTCCAACGTTGCGTGCCGCAACTCTTGGCCAAGACCCAGGCGGAGATGGCCGCTTACGAGGAATATGCGGTCAACGGCTCAATTTTGTTCGGCGATATGGGCACTGCGCTGCTCGCGATGCGGCTTGCGCCGTCTTCGACCATAGCCGAACTCGTCTACACTCGCGCCGGCGCGAACACGCATCTGCCCATTCGAGAGTTGATGTGGGGCATGCCAGGCTCGATGCTCGCATGTCTTTTTATGAACCAGATGACGAATGAAGCGCGCTGGCGGCCAATGTTTGAAGTTCAAGCAGCGCGGCTCCTTGCCGACCTGCGGGAAACGGCTGATGGCCCAATCTGGGAACAGGATCTTTATCGCCAACATACAAAATTCCTAGGCCCAGTGCACGGATATGCGGGCAACATGCTCCCGCTCTTGCATGGATGGGATTGGCTGACAGAGGAGCAGAGGTCACGCCTGATGGATGTGATCCCGCGCACACTCAGCCGGAATGCGTGGCGGACGGAAATTGGAACGTCGTGGCGAGGCAGAGTAGGTCACGACAAACCACCGTCGCTTTGCCAGTACTGCCACGGAGCTCCGGGCATGGTGGCGACATTTGCTGGCTCGCCATTCAAACACCCGGAGCTGGAGACACTTCTTGAGGAGGGCGGGCAATTTACTTGGATGGCAGGCCCGCTCGCCAAGGGCTCCAATCTTTGTCATGGCACTGGCGGCAATGGTTACGCGTTCCTCAAGCTCTATCAACGAACGCGGCACACCATGTGGCTCGAACGCGCTCGGGCGTTCGCGATGACGGCTATGGCGCAGTGCCGAGAGGCACGCCAACAATACGGACGCGGTCGATACTCGCTTTGGACTGGTGATGTGGGCCTTGCGATCTATCTCTGGGACTGTCTGACAGGCCTGCCGCGCTTTCCAACGGTCGATGTTTTCTGACACACGACTGCCTCCGATGGGTTTTGGCACGGCCAGGGTCAATTGCAGGAACCCGCGTTACTTGTGGACTTTGTCAATGCCGCTACACTCATCGATAGGCCACCAAGAAATCCGGCACCGCGATCCAATCCAGCATCAAGCCGTCACTTCGCGGAGGCTCGTGCATGCGGCGGTCCTGTGGTCAGGAAGGGGAGCTGGGCCACGACGGTGCGCCAAACTGCGAAAAATTCGTAGTGGGTATTGATGGGCCGCTGCCTCAATGACAGAAATTCCTGAGCAAGCTCTCCAGTACAACTCCCACTTCGCACAACGTCGCGCACCGCGGCGTTTTGCTTCTTGAACAGCCCCCCTGCCGACCAATAAGGTGAGGGATAAGCGGCAGGCCCAGTTTCGGAGCGCGCCTCTATGGCGTTGAACTTACTTCGTTCCGGACACGCAACTCTGGAATACGAGATCGCCCAGGAGAAGGCGTCAGCGCTCGGACGGCTTGGACGGCGGCTCGAGGGCGCACTGGCGGCACTTGCCGCATGCCCGCGGACGGCCAATTCCGATCGAAAAATCCGCGATAGTCTCGTCAAACAGGCGGGATCTGCGCTCTGGCTCTTCGTCGTGCAACGCGAGGCCTGCGGTCTTAACGACAGCGCGCAAGTATTGCGGGACTACGGGGTGCCGAACGAGGTGTATGCCCGCATGGGGCCATTGGCCATGCCGAGCATCCATCCGATGAAGACCGTAGGGGGTTGAGGAAACGCCGGCGCCAATGTTGCGAAACCGACTTTGGCGGCGGGTCGCCGTTATCTTGCGGCAGGCACTGGCGCAGCCCCGCCGAACACGCGTCGGCATGTCCGCAAAGGGATTCGCGTGCGAGGCCCGATCCGATCGCGTCAGCAAGACCCGTGATAACTGCCAACTCGTTGCGCCTCAGCGCATTGCTAGTGGCGCTGGTCTCCGCCCGACTAGCATCTGACCACAGTTTATGAGTTCACGCCCTCGTCCGCGAGCGGGGTCGCAACGATTACTTGATGGAGCACAACTGCGCTATAGTCTTGCTGAGACCAGACCGACTGTTGGAGATTATGACTTTGAGCAATACGCCGCTGGCCGGGAAAACGGCCCTGGTGACGGGTGCATCCCGCAATATTGGGCGCGCCATCGCGTTGAGATTGGCAGCAGCCGGTTCGGATATTGTCGTCAATACACTGCAGGACCGTGGAGCCGCCGAACGCGTAGCCGACGAGATCCAGGCCATAGGGCGCCGCAGCCTCGTCCAGATCGCCGACGTCGTCGATCGGTCGGCCGTGGACCAGATGGTGCAGAAGGCCTGCGAAGCGTTCGGCTCCATCGACATTCTCGTGTGCAACGCTTCCAGTCGGGGGCAGATTGATTTCCTGGATCTTGATCATGCTGCATGGCGGCGCGTCATCGACATTTCACTCGATGGCACATTCCACTGCGCGCAAGCGACGCTGCCGGGGATGATCGCCAAGGGTTGGGGTCGCATCATTACCCTCGGTGGGATCTCCTGGCATGCCGGGTTCAAGCGCCGGGCACACAATCTGACTGGCAAGTCGGGCCTGACCGGGCTGACGCGGGCGCTGGCTGTCGAGTTCGGTGATCGGGGGATTACCGCCAACGTCATCGCGCCCGGCGCCGTCGCCACGGCCAGGCCGGCATCCGCGGGAACACCGCCCGTGCGCGTCAGCTTGCCACCTGTGCCTCGCGAGGCGCGCGTCGACGAGATCGCGTCAGCGGCCCTGTTTCTTGCGCACCCGGAGCAAGCCTATCTCAACGGCCAAATCATTCACGTCAACGGCGGTGCATATCTTGGAACGTGAGACCGGCGCCGCCGATGTTGCAGCAGGCGCCGGAGCCGAGCCGCCGTTCGTTTTTCTGCTTCAAGTCGTGCCGCACCACACAATGTCCCGAGGGCACCGGCGCAATGGCGCGGAGACAGTTGGCCGACGCGATCCGGTCAATCGCGAAGCCTGCAATGCCAACGATGAGAGCGCCGGCACCAAAGCAAGCGACGACAAAGACGATCAGGTCAAGCGCAACGAAGCCACGCGTGGCACCTACAGCCAGCCTCACGAAGCGGTATGCTGGCTAGCTCGCCTGCACGGCGGTAGTTTCTCGGGACGCTGACGGCAGCATTTGCGCCGCTGAACTCTTCCGGAGTGTGCCAGAGGCCGCCGTGAAGGATCAAAGCCACATGAGGGCTGCATCGGTAAGCCCTCGACGACCTCTCCGCGATGACAAGTGCCGCTTCAGCGGCTAAATCATGCCACATGACCGGATCAAACCTCGACCACGTCGCTGCCTGCTGGGAAGGCAATGCCGAAACCTGGACCCGCCAATCGCGTGCGGGCTACGACGTTTACCGCGATCAAAACAACACCCCTGCCTTCCTTGCCATGCTGCCTCCGATTGCCGGCTTGGACGGCATTGACCTCGGCTGTGGCGAGGGCAGCAATACGCGCCTCCTTGCTGCACGCGGTGCTCGGATGCATGCGATCGACATCGCGCCGACATTCATCAGGCACGCCCAATCGGCGGGCGGCGCCATCACCTATCAAGTGGCAAGTGGCACCAACCTGCCGTTTCGCGATGCCAGCTTTGACTTCGCTACTGCCTTTATGTCCCTGATGGATATGCCCAACCACGAGCGTGCCCTGCGTGAAACGCATCGCGTCCTCCGCCTCGATGGTTTTCTGCAATTTTCGATCTTGCACCCGTGCTTTTGCCCACCGGCTCGTCGGAGCATCAGAAACTCCGAAGGCGTTGCGGTTGCCGTGCAAGTGGCGGACTACTTCGCGAGCAGCGACGGCCGCGTCGAGGAATGGCGTTTCAGCGACGCACCCGCCGATGAGCGGGCGACCACTGCACCCTTCCGCGTCCCGCGGTTTCACCGGACCTTGAGCAGCTGGCTAAATCTCTTGGTCACCACTGGGTTCATGATCGAGCAACTCGGTGAACCAATGGCGGACGAAGCTACCGCAGTCGCGTTTCCCACTGTCGCGGATACCCGCGTTGCGCCTCTGTTCTTGCACGTGCGCGCACGCAAGGGGCTAAATGGCAAGGACCATAAGTCTTAAGCTACACCAAGCCCCACGAGCCGTCGCGCGGTCAGGCCCAATTGGGGCGCCACTTGCTGTGCGATTTCTAATAGCCTCTATGAGGTCAAAACGCCCGTCGGCCTGACCATTGCCTCCCGAAGATGGCAGAACTACTTTTGAAACCTGACGAATCGTGGTGGTGCCGAAAGGCCAGATTCAGACATCGGCTGGCCACAGAGTTGCGCTGTAAAGACAAGGTATCAAGGGACTTGATGAGGGCTGACGCCACAGCTCGCAGTGGCTGCGCGGTAAGAAGATGACTGAGGGGCATCGCAGGATCACTATTGGGCTACTTTTTGGGGGCCGTTCAGCTGAGCACGAAGTGTCCAGGGCGTCGGCTGCTAATGTCCTTCGCGCCCTCGACCCCGACCGGTATGACATCTCCCTCATTGGCATTGCCAGGGATGGTCGCTGGCTCCTCTGTGATGCCGGCAATGGCGCGGGAACGGGTGCTGCTGCGCTCACGATCTTCGACAACGCGCGCCAGGTGGCATTGATTCCTGGAGGACGAGGCCAATTCGTACTCTGTGACGAGGGCCAAGCACGCGACGAGGCCGCTCCGCGCGTCGACGTCGTCTTCCCGGTCCTGCACGGGCCGAACGGGGAGGACGGGACGGTGCAAGGAGCGCTCGCGCTCGCCGACGTGCCCTATGTCGGCTCGGCGGTGACCGGCTCAGCCACGGCGATGGACAAGGATGTCGCCAAGCGCCTGATGCGCGATGCTGGCCTTCCGCTGGTGCCCTTTATCACGACGACAGCCGGGTCGCGGATAGAATACTCCGCAGCCGTTGCGGCGTTGGGCACGGCCGACCTGTTCGTAAAGCCCGCCAACATGGGCTCATCAGTCGGTGTCTCGCGCGCGAGGTCAGAAGCTGAGTTTGCGGCGGCGTGCGAGCGCGCGCTGCGCTACGACACCAAACTGCTCATTGAACAGCGTGTCGAAGACGCGCGGGAGATCGAGTGCTCAGTCCTGGAGGACGCAGAAGGCCAGATCCTTGCGTCGCAACTCGGCGAGATCGTGCCGGCGAGCAAGCACGGCTTCTATTCCTATCAGGCGAAATACATCGACGCCGATGGAGCTGATCTACGTGTTCCGGCCGATGTTTCTCCACAGCTGGCTGACCGTTTTCGTGGGCTTGCGATCGAGGTGTTTCGGCTGCTCGGCTGCGAAGGCATGGCCAGGGTCGACTTCTTCCTCAGCGGCGACGACATATTCGTCAACGAGGCGAACACGCTGCCAGGCTTCACCTCGATAAGCATGTATCCCATACTCTGGGAGGCAAGCGGATTGTCTCAGTCAGATCTCATGGACAAGCTGATCGCCCATGCGCTCGCGCGTCATGAGCGGCGCAGCGCTCTAAACTCTCTGTGACACGGCTGGATCGTGCAGGTGAGAACTCGGCTAAAAACCGTGCCCTACTTCAGCCAATGGGAGAGCCGCGAAATCACGAACGATGTTCTCGCACGTGGTCCCGCGGTAGCGCTTGCTCAAGATCCCAAATGGGCATGCTCTGGAGCCAACACAGTAGAGGAATACGTCCTGTGGGCGGGCAATCTATGCGGCATGGCGTGCCTGAAGATGATCATTGCTGCCCGCACAGGCCGCGCCATTCCGATGCTGGAATTGTCGCGAAGATGTGCGCAGTACGGTGGCTACACCGTCAGTCCCGCGGGTCAGATCAAGGGCCTTGTCTACGCGCCCTTCGTCACGTTCATTAGGGACGAGTACTCCCTCGACGCGGAGGTGGTGACAGGCATCACGGCCGATGGCATTGCGCGCGTGCTCCAGGAAGCCGAATTCTTCATTGCTTCTGTTCACCACTCGATTCGATGGCCGGATAGGGAGCCGCCGACGAAAGGGGGACACCTCGTTCTAGTATTTGAAGCCGCAGAGGACGTCGTCTTCCACAATCCTTCTGGCCATAATGTGAGTGCACAAGAATATGCCTCCGTTCCCGCACCAATTTTCAATAAATTCTTCGCTGGTCGGGGCGTCGCGATCAAAGCGAAGAGCGAGCCACCGAAGGGATCCGTCTTGTAGGCACCCGGCTCTCCTCCGGTTCCTTGTCAGGAGTGGGCTAGTGACTCGGTTAACTTTTGCCGTGCCCTATGAAAGGGATCAGTGTGGCCTTGCGCTCGCAAAGCTGGCTCGCCATGGCGCCCAGAGCGAGACGATCGTCTAGAAAGCACTTGAACAGATTGCAGCGCAGTCGAGCCCACTGTCACGGCCGTCCAGATAGCCTGCGCTTGATGAAGGAAGCTTCAGAAATGACTGACATTCCAACGCCGGTCGCCGAACCCCAGCATGTTCGCGCAGCGCCGCCCCATTCAGATCCCTATCCGTACTACGGCCGCCTTGCCCGGGAGCGAAAATTCTTCCGCGATGAGGTCAACGGCTGGTGGGTGGCAGCCAGCGCCGCTGCAGTCAACGCGGTTTTGACCAGCGAGTTATGCCTGACTCGTCCACTGAACGAGCCGGTTCCAACTGCACTGCGCGAAGGCGCAATGTCGGATATCTTCAGTCGGCTGGTGCGCTTGCGTGATGATGAACGGCACGGCGCGTTGAAGGGCGCAGTAACCGCCGCACTGAGAGGCATCGATCTCGGTCAGGTCGCAGGTCTTACGCGCAAGCGCGCTGCTGCGCTCGATTCTGAGATCGGCATGCCGCTCGACGCGGCGAAGACGACGCTGTTCATATTTGCATTGCCGGTGCAGGTCACCGCGCAATTGCTCGGTGTTCCCCGCGAACGTTTCGGCGATGTGATGGGCTGGCTCGCAGACTATGGTGCCGCCGCCGCGGCGGCGGCAACCGGTATTCCCGTGCCGACGGCGGGCCGTTCGAAAAGGGCCATCGCAGTGCGCAGGCGCTGCTCGACCTCGTCGGCGGTCTCAAGAACGATGAGGCTGCATCAGGACCGTTGTTGGCTGCGCTGATAAACGAAGCCCATCGTGCGGGTTGCGATGACGACGGCGATATTGTCGCCAACGCTATCGGCTACATGATCCAAGGCTTCGCTGCGACTGCCTCACTGATTGGCTTGACGCTTCTCGGGCTCGCAAGGCGCCCGGCGCTGCTTGCCCAGGTTAACGGCGATCGCAAACTACTGCGCAGTATGATTCAGGAGGTGGTGCGCTACGACCCGACCACCAACAGCACGTTCCGCTTCATGGCCCGCGATGGCATCATATTCGGCAACTCGTTGCGTCAAGGCGACATGATCATCGTGCTGATCGCGGCTGCGAACCGCGACCCCGCACTTAACAATGAGCCGGATCGCTTCGACGCAACGCGCATCGACCGAAAGTATCTTGAATTCGGAACCGGGCGGCATGCTTGTCCGGCCGACAAATTTGCGCCGCTAATCGCTGAAATTGGGGTCGACCATCTGCTCACACGTGGTGTGCCGCTAGCGAGCCTTGAACCCGCATTGTCTTACGCCGCCTCCGGCCACATCCGGACTCCTCTGTTCAATCGCTGATTTCAGCCTACGCGCCTGCCTATGAGCCGTTAGCGGACGATCGCTAATCCTCGTGACGTTGCGCGGCGCGCATTGTGTCCGCTCGGGCGGGGCTGTTGGTTGGCAGATGCCTTCCGGCATTTTCTGAGTACGGGCTGAGCAAATGGTTCGCAGGGAATCGTGATCGGAGGTTTGGCTCTGGTATCGCTTTCAATGTAGCGCCGAACCGTACCCTCCAAAAGGCAGGATTCAAAAACGTTAAGACACACATGACTGTGCCGGACCCGCTCATTTTCTACCAGGCTGGCAACCGCTGGATGCTCAAACGCTAGTATGTCTCGGTCGGGTCAAGGGCCGTCTTGGCGGACGGCTCCGGAGATTGCCAGCCTTCGTCCGCCGTTTCCTCAATCCCGGACACGAGGTTTTGGTGCTCCGGCAGCAGCGTCTCGATAGAGTTTCGACCGCAACTGGGGTCGGTCGCGCTGAGACGTGGGTGCACTCTGTCTTCCAGACCAGCCTGCCACAGTATCGTTAGGGCGTATGGGTCCCCTGCGCGGCGCGCATGGCACCTTAGGCTATTCGTCGTGACCCATTAGCTCCTAAACGCTAGGCTCAATGTAAAAAAGCGACGTCAAAGAGTTCGTGGATGATGCCACCGCTCGGGAGGTTGAGAATGGACGTAGCGATCGAAAAATCTGCTATGCGCAAGATCTATCTGCGCCTGCTCCCCTTCGCGATCCTGTCATACATCCTGGCTTACATCGATCGCATCAACGTCAGCTTCGCTGGCCTGACGATGCGCGGTGATCTCAAGCTGACAGCGACCGATTTCGGCTTTGCGCTGGGAACATTCTTCCTGGGGTATTACATTTTCGAGGTTCCGAGCAACGTCATCATGGAAAAGGTCGGCGCGCGGCTCTGGATAGCGCGCATCATGATTACTTGGGGCTTCTTCGCGGGCCTGATGGCGTTCGTCTTCGACACGACGAGCTTCTCCATCGTCAGGTTCCTGCTCGGCGTCGCTGAGGCGGGCTTCTTCCCAGGCATGCTGCTATATTTCACCTACTGGTTCCCGCGTAAACACCATGCCCGTATCGTATCCGGATTTCTCGCCGGGCTGCCGGTCTCCGTCGCCCTCGGCGCACCGATTTCGACTGCGCTCCTCGGCCTTGACGGCCTGTTTGGCCTCAAGGGCTGGCAAATCATGTACATCGCCGAGGCGATCCCGACCGTCGTGGTCGGGTTTCTGACGCTGCTCGTGCTGACCGACCGTCCAGAGCAGGCAACTTTCCTCAGCACAGACGAAAAAGCATGGATCACTGCCAAGATCGCCTCCGAGCGTCCGCCTAGGGAGGACAAGAAATTCACTCGCAGTAAGGTACTCGTCCTGAGCCTGATGTACCTCGTCATCACCCTGGTCAGCCTCGCGCTGCTCTATTACACGCCGCAAATCACGGCGTGGCTCAGGACCTCCTTCGGCGAAGTGCCGCCCGTCGTGGTTGTGCTGATCCCCTACATCTTTGGCACCATCGGCTTGTTAGTGTGGGGTCGTATCGCCGACCATAATCTTTGGAAGGCGATGATCAACGTCAAGGTACTGCTGCTGGCGGTGAACTATTTCGGCATCGTCACGGCGAGCCTCGGCATGCTCTATTTCATCCCGCAGATCATCAAGTCGCTCGGCAATTTCTCCAACATGGAGGTCGGCTGGCTCACCATGATTCCCTATATCTGCGGCGGTATCGGCATGGTGGTGTGGGGTCGAGTCTCGGATGCCATGAACGAGCGGCGCTGGAACCTGCTCGTGGCCTGCGTGCTCTCGACCGGAGGTCTCCTGCTCGCCGGATACACGCTGGGCACGTGGTGGGCACTGGTTGGAATGTCGTTGGCCGCAATCGGATTTTATGGCTCCAAGGGGCCGTTCTTCGCTATGCCGCCGATGTTCCTCAGCGGTACGGCGCTCGCGGGGGCGGGCTTCGCATGGATCAACTCCATCGGCAACCTCGGTGGCACCGTCGGCCCTTACTATGTCGGATACATGAAGGACCTGACCGGCAACTTCGCCGGTGGTCTTTACGGGCTGGCGCTGTTGAGCCTCGTTGCCGCCGTCGTATGTGCGTTCTTCCTCCACATTCCTCAGCCCGGACTGGCAAAAACACCACAGGTAGCCACCCCTCACCCTGCTTAGTCACGAACTCTTGTGAGCCTCGGAGAGGGAACGCGTCCAATACCCTGTCATGCAATGTGTGGGCAGAAGTGGGTGACTTTTTCGCGTCGTCGGCACCTGCTGAGCGCGTCTGCAGAACCCCCGGGAGCTGACGGAACCGCTGCGGTGCCGAAGTCTTCCGCCTTGCGGTCGTGCGCAGGTGCACCAATTCGGGGCATGGAACTTATACCGCGCCGGCATGGCTGACGTTGCGTGCTTTTGCTCCAATTACCGGCAGGAGCCCGGGCCGGGCTTTCGCGCAGCCTCAGCTCGTGATCAGCGCCGCGTAGGTGTCGGCCGCATCTTCCCAAATGAAGTGCCCCGCATCGATGATAGCAAGCTTGCTCTTTTGCAACCGCTCATGGAGCGGCACGACCGGGTCTCCCGCGCCGTTCGTTTCGCCAGCGCACGTACCAGCTGGCGTCCGCTCGCCCCCCCGGATCGTGGCAGGCGCAGCGAATGAGCGGTGCGCCAATTTCAGAAGTCATTCGGCGGCCCTGCTTGCCAAGTCGGGAAGCGACGCCGTCGCAGGGTCGTACTCGGAAGTTCGCCGAAAGCAGATTGATAGTAAGCGCTGAACCGCCGCAAGTGCGTGAAGCCATGGCGCAGCGCGACGGTCGTCACGTCGGTCTTTTCGTCCGGGCGGCAGACCTCGCCGTGAGCCGACAGCGTAGTCAACCCCGCATTCCATCAATCGTGGTGGTGAGCCCGTATCGACGTTGCAACGGAGCAGGTTTCCGGCGAAGCTACCTTGTCAAGTCAAAGGGGAAGCTGCCATGTTCTCGCACGTCATGATCGGGGCCGACGAAATAGCTGCGTCTAAAAAGTTTTACGATGCTGTGCTCGGCGCCATTGGCGTCGCAGAGGGTAAAGCCGATCCAAGGGGCCGCGTCTTTTATCGCACCAAGAGTGGAGTATTCGGAATTAGTAAGCCGATCGACGGTAAGGTGGCGACGCACGCTAACGGCGGTACCATCGGCTTCGCCTGCGACAGCCCTGAGAAGGTCAAGGCCTTCCACGACGCCGGTGTCGCGAACGGGGGCAAGAGCATCGAGGATCCACCTGGTTGGCGAGAGGGTGCAGCAGGAAAAGTCTATCTCGCCTATCTACGAGACCCGTTCGGTAACAAGGTTTGCGCAGTGCACCGCGGCTGATTTGATTGCCGGGCCCGTCATCGCGTGCACGGCAGCCCCTCCCTTCAATTGCGGACATCAATATATCCGGGCCGACATCATTGGCTGTGACCACTTCGATTCTGAGTGTACTAAGTGCGGCCCACGCCCGGGGTGCGCGGCGATGCTGCAGTCCAAAGACCATGCCCGCCTACCCTACGTGAACAGCCTTGCGATCGCTGAGAGGATCGAGCCTATAGTCCCGCCAACCTTGCCGAGAATGCCCTGCAGATTGCTGTAAAGCTGCCAACCCGCAGTGGCGGCAGGCGCAGCGAGCCGCACGGCCAGGGCGTGCGCCTCAGTGCGCCCAAGATCGAGCTGCAGGCGCTGCAGATACTCGGCGCGCATCAGTGCCACTACTTCTTCGAGCTTCTCCTCCAAGGAGCGTGCCCGCCCCTCGTCGGCGCCGGCCAACACGTTCGCACCGAATGTCGGCGTATGCACAATGCGCCGCAGCGAATGGATCTCCTCCCTAACGGCGCGCTTGACCTTGGCATTAAGTGCCAGCCACAACGGTATGAACCCGGCGACCAGCAGCACGCCAGTGACGCCGAGGCCCAGAAAATCCGATGCCGCTCCGCCCGCATACCAGATGTAGAACGCCGTGACGCAAGCAAAGACCAGCACGATGCTTGCGCCCTGCGAACTCATTTGCAGGAACGGCCGATAGAGCTTGTCCTGCACCACGGTGGCGATAGGCGCGCGAAAGCGCCTGCTGCGGAGCAGCCGGTAGCTCATGGCCAGGAACCTGGCCAGTGTCACCCAGATCATCGCGTTGAGCAGCCACTCCGCGCACCAAATGCCAAACATCAGATAATCGATGGCGTGCAGCACCTGATCCTCGCTCAGCTTCTCGTGGTGATCGCTGACGAGGTAACGGTAGTCGAGCGCGCAGAACGGCACGGCGATGGCGGCCGCAAAGAGGGCGCTAGCCGGCCCGAGGATGCAGTGAACTCCCTTCGAGATCTGCTCGGCGCGGATGTCGAGCTGAGCTGCGCCGGCCACGTATTTGCGCACGAACAGCCCGACGAAAAGCCGCAGCGCGACCAGATGTGCAGCCAGGTAGAAGGGCTGGATGTGCCACTCGGGCGAAGCCAGGAAGCGCGGCACATTGGCCGCAATGGTCCACCCCGCCAGCCAGCACGTCGCCGAGAGCACAGCGACCATCAGATAAAACGACACCGGATTGCGTAACAGCAGGCTGTCGATCGACGTCCGTATCAGCTCGCCCTGCTGGTCCAGTGGCGGGGCGTCCTGCTGTCCCACCGCCCGCTGGCGCTCGGTGGCGAGCTCTCGTATGAGCCGCATATGACGAGCGGCAAGCACAACGAGGGAGAGAAGCAACACAGTCGAAAGACCCAAGGCCCCAGTGGCAAGCAGTGATCCCCCCGTCGCGTGGTCGAATTGCTCGAGAATGGCTGCGCTCCCCGCACGCCAGTCCATAATCTCCCCTCCCCAGCAGGTATTGAACGTGTCGCAGCCATCATGCCCGGAGAAAATAGGGCGGGCTAGGCAGCCACGGCCACAGGGTGTCGCACACCTTTTTCGGGTGCTGGCCTGACCATAGTCGTGGCCCTTGTTCCCGCGCTAACAGCGAGCACTGCCAAGCTCCGGCAATGGCCCCGATCGAAGCCGATCCCATCCCCGGGGGCTCGAGACGGGAGCGAAAGATGACTAACAAGCTCGGCTTGGCATTTGAGCAGATCGCAAGGCTTCTCCATGCCTCCGACCGCTGCGGCAAGCTGCAGCGCCCTGGGGATTTGGCCCGTCAGGAGGGGACGATTTGGATCGAACGTTCAGGTCTGCGGGCCACCGTCCAGAGAGCGCTGGGCAGTATGAGATTGCCGCCGCTGAACTCGAATCGCAGGATCGTTCCCGCTGGCGTTCGATCTAGCGTTTGCGGGCCTGACCCAACCCCTTGAGCGCGAACATTGGCGCCGGCTTCGGACGCCCATCGCGCTCGGCGCGCCATGCAGCAAATGCAGCTGCGAACCGCCACGGCGCAGACTCAGTGGGACCCTCGTAGAAGTTGGCCACCCATTTCTGGGTCAGTTCGGCACGGAAGTTACGCGTCGGCTCACCTCGCAGCAGCTTCGCCAACCGATCGTCCACGGCCACGCCGGCGAGGTTGAGCGCCTCGGTCACCCGGCGCTCAGCAAGCGCGTCACGGTATGGCCGGCCTGCCCCGCGTCGTCGAGCTGCCGGCGATCGCGCGCTGGCTCTGCCATGTGCAGACGTGCCGAAAGAACTGCGTCAGGCTACGCCGAGCCGAGCCCGCGCAGGAATTGGATGATCGCAGCGTTCACCTCAGCAGGGCGCTCTTGTTGCACCCAGTGGCCGGCGCCTTTAATCAGTTCGACGAGCCTAAGGTCGGACATCTGCTTGCGCATCATCTCGACCATGTCGACTCCGGGCACGAAGCGCAACACCGGATCGAGGCTGCCGGCGATGAACGCAGTGGGCTGCTCTATCTTCTTGTCCTTGATTTCCTCCTGCTGCGCAAAGTCGATATCTGACGTGCGGTAGCGGTTGAGAGGTCCGCGGAAGCCGCCGCGCTGGAACTGCTCGGTGTAGTAGTCGAGGTCAGCCTCGGTCAGCCACGCGGGAAACGGCTGGGGATCGGGCAGGCCGTCGAGCAAGCGTGCATCCGCCGGCTTGTTGACCTTCAAACCGGCCAGCGCCGCATCACCCGACGACCAGTAATAGACCTTGCGCAAACTGCTGCGGACATCGGCCTCCAGCTCTGCCTCCGCCACGCCCGGTATTTGGAAGTAGAGCTGGTAGAAGAACTTGTCCTTGTAGACCCGACGAAACAACTCGACCCGCGGAATTGGCCCACGTCCCAGATGCGGCACGCTCAGGCCCGCGACCGCACGCACGCGATCAGGAAAAAACAACGCCGTGTTCCACACGATCGTCGCGCCCCAGTCGTGACCGATCAGGATCGCCTTTTTCTCACCGAGCGCGACAATTAGGCCGGCGATATCGGCAGCCAAGGGTTTGATTCCGTACGCCTCGATAGCCTCGGGCTTATCGCTACCGCCATAGCCGCGCACGTCCGGCGCCGCCACGCGATACCCCGCGCCCACAAGCGCGGGGATCTGATGCCGCCAGGAAAACCAGCTCTCCGGCCAGCCGTGCACCAGCACGATGAGCGGTCCTTCTCCGGCCAGCGCCACCCGCAGGCGAATGCCATTGCTCTCGATCGTTTGCAGTTGGGCGACTTGCTGCATCTGTGCCTCTAACAATGAAGGATCGGCGATTACCACGCTGGCGGCAACTCAAACACAGGCCAGGACTCGATTTCAATGGGCATCACCGATGAATTGTCGACGACCGCTCTATGTCTCCTGTAGTCTCCAAAAGCTGCCGCCCCTTTGCATCGCAGGGCATATCGGCTTCGCGACAACGCGAGACATTCTCGCACCGTTCGCGTATGACAGGGCTCACGCGCTGCCTCTGAGCCTGCAATGACGATGTCAATCATCCAGCCGCCCTTTCGTCGTGCGACAATCAATGACGCCGGCACTTTGGCGCAATTCGTGGAGTTCGCGAGCGAGGGCCTTGCCGTCTACTTATGGACGCAGATTGCTGGCGGCGGGCCAGACCCATGGCACATTGGCCGCGAGCGGGTGGCGAGCGAAACCGGCGGCCTATCCTATCGCAACGCAGTTATGGCAGAGCTTGCCGGGCAGCCCATCTCGGGCCTCATCAGCTATCCACTGGGCGACAAAGGCGAGCATAGTTCTGACAGTCTCCCAGCTGTGCTCGTACCACTGCACGAGCTCATGAACCTCGCACTCGATACCTGGTACATTCAGGTGGTTGCCGTCTCGCCAGAGTACAGAGGCAAAGGCCAGGGCTTGGCACTCCTTGCTTTGGCCGAGAGATTGGCCGGTTCTGCGGGAAAGGCGAGCATGAGCCTCATTGTCTCGGACACGAATACTGGCGCGCGACGGCTATATGAGGGCTGGGGCTACCGCGAGATTGCCCAACGTAAGATGGTCAAGGAGCAGTGGCAGCATCCGGGCGTCAACTGGGTGCTGCTTGGAAAGCATCTTTGACCGGAAGCACGCGAGCGTTGGCTGTGCGACGTGAGAGGGCACCGGCCCCTACGCAGAGCGATCAATATCAATCTGAAGCGGGCAACTTCCGATCCGGGTCAGTCGCGTTGTCGGCAATCGTCTGAGGGAAGGT